>SDBU01009538.1_pt1 | contig 10859 bp, 9 predicted proteins | sample 2277071 | NCBI WGS metagenome assembly SDBU01 (sample SAMN10397929, study PRJNA504765) | marine sediment metagenome | isolation source: marine sediment core GS08_GC12, 126 cmbsf | place: Arctic Ocean: Gakkel Ridge, Loki's castle | collected 2008
GGGCGCCGCCTCGTGGCGGAAGTTGGGATCTTCTTTGAAGTATTGTTCGAACAATGGTCGGTAGCAAAGAAATTCAAACCAGCGGCTGCGGTAGGACATGGTGGCTTCGAGAATTTCACTGCCGACAGTCAACAGAATATCCCGAATGGGCCCACAGCCGAACATGGTCTCTTGTTCCCAGTCAGGTGTCTGAACTTTCTGACTGAAATCAATCGGGGTGGGGCGGTCCACGCGAATGCCCCGGTTTTCAAGGAGTTTGGTGAAATTGTCCAACTGTTCGTTGGCTTTATCTTGCATTTCTTGGGGGTAAGGACCGTATGTGCCCAAGGGAAAACCATCCTCCGGATAGTCACGTTGAAGGGCGATCTCAGGGGCCTGGACCATGGTCCCATCAGCACGCCCGACAATGACATGCTTCAGCGGATCCCATTCATTCCATGAACTGACGATAGTCTTTGGTTTATTTTCTGACATGATTGTCTCCTGAAGGAATTGTTTAGTTAGGGTTTGAGCTCTTGACGACATATCTGCACGATTGTGTCCTTAACCTGCTTTGCCAGTTTCTCTCCCTTTTCTTGTGAGGCAGAGGTCGCTTTGTAATAAACGCCAGACTTTGGGATGATATCATCGGGCGGTGGAAAGATTGCATATGTTGGCATCCGCTCGCTTTGGTCGTCGACGATCCTGTCATCTCGTACTAAATCTGGATTGAAGAATTGCATAAGAGAGGTTTCTGTTAGGGCCGCGTGCTCCATCTCCCACCCCGGGAACCCAACCTCCGCGAAAAGTTCGTCAATCATCTCATCTGAAACTTGGTCCCACCATGACAGGATTACGACACGTGGGTCAACTGCATCGCGAAGGAAAAGTTGCACAGCCTCTGTCACAAATGACACATTCTCGTAATGGCCGTTAAGCACAAGGAACCTTCTTCCACCGTGGCGATACGTCTCTCGCAGGATGTCGAGCGTCAGGTTGATCAATGTAGTCCCTTCTAGGCTGGTTGTACCGGGAAACACTTCTCCGCCACCCTGGGGCTTGTATCCGTATACAATCGGTGGCAGCACCATAACATCCAATTCCTCGGATACCATCTTCGCCAAGCTGGTTGGGATCACAACATCGACATTCAAGGGCAGATGAGGTCCGTGTTGCTCCATTGATCCGACCGGAAGGATGATAATCCTTTGGCTCACCTGATCACGATACTCTTCCCAGGTCATGTGTTCTACAAGCATGTTTGGCCTCCTTTCTGATCCTCTTACCAATATCGAATTGTAACACGAGAGTGATGAGGAGATATTTTCATGCAACTACTCGACGTTTGAATGTGATCAACATTGTGTGTGCTACGACTCCGGTTCAGTCTCGATGCCCAATACATAGCGATTCATCCAATCAAGGAGTGCCTCATTCTGAGCGCGACGAACGATTGGCGCCCCATCGATTGACCCTCCATGGGGGCTCTTCGGGAGTCGCAGCATCTCAACGACACAATCGTTGGCCTTGAGCACAGCATAGAATTGTTTCCCGTCTACCTCCAGCACGAAAGTTTGAGTATCAGTTTTTCGATTTTTCTGAGGGTATATCTGGTAGGTTCCAATATACTCTGAGGCGTTATCAATCTTGGTTTGGCTGGTCAGCGGTACCTCTGGTAACTCCTGATCGTGAAGCGCAGCTTGCATAAGTTTAAGGGCGTAATTAGCTATTTCTTCATCAGATTGCCCTCCGGGACCGCTCATCAACACAACGACGCCCAGACCATCATCCATGTCGATCAGAATAAACGCATAATATCCGACCATCCCCCCACTGTGACTGAGGTAGGTGTGATCATCTAACTTACGAATCGTGAGCCCGTACCCATAAAAAGAGCCTTCTCCATCTTCCTTTGTCTCAATGACCGGATGCGTCATTAGTTCAATACTCTCCTCGGACAGGATGCGCCCCTGTGGTCCCAGCCCCCGATTCATAAACATCCGCAAGTAGGTGGCCATATCTGCAGGCGATGAGGCGATACTGCCGGCACCCTCTGCGTGTTCGAGCCATATCGCCGGGGCAAGTGGACGATCTGGTGGTAATGGGCGATCATCGTAATAAGCCTCGTAGCCCACTGCCAACCTTTTACGTGTTTCGTTCGTGACGATGGGTATAGATGTTGTCATCCCCAGCGGATCAAGGATACGGGCTTGGATGATGTCCCCATAAGGAAGCCCCAGTATTTCCTCCAGGATAACTCCGAGCGTCTTATAGCCTGCGTTCGAGTAATGATAATACGTGCCTGGAGTCGTGGTGGCCTCTGTCTCCTGCAAAGCCCAAACTTCATATTGCGGGACACCTGGAAAGTCTGCTTCTGTGATGACGCTGGCTGTGTGGCTCATCAAGTGGTGTAACGTGATTGGCTCATAATTGGACTGTACTTCGAACCAGGGTAGGTAACGGGTGACCGGTTCGTGCAGATCCAATCGCCCTTCTTCCAATAGTTGCATTAGGGCGATAGAGGTAAAAGATTTTCCTATTGAGCCAATCTCAAACAGTTTATCCGGTGTGATGAGGGTTTGAGCTGCTATATCAGCATATCCGTGGTATGACTCATGGATAAGTTTCTCGCGATTGGTTACCGCTACAGCCACAGCGGGGATATTGACGACTGTTATCTTTTGTTCTATAAATTGGTCCAAACGCTTGAACGCTTCCTTGAAGTTTGTCATCACGTGAACTCTTTATTCTTTGTGTTGAGCATTGCCAACTCTGCTGCTGTGCTCTTGAGCGATCCTCAGGAGTAACGGAATATCCACATTGCTCCCACTGACGACCACAGCCACGTTACGCCCGAGCTCTTTTACTTTATCATGAAGAAGAGCCGCAATACCCACAGCACCAGCTCCTTCAACAACCAGATGATGCTGTTCCAGGGCAAAGATCATTGCCTCGGCAATCGCTTCCTCTGAGACCAGAACGACATTATCAACATAATTCTGGGCCATACGGAAGGTGTATCGATTGTTCTGACCGAGACCACCCGCTAATGCGTGGGCAATGGTCTCCTCCTCATCCATCTCTATCGGTGCACCAGCTTTCAAGCTGTGATACATCACAGGCGCACGCTCCATCGAAACACCGATCACTTGAATCGCAGGATTTACCGACTTCAGAGCCAGTGCAATGCCACACAGCAAACCTCCGCCAGCGAGGGGGACAATAGCTGTGTCGATTTCAGGGTGATCCTCCAGCAGCTCCAGGCCGATGGTGCCTTGCCCGGCAATCACATGAGGATCGTCGAAAGAGTCGATCATGGTCAATCCGCGCTCCTCTGCCAATCGCTCGGCGTGACTGACAGATTCGTCGTAGCTCTCGCCATGCACCACTACCTCAGCACCGAGGTGTCTAATCGCATCCACCTTGTTGTTCGGAGACTGTGCTGATATGCAGATCACAGCGTTGACATCCAATCTTTTTGCCACGAACGCTACCGCCCGGCCATGGTTGCCGCTGGAGCCTGTAACAACTCCTCGTGCTTTCTCCTCCTCAGTGAGGTTTAGTAATTTGTTGGCAGCCCCTCGAATCTTGAATGAGCCTGTCGCCTGCAAATTCTCAAGCTTTAGATAAACGGAACTGCCGACGCGCGCTGTTAGCAGAGAGGAATTGACAAGCGATGTTCTCCTAATAACGGGTGCGATTTTCTTTCTCGCTAAGTAGATATCATGCATCGTCACATCGGATATGGTCATTAAATTCCTCACATAATAGTGTCAGAACACCTGACCTGGTAAAGCACCAGTGTGCTCACCCTGATCAATGACAACCTCGCCATTGACGATGACGTATGGGATGCCTTCAGGGTACTGATGGGGATCATTGTAGGTTGCCCTGTCAGCAACCGTCTGGGCGTTGAATAAGACCAGGTCTGCCCAAGCACCTTCGCGGATCACCCCACGGTCATTTAAGCCAAAGCGCTCAGCGGTGATCGAGGTCATCTTTTTCACCGCCTCCTCTAACGAGAGCACCTTCTCCTCTCGCACGTAATGCCCCAATACCCGTGGAAAGGTGCCGTAGTAACGTGGGTGAGGTTTGCTTTGAGACAACACACCATAAGGAGCCAGGGCATCACCGTCGCTGCCTATCACTACAAGAGGATGACGCATTAAAATTCGCACATTATCTTCTAATTGACCGAAGCACACGCACTCCACCTGGCCCTCGCTGATCACGATTAAGTCAAAAGCAGTCTCCAATGGATCCTTTCCTTCGTCTGCAGCAATTTCAGCAATGTTCTTGCCTTGCAGATCTGGTCGGGGTAGACAATTGGTGATCAGAAGGTCGGTCCAGTCACGCATGCCACCGCGATCTTCCCATTCGTCCCGGTTCTCCTCCCAGTCCTTCCTGAGCCGGGCTCGCGCATCAGGATCGTTCAACCTTTTTCCAACAGCCTTTCCCCCGCCTGCCTGAGCCCAGTAAGGAAGAATATAGGCCAGCCAGCTCACACCAGCGGTGTAGGGATACTGATCACAACCTAGTCTCACTCCCTGTGAATTTGCTTCTTCGAGCATAGTCAGCAACCGGTCAACACCCTCCCAGTTCCGGTAGCCCTCCAGTTTTATATGAGAGATCTGCACCTGGATCTCAGCCTGTTTGCCAATCTCAATAGCCTCGGTCACTGCCTCGAACAGGCGATTGGTCTCACTGCGAATGTGTGAGGCATAAATACCACCATGGCGCGCCGCTGCCCTAGCTAAGCCAATCACTTCATTCGTGTGAGAATAAAAGCCTGGCGGGTAAAACAGCCCGGTTGAAAGGCCGAGTGCCCCCTCTTCCATGGCCTGCGATACCATCCGCTCCATCTCTGTCTGTTGTTCTGGTGTTGGCTGTATATCGTCAAAGCCCAATACCGCTCCTCGTACCGTGTTATGACCGACCAAGGTAACTACATTCACGGCGATCCCCGAGTGGCGCAGCTGGTCCGAATACTCAGCCATACTCGTCCAAGTGATATCCAGACCCACGCCCTTAGCCGTAGCCTGCGCATCATCCATGGCTGCGCCCAACAAGGGGGCCGGAGAATCGCCGCAGTTGCCAATGATTTCTGTTGTTATCCCCTGCCGGATTTTACTCTCAGCCCGGGGTTCAACCAGCAAGGTAATATCAGAGTGGGTGTGAGGATCAATGAAACCTGGGGTCAGGTGCAAATTCTTTGCCTCGATAGTTTGCTTCGCTTCCTGCTCAATATTCTCAGACACGAATGCAATACGACCTGACACAACTCCAATGTCAGCCTTGAAAGGTGGTTTCCCTGTGCCATCTACCACAGTAGGGTTCTTTATCAGGATATCGAGCATTATGGTTTTTACACCTCTTTGGCCATTTGGATATATCTGTTCAAAATGAAAATGTTCTGTGGGCAACAACCCGCTTGGTTTAGGTGAGTAAGCAAGCCACCTGGTGTTGAATGCTAACACTCTCGAGTTGCGGCTCGGTATGAGAGCATTGATCAACAACAAGTGGGCAACGCGGGTGGAAGCGGCAACCGGAAGGCAGATCAATCGGGTTGAGTGTCTCACCTTCGAGAGTCATTCGCTTCCGGCGTCGGCGGGGATTGGGGACTGGAATTACAGAAAGGAGAGCCTGAGTGTAGGGATGCTTGGGATCATCCAATACGGTTTTAGTGGGGCCGATTTCCAAGATTTTTCCCAAGTACATCACAGCGATCCGATCGGTAAAGTAGGCAGCTGTGGTGAGAAAGACATTCCAATAATATAATATATCATTTCAAAGTCAGGAGCAATATATTGCAAGAGAACCCGTTCCGCAGGCGAGTAAATCTATCAGCTCAGGTACTTTTCGGGTCATAGGGCTCTCCAAGGGTCTTCGGCACGTCGACTCTCCTTACGAATCCGGCAAGTGCGGCGACGGTCACTAGGTATGGCAGCATAACAAAGAATTGATATGGAATAACAGACCCAAGGGTTTGGAACCGCAGTTGTAGGGCATCAGCTGCTCCAAAAAGCAGGCAAGAAGCAGCAACACTTATTGGATTCCAGTTACCAACGACGTTTGCAGCGAGGACAATGAACCCCCGTCCTCGCGTCATGTTGGAAGCAAAGTACCCAAGGTCGGTCAGTGCGAGGGCACTCCCACCCAACCCGGCGAATACACCACTGAGAAGCACACCCACGAACTTAAGCCGGACCACCGACAACCCAGCGTTATCGACAGCACGAGGATGATCTCCCACTGCTTGGATGTTAAGGCCCCAACGTGTTCGGTATAGAACCCAGCCAGACACCAGTGGTAAGATGAGCGCGATCCAGACAATTATGGTCTGGTCGAAGATCACTGGTCCGAAGAAGGGCACACCACGCAATTCAACCGGGCTCAGTACAGGATACGTAGCAACCCGCGATCTTTCGGTTGGAAACAGCGCGGCAAATCCTATGTTTGTCGCTCCGAGAGCAAGAAAATTGAGTGCTAAGCCAGCGACAAGGTGGCTAGTATTACGAGTCACAGTGAGATAAGCCATAATGAGCCCTAAGAGCCCACCAGCCGCCATAGCACAGATCGTGCCTATGGCAACATTCCCCGTAAAGAAGGTCCCGGCGATCGCCGCAAGCGCGCCCATCAACATACTGCCTTCTATGCTGATATTGACGATACCGACTCGCTCATTATAAACTGAACCTATACTAGTCAATATTAATGGAGCTGACAAGCGGAGGCTGGCTTGAAGCCAGTTGGTGATTGTGATCATGTCCATTACTAGCCCTCCTCTACCTGCGTTTTCTTCTGGGGGAGCTGGGCGAGGCGTCTTCGTTCGCCGAACCCAATGGCAATCACAAAGAGCACCGACAGCGCCATAATTATCCGCGCCATAGGGGCTCCAACACCACTCACGATCTCCATTTTGGTTGCACCCGCTTTTAGGCTTCCGAAGAAGATACCCGCGAGGATGATGCCCAGCATATCACCTCTCACCATAATAGCGAGAGCAAGCCCCTCGAATCCAACAAAACCTTCGAAGTAATCAAACAACCTATGTTTCAGCCCCAGGATCTCTCCAGCGCCGGCCAGGCCGCCCAGCCCACCAGAAATTAATAGTACGAGGAAAATCCAGCGTACAACGTCAACCCCAGCATAGCGCGCTGCCTCAGGATTCTCTCCAATCATCCTGATTCGAAAGCCAAATGAGGTGTAGTGCACCACAAAGTACAAGATCCCGCCAAGGATCAGCGCCAGGATTAAACCGGCGTGCAGGCTTGTGCCTTTCACCAAAATTGGCAGACGTGCACTGGGTAAAATTTGTGGGGACATGGGGTAAAAAGAATCTGTAGCCAGTGGAGTGTCATGCAAAAGGTAACTGACAAAATGGCCTGCTACATAGTCCAACATCAGGGTGGTGGCTACTAGATTCACACCCCGATATGCGCGGAGATAGGCGGGTAATAACATCCAAAGAACACCCCCAACGAATCCCGCCATAACGGCTAGGAGCAGGTGAAGCCAGGCAGGCACAGGAAGAGGGATGATTCCCACGATAGTTGCAGCTGTTGCACCCCCGTATATTTGTCCTGTTCCCCCGATATTCCACAAACCAGCCTTGTACGCCAAACCAACGGCGAATCCCGAGAGAATAAGAGGAGCGGCTCGTACACCTGTATTGGCCAATGCAGCGACGCTGCCGAACGCTCCCTGTAACATAGCAGTGTATGCAACGATTGGATTCACACCTCTAGCCCAGATCACACCGGCTGAAACAAGCAGGGCTAAGGCAATTCCGAGAACCGGCCTCATATATGGAAGTACGAGCCGTCCCCACCCGGATAGTACAATTCCTTTGAGCTCTTTCATGGTTCCTTCCTGCTCTTTGATATGGCACTCCCCGCCACTATTCCTGCAGACTCGCGATGTCCCATCATTAGCTCTCCTATTAGATCAACGTCTGCACTTTCGCCATCCAATTCTCCCATAATCTGGCCTTCGAACAGGACGATGATGCGGTCACTGAGAGCCAGCACCTCGGACAACTCAGCCGAGATGAAAAGCACTGCCGCTCCACGATTTCGCTCTTTCAGTAGTGCCTTATGTACACCTTCTATTGCGCCGACGTCCAAGCCTCTGGTTGCGTGAGAAGCAACCACCAGCGCTGGTTGGCCACTTAACTCACGAGCTACTAAAACTTTCTGCTGGTTTCCACCGGACAGGAATTGAACTGGCATCATAGGGTGTGGTGTCATGATGTCATACTCCTGGATGAGAGCATTAGCCTCCCGCCGTATCGCGCCCCCTTGCATAATGCCGTGCCGTACAAAAGGAGATTCTGTGAACGTTTTTAAGATTAAATTCTCTGCTACGCCAAATCCGAGAACTAGCCCCGTCCTGGTTCGGTCCTCCGGGATGAAGCCCAGCAGTGAAGGATCACGTACAACTCCGCTAATAGGCTTACCGTCTATTTGTATAGTCCCCTTAGTGGGTTGGCGCAGACCTGCGATGCACTCTGCTAATTCCTTCTGCCCGTTACCGTCCACTCCCGCCACCCCGACGATTTCCCCAGCATACATATTCAGGCTCAAGTCCAAGAGCGCTGGGATGCCGCGGTCGTCTTCGCAACTGAGGTCGGTGACTGTAAGCACGGCTTGCTTGGATTCAGAGGGCGGCCGCGGTCGCCTATTGAGGATAACCTCTCGTCCAACCATCATCTGCGCCAGTTCGGAGGGGGTTGCTTTTTTAGGATCCACAGTTCCAACAACTTGACCGTCTCGCAGCACAGTAATGCGATCGGCAATCTGTTTCATTTCTTCGAGCTTATGACTAATGAAAATGATCGAACAGCCCTTATCAGCCAGGCGTCGTATGCTCTTAAAGAGCAGCTCTGCTTGAGATGGTGAAAGAACAGATGTAGGCTCGTCTAGGACCAATATACGTGCATCTCGGAAAAGCAGCTTGAGAATCTCCAGCCACTGCCGGTCCCCCATAGGAAGCTGCCAGACGGGGGTTGAGGGATCAAGGTCAAGACCGTATTCATTGACCATCTCCTTAAAACGGGCGCGTGCTGGACCGAGATCAAGCAAAGGCGGGCGCTCTGAGGGTAGCCCCAGGACGATATTCTGAAGCGCAGTCAGTTTCTCTACCAACATGAAATGCTGATGGACCATGCCTATTCCGAAGTCATTGGCTTCCTGTGGTGAGGAGATATCGACTTCATCGCCGTGGAGAAGAATCTCTCCGCTGTCCGGCTGGTAAAGGCCATAGAGTATATTCATCAAGGTGGTCTTGCCGGCCCCATTTTCACCCAGCAGACCGTGAACTTCCCCGATCTTCACATCGAAGTCAACCCTATCATTTGCTAGGACTCCGGGGAAAGTCTTGGTTATCTCCACCATCCGCAATGCGATATTTGCACTATGATCCATCTGCCACACCTCCCGAGCAAGCACGCGTTGCCCCACTCCAGAATCTCTCCGGAGTGGGGCAGGTACCTCTGTACAAGGGATTCTATTCCTATGGTTCTATATCGATCTCTCCGGACTTCAACCCCTCAAGTGCATCAAGGACCTTCTGTTGTACATCCTTAGGGGTCAAATCTGTCAGGTGAATACCGATCCCACCTGGGTCGTTAACGGTCACGGGAATCAACTCGCCGGGTTTCCCGTTTCCACAGGCTAGCACATAGATCATCGCGCCAGGCGACCCCGTCGTACTGCCGAGGACAGAATTGGGCCCAAGATAGCTCGAATCTCGGTAGAGGCCAATCGCCCACACTCCCTTATCCTCCGCGGCGGAAATGAGGCCTGCATCCGCGGCATCCAACATGTGCCACAATACGTCCACGCCAGCGTCAATCAATGCCAGGCCTGCCTCGCGCGCCTTGGCCACATCTGCCCAGTCTCCTGTGGCGATATAATCGACCTCTATATCTTTACCGCAGGTTGCTATTCCAAGTTCGTACCCCTCTACGCCTTCGTCGGTCCCTCCAACAAGCTCTCCCACTACGTATGCCACGTGGTCTGATTCAGTCTGGTTGCAAGCCATGATCCCCGCCATATAGCCCATCTGACGGAAGCTGAGCTTGGTGGCGCTCACGTTATCGGCCATTGGCGACCCATCCGCCACACCGAACTTAAGATCTGGGTTCTCCTTCGCTACCACACCAATCGAGTCTGCGTATTCGCCGCCATGGCCGATGACCATATCATACCCTTCTGAGACGTAGTTGCGTATGACCTCAATCTGCTCATCTTGGGAGACCTCTTCGCTGTAGGCTATTTCAACGCCACATTCCTTCTCAGCTTTCTGGAGGCCTTCGAACCCGAACTGGTTCCACGACTGGTCCGTAACGACCCCCGGGAACATCGCGGCAACCTTAAATTTCTCCTCAGCAGGAGCTTCAGGAGCTTCAGGAGCCGCTTGTCCGCAAGCCGAGAGCGCTAGGGCAAGCAGGATAAAAATCACAAACAGAATGCTTAGATACCTTTTCATTTTAATCTCCTTTTTTAGCTTGTAATTAGTTCTTCTTCTAATCAGTGGCCAGATTTTATTACCGATTTTCCCTCCTTTATTGTTTCTGCTTTCGCTCCGAGCTGGACATCGACATCAGCGCTTCTAACTGTTTCACACATAAAAGAATTGCATTAAATTTGTTTATAACACATATATTTATCTTGTGCAATTATTAACAAACCTCATAATGACGAGTCGCCTATCAAATAAATCAATTGATCGTGACACAATTTCCTATTGTATTTCTTGATTCTTCTTGTGTAGTAATTATCCTATTTTATGAGATTGTCTAATCTCTCCTCACTCAAACGTACATTCGTATAGATTAATCCCCATGAAACTACCAAGATAGTCAATTCCTAAGCAAC
>SDBU01009539.1_pt1 | contig 10858 bp, 17 predicted proteins | sample 2277071 | NCBI WGS metagenome assembly SDBU01 (sample SAMN10397929, study PRJNA504765) | marine sediment metagenome | isolation source: marine sediment core GS08_GC12, 126 cmbsf | place: Arctic Ocean: Gakkel Ridge, Loki's castle | collected 2008
CCATCTGCTGGTAAGTTGTCCAAAATTTCCTTAATCTCAAGCCTTGTTTTCATAATATTCCTCCTAACAGCCAATTACCCGCAAATTCTCCTTATGGCCTATTGATGATTCAGCTATATCATCAAATCTTTTCCATCAACACCTAAAACTTTTGCTATTTTGTTGATAGTTGCAATGCGCGCATTTCGTCTCTTAAGTAGGACTGATATAGATGCAGGACTAAGGTTAGCAAGAGCAGCCAATTGATATTGCTTTAACCCCCGACGTTTTAGTTCACCCAGAAGTTTTTTATTGTTAATCTTTAGTTCTCCTTCTTGAAAGGATTTGTTTTCTTTGGTTTTATGCAATTTTGGCAAACTTATCCCCAAATCTATTAGAATGTTTTTAATTGTACTAGGTGTATAGGTTTTTGTATCATCTAACTTGGCTATAAAGCAATTTATCTGATTATTTAATCTATACCATTCATTGCCAGAATTTGTCCTCTGCTCCTTAAAGGATTTATGTATTATTATTTCAACTAAATCATCTTTTGCTTTTATGGTTTTTAACAAAATCAATGTTTCAAAAGCTCCCACTTGTAGATCAGCCAATCTTTTTATTGGATTGTTTGATTTTCCTATTTTTACTACATCAATATTTTTTGGTTTTATGAAATATATCATTACCCTTTTTCCAATAAATCTTGCATAAATTTTCTAAGATGCTTCCCTGCTTTCCGTTCTCTTTTTAAGAGCATATAAATATATCTGGTGGAAATGCCTAATTGTATGGCAGTTGATTCAATAGAACCAAATTGTTTAATTAGCTGATTTATTAGGGTTTTTACAGTTTTTGATTTCATACTTGACACTATAACATGAAATTTGTTCTAATGCAAGATAATTATTTTGCACAAAGTGCATTTTTTCCTTGCAATGCCTTTTCACCTGTGCTATCATTGATTCAAAATCAGAAAAGGAGCGAACCATGAAAACCTATTCAACCAAGCTTATTGAGATTAATAGCAAGGATGAAGATTTCGCAGGGTTCAAATGGGTATTGAAGGCAATAAACTTTGAAGAGGCAATGTTGAAAAACACAATTAAGATCGAAAAAGAATCAATCATTGCCACTGATGGTCATCGGCTACATATCTATTCCCCGATTGAAAGTTATCCTACTGGAACCTTCAAAATCCTTCTAAGGCAGAGATACTACCTCATCCTTGCCCATACCAAAGATATCAAATTTCCAGACTATGAGGGTGTGATCCCTGATTATTCCAAATTTAAAGAGTTAAAGATGTCAGGAGGTCTCATAGAGAGAAATTACCTCATAATGATCAAAAACATGGAAGATTCTGGTGGTCTTAGATACAGATATTTTAATGACTTAGGCACTGACATGGAGAAGATGTTTATCGGTGGAGAGAAAGAGCCGGTCATATTTGAAGGCTTTAGGATAAAGGCCCTGATAATGCCAATGAGGATATAAACCCTCAAAAAATAGCCAACCCGAAGGAGGGATAGATGAAAATCAACTTAGTCTTTAAAGATTGGACGACGCACAAAGGAAAACCATTGCCTCATATTGAAGCACTCGGGCCATTAATGGGTGATTTCCACGGAGGCGCAACATTCCCGGGCACAATTCAGCTTGACGCCTGGCAGGAGAAAGAGCTGAGGGAGGCCCTTGAGAAAGGGTTTCAACCTGTATTCTTGGTAAATCCATAAAGGCTATCCTTACCCTATAAGGGCAGGATGGCACATATCCGATCCTAACGTCTGCCAATACTATCCTATACGGGCATGGCATGGCACGGTAGGGGGCGGGAGAGGATGGTACAGTTCTTTGATATAAGATATGCTGGGAGAGAGCTTCGTTAATAGCATTCGGTTAGAATCAGAGGCTAACGGACTCCGCCGGAGGCTTCATATAAAGCCCTAAGAAATATCCGGTAACTGATTCCTCCCAGCACCCTTTATGCTGCCCTATCTATCCAGCACGAGGATGCCTACCTTATGATGAGGTTAGTGGACCTAGACGGATGATTCAGGTAGCTCCTTGGATCAACGATGATAGCAATGCGGTGAAAAAGGCCTTGGGATAGGACAGCACCCTTTATGCTGGCAAGAAGTGACGAACAGTTGACGGCCACCGCTTGGTCAATTCAAATCCTGGATACGTCCTGATACGACATTTGCAGGATTTAGGTATCAGGGGCCAGACGAGAAGGTGAATCAAGCCTATCGTGATAGTGGAGGAAGTTCTGAGACACTTGCCGGCACCAATAGTTTGGGAATGAGTCGTGGGGAAGTTTCGGTGGCTAACGTCGGAAAGCGCGCTGACGCACCAAACGAATACTCCGCTCGTTCCCTTCAATAGGGTTATGCTGGCAAGCTGGCGATGAACCCTGACGACAATCGGGACGTGCGATCCGAGTAGGATGTATTCTACTCACGCTTGCCAGCTCCAATTAGGCCGGGCTCCCCCTGGGAGGTATGGGGGGTATAAAATACCCATCGGGGAAAGAGGCATAACGTAGCGGCCCGCCTGGTCTCTATCTAACCTTTAACTCTTGCCTTCTATGGGGCCTATCTCGGTTGATAACCGAACGTTAGTAGCACTAATCAGCGAAAACGGAGATAGGCACCACAAGAGGGCAAGATTAACCTTTAACAGAAGGAGTAAAACTATGGAACTTGGATACGCAATACCGCACGACATCAGAATCAGGGCAAGCGCCAATATGGGCTTTATCGTCAAGGTTGGCTGCGGGGAGTTTGTGGCAGCAAACGGCGCATGTTTACTTGAAGCTATTGACGAATATATAGGCAACCCTGATAAATGGGAAAAGGAGTACAACGCGCTGCCTGGTAGGGGAGGGCATGTAGTTGAAGAAGTTGCACGCCCAGCGCTACCAGACGCACCATCTACACAACCAGCGACAGCAACCGAAGGCGACGGATAACCTTTAACTTATGGGGGTATTATGGAAGTAACACTTGGGAAAAAAGGACTGTGTGAAAGCTGGCAGGCTGAATTTCCAGAAGAAACTGAGTGCTGTCGTTGTGGGAAGCAGGCTCGGATTGGTTTTGTGGCGCATGAGGGGATGGCTGATGATGACCAAAATGGGCCTTGGGTATACGGTCTTCATGATAATGAAGGCAAAGGTGGTGGGTATTGGCCCCATGATTTTTGCGCCGTAGCTGTTTATTGGTGCAAAGAATGCCTGGAGACAACAGCGCTGTATAACCAGCGATAAAAAGCTAACTCTTTCCAAAAGCCCTGGTGTTTCGCAGCGCCAGGGCGGGAGGTAGATTTAATGCAAAGCGAAGAGCAGCCTATCGGTTTAGGCCCCTGCGTTTACTGTGGGTCTGATTGCTATACCCTACCATCTGGGAAATTCTGGAGTTCCGATCCAGCTCCAGATTGTCTTTGTTGTGTGGAAGGAGAGGATGAGGCTGAGGATCGTGAAAATCTAATCAGAGCTAATATTAAGGATCAAGATAGGGATGATGCGGAGAAGAGGGAGAGGATGAGGTTGAAGAGAGGGAAAACCTATTAAGAGGATGCCTGAAATGAAGGATTATGCCTGGTGTACCCAAAGGGCCCAGCGAAAAGGGGTTTGGGTACATCGGGAGGTGTGTAAGGAGTGCTCTAAACAAAAATGTTCAGAGAAGGAGAAGGAGATAAAGAAATGAGTGGAACCTTAATAAATGGTCATGGTCATAATTGGAAAGGTGGACGGGGAATAAGTGGAGATCGGCGATATATAATTGTTTGGAACCCAGATCATCCAAGAGAATCTAATGGATATGTGTTAGAACACCTTTTAATTGCTGAAAAGGTTATGGGAAAATTATTGCCTTTTCCTATAGTTGTACACCATAGAAATGGAATAGGTATTGAGAATCAGCCAAAAAACTTAGTCGTCTGTGAAAATACTGGTTATCACACATTAATCCATGCAAGACAGAGAGCCCTTGAGAACTCCGGTCATGCAGATTGGAAAAAATGTTATTACTGCCATGAATATGACAGTATAAATAACCTTATAAAAGCTAATGGATGCCTCCATTCAGAATGTAGAAATAAAGTAACCAGATTAAAGAGGGTAAATACTTTTCCTGGCTATACTACCAGCAAATCTGGATTTAGAGGTGTCTATAAGGCGGACAAAGGATATCGCGCTCGCATATGCGTTGATGGTCACAATGTACATTTAGGTCATTTTATGAATAAAGAAGAAGCAGCACAGGCCTATAATGAAGCAGCAATTAAACGTTATGGTGAATTTGCCAGATTAAATAAAGGAGTATGATTATGCAAATTTGTGTATTCGATTGTGAGACAATACCTAATACTATTACATTACCTGAAGCCTGTATCCCCCAATTTGATACCGATGAAATCAAAAGGGGGAATGCGGGGCCTGCAAAAGCCCAGGAGAAAATTGATAAAGAGAGGGCAAAATTTGATGAAGGCCTGGCAAAGAAAATGTCAACCGATAGAGACCTATGTCAAATCATAACTTTTGTCGGCTATATTTACACAACCTCTCTCACCGAGAATTCTGATGACAAAATTATCGATAAAAAAGTCTTACAATCACCACACGAGGACGAATATGAAGTCGTGTATGAGGCGTGGAATTTTATTAAGCATGCCTATAATGCCAAGATTCCCTTGGTTAGTTTTGGGGGCAATGGTTTTGATCTGCCCGTTTTGTTTGCTGCGGCCATCAGACTTGATATTCCTCTATCACGATCTATGTATGAAGCTATAACCTTCAGGTATGAGAATGACCGCCATTATGATCTTATGAGGAGCCTGACAGGAGAAATTCATCCTGTGCGTGGGAAAAGTCTTGAGTTTTATCTGAACCTTTTCCAATTAGGAAATAAAACAGAGGGCATGGATGGATCTCAAGTATATCCGGCTTGGCAGGCCAGGCAATACACCAAAATATCTGAATATTGCGGACAGGACGTGTTCATGACAGCGAAATTATTTGAACGGGTAGCGCCCTGGCTGGCTAAAGAAGTTGATAGGATTGATAGGGCAGATGAAGACATAAAAGAAGATAAGGGCCAAGAAGTATCAGCAGATAATGTTGACTTATGGCTTGGTGATAAACCAACAAAATAGAAAGGAGGTATTATGAAAACGTCAAAAGAGATAGTCAAATTCGATATTGAAACCGCCATTATTACAGCTCTGGATACCGAATACAAAGAAGTCCAAAAGATCACAGATGCAGAATCCAAGGCTATTGTAGCGGAAGGCCGCCGGAAATACAGGGAACTAAGGCTTGCAGTAGTAGATGGACATAAGGGTGAAAAACGTGAAGCTCTTGACTATTGCAATTTCCTTGATGCAGAAAAACGGCGTATTTTGGGACTCCTTGCCCCTGGGGAAAGCCATCTGGATGGTATATGGCAAGCTCATAGGGACGAAATAGACCGCAAGGAAAGAGAGCGGATTAAGGCTATACAGGAGAAGATTAACAATATCCGTGATCTGGGCATAATGCTACCCAGTGTATCCTCACCCGTCATTGAAGAGCGGCTCATTATTATCAAGGGCCAAATGCTTACCCAAGAGGTTTATCAGGAATTTACAATCCAGGCGGAGGATGCTCACAACTCAGCCATTGCTACCTTAGAAGAGGCCCTCAAGAACCGCCTACAATTCGAGAGAGAAGATGTTGCAAGAAAGATAGAGATGGAGCGTCTTGAAGCGCAAAGGAAAAAACAAGAAGTGGCCCAAGCCAAGATAGATGAGGCTAATAAGGCAGCGGCAAAAAGACAAGCTGAAAATGATGCAAGAATGGCAGCGGAGCAAGCCAAGATTGATGAAGAAAAGAGGGAAATAGAGGAAAGCCGTAAGAAGTTTGAAGAGAACGAGAGGAAAGCCAAACTCAAAAAGGAGCAGGAAGAGTTTGAGCGCCAGGCCACTATCAAGGCAGAGGAAGACGCTAAAAGGTCGGCCAGGGAAAGTTTCGATCGGATAGAGAGGGAAAGGATCGCAAGAGAAGAGGCCGAGGCCAAGGAGAAGGCCCGTCAAGCGGCAATGGCACCGGATAAGAAAAAGTTAAGGGATTGGATAAACGGTTTTAATGAAACAGTATTCCCAAGCCCTCAGTTAAAGGGTAAAAAAGCTCAGGAAATACTGAGAATAGCTAAGGAGCAAATCGAAATGATACTTCAGGATGCCTTGGATAAGATACGCAAACTTTAAAAAGGAGGAATAATTATGGGACTAATAGCAAAAAAACCAGAGGGGGCGGACATCGAGCCAATCGAGGCAGGCCCACACCAGGCAATATGTATCCGGTATTATGATCTTGGTACACACTACAGGGAACTGTTTGATAAAAGTGCCAGAAGAGTTATGATTATGTGGGAAATACCTGATAGTAGAATTGAAATTGAAGGCGAGGACTTACCACGGGCTATTAGCAGAGAATATACACTGTCTCTGCACAAAAAAGCTACTCTTAGGGCCGATCTGGAGTCATGGAGAGGAAAAACATTTTCAGACCTCGAATTAGAAGGGTTTAATTTGGATAAGATTTTGGGTACTAATTGTATGGTGAATATTATTCATAAAATTACTGACAAGGCCACATATGCGAATGTAGCAGGCGTTATGCCGTTGATGAAAAATATGAAGAAAAGACAACCGGAAAATCCCCTTGTTTCTTTCAGTTTTGATGATGCTGAAATTGAGATACCAAAGGACACGCCGCAATGGATTGAAGATAAAATAAAAGCATCGAATGAGTGGGATGCCTTTATGAAAAGTGGTAGCCCGGACCCGAAACAAGAACCAGAAGGAGAAGAATGGCCAATGCAAAAAGAAGCCGATATGGAAGATATCCCTTTTTAGTAAGACCTGATAGGAGAAAGTAATATGAGTTATCACTGTAAACGGTGCAAAAAACCATTACCGGGTACAACCTTCTTTTGTCCTGAATGTGAGGAACAAAGTATTCAAAAGCTCGCTCAAATGATGGAAGAAAAGAAAAAAGGCACCGGGCAGTTAAAGGTATGCCCGGTTTGTAAAGGGGCTGGAGAATTGGCTGTGAAAGACGATGAATTGTCGTGTTGGGTGTTGGAGCCTTAATTATGAACGATCAGTGCAGAACAGTAGCGGTGACGTTACAAGAAAATGGGATAGTGCGAAGCATCAATGGGCATATTATCGGAAGACTCGCAACGATGGATGGTTTGGACTTTAATGCCATACCAGCGGCAGGGCTTTGCACCTGCCCGAAGCCGACGATTCTGGAAAAGAGTTACTGCACACAATGCGGGCGGGATATGCACCAGTGGCAACAAAGGAAGGAGAGGAGGTAAAGATGCACGTTTGGATTGTAGAAATGTGGACTGGGAAAAAATGGGAGCCAACCATAGGTTGCCGATTAACCAAAGAGGACGGTCGAATGGAATTGCATAGGTGGAAACAGAAAAGTCCAAATGATAAATTTCGACTACAAAAATATATTAGGCCGGCTCAACTCCCGTGATGAAATACCTACTTTTAGCCATAGCCCTCTGCTTCCTTCTCCTCCTCGGCTACACCCACGATGTCGCTGACGAGGTAACATCCCTCAAGGCAAGGGTAGAGTTGCAGGGTGAGGAGATAAGGGCAAATAGGGACTATATCGGCTCTCTGGAAGAGGAATTGGGGCGGATAGAGAGGGCCGGGGAAGAGAGATATATGCCCTGGAGCCATGTTATTCCTATCGATAAAGGATTTTTAGGAGTCCTGGAGGAGAAAACCCCCTAATCCCCAAGTGGCTCTTCCTTCTTAGGCTCCACCCAATGCTCTTGAAAAATAGGTGTAAGGCTCAACACCAACCCTGCCATGTTGTTATCGGTCACGCGGTTACCAACCTCTTGTCGCAGAAATAGCACAAGACGCTCGTTGATGGCCTGCTTGAGTTTTTGGTCATACATCCTTTGCCTCCTCTTTTGAAATTTTACCTTCTAATATTAATCTCTTTATATCCTTTTCAGCATGAAGTTTAACCCAATCCCAGAAAACCCTTGCTCCTTCAGATACTTCTCCATAAAGTTTAACATCTCCATTATAAAGAATCTCAACTATAAGTTTGTTGGTAGTAGGATTAGATATTGAAACCACTACGTCAGTTGGCTCTACTTCTGTATCTATCATAGCAAAATTCCCTGAACTCTGTAGAAGTTCGTTCATCGAGTCTCCTCCTTTGGCTTTACCTTCTCCGCCTCTAAAGTCTCCAACATATCCTCCATTGCCTCATCTGTCAAGGGACTTATCCTGTCGATCGTTTGTTTAGCCTGATTGACTGCATACTCCAGAATCCTCTCCAGCTTACCAGCAATATAATTCTCCGGCTTTTGGCCGGTGAGTTGGATGGCCTTGAGCTGTAGATTGGTGAGATCAATGGTTTTTAAGATTTTTTTGTCTCGTGTGATTGTTAGTTTCATATATTTACTCCTTTACCAACATTATTCTATAAACTTCTCCACTTTGGAGCTTAACCTTAAGGTAAGCATCTGCCGTCCCGGGGGCGGCATCTGTAAGGGCTATAGCACTTTTATTTGGAGCGAAGATTAGCCCATCTGGTGTAGCATGATTTGCCGTGTCATTGCAATTAATTCTAAAGGGATATATAGCCGCAGGCGGGTTTGTATCGTCAAACTCCATATGAATGGCAAGGCCATAAGCATTGCCACCAGAGCAATCTGCCCCACTTTCATAGATTCCTATATCCCAAGCCCTGATATCCTGTGTAGTCGATCCAGTGTCTACATTCAACCAGGCTCCTCCAGCATAGGTAGGGCCATCTGTTATCCCATCTATGTGGCCTTCAAAATAGGCAGCTATACCATCTGATTTAGAATTGGTTACGAGGGTACAGATAGAGGATAAGCCTCTTGCGTCATCGGCAACCGCGGCATTAGCAAACAAATTTCCATCCAACTGATTCAACTCCGCCGCTGTAGCAGTAACCAGCGTTCCCCCCAACTTCAAGCCTACGGTGGCGCCGTCGTGATTAACAACGTTTAAGTTACCGTTTCGTCCATCCAGACCAATGACAGAAGTTTGGGTACTATCCCGAACATTAAGTACACCCCCTGTAGCGGTAGACTCCAGCGAAATTGATGAGACACCAGCACTTTCTCTGACTTGAAGGTCTCCAATTATAGTTACCGTTCCACACCCAATAGCTCCTACTGAAGTAAGGGCTTGGCCATTGAGATCAACCGCAGCATCCGCAGCGGCAAGGATAGCATTTATAGTTCCGAAGCCTGTAACATCGGCCCCTAACTCTAAGGTCGTCCGTTGGTTGCTGGCAGCAGCATCATCCAACAAAGCCCTACCTGCTGCGGTACAAGCAATCTCTTCCACATCACCAGCCCCAGCGGTAACACGACCCAAAATCTTATCTGTGGCCGATACATTCTGCATCTTGGCGTAGGTAACAGCATCATTAATTATAGTAGTATCCCCATCAGCTGCACTCGTTACTTCCCCACTATGATTCGGGTGGACATAGGCATTGGCCCCATCAGCCACATTCAATATTGTTAAAGCATCGGCTTTTGCAAGAATCTCCGGTACGCCTACCCCAGGGGTAGTTCTACCAATGAATGAATCAGTAGCCATATTAGCCATTTTGGCGAGAGTTACGGCTGCGGTTGCTATAGTTAAAGCCCCACTTCCTGTTACCTCTCCTGAATGGACGGCATTGGTGACTTTGAGGGAGTTGGCTACTATCTCTGCCCATTTTGCTGTGGTCAACACACCAGCAGCTGCAACAGTCGCAGCAGGCAGTGTTACATCATCTGCACCGCCGTCTGAGGTGATCGCAACTGTGTTTATTCCAACCGTTCCTACGCTTAAAGCTGTAGAGACGTTGGTAGCCTTGGCTGTATTAAGGCCAATAGCTGTATCCATCGTTTCAATCTTGTCCCGAATAGCATTCTTAGTTGCAGCGTCAGCATTAGCGTCCCAGGAGGTTGCATTATAGGCAGTATCGTCTATCGTCTTATTTGTATTCGCTTCGATTGCCGTTATATGTGCCGCCGTTGCATACCCTGTCTGAACGTTGGTAGCTGCTCGGTGGCTGATTTCCTGTGTAGAGAGGGATAAGCCTCCTGTTGTGGCAGAGGCATTGAGTGTTACAGCCACATGTCTTGCAGTGGTATTCTCGGTAATGCCATCGTGGTCATGGAGGGTGGTGTCCCCACTATCGGTCAAATCTGTTAGTTGCGTCTCGCTGAAGGTGGTTGAACCGATGGTAAAGTTGGTTGATGGGACTGTGACCGTGCCGGAAAATGTAGGAGAGGCAAGGGGAGCCATTGCGTTTATTTCAGCGGCTGTCTTAGTAACCAGCGTTCCCCCCAATTTCAAGCCTACGGTGGCGCCGTCGTGGAGAGATACATCAAAATCCCCCTCTGCTGTGAACTTTCCTATAATTGTTCCAACACGTTGGAATGTAAGATCATCTGTATAGACTTGGACTTTCCAGTAATCATATGTAGTATCATAGTCAGCTCCCATATACAGATATAAAGTTCCACCTCCCACGCCAGAACCACTGCCATACAAGTTTATAAGTCCTGCAGTGGTATCATTTGTACCAAAATTAGCCCCAAGAGCATTGACGGCGTTAATACTTGTTAAAGTCTGAGAGTTGAAATCAAAGGTTGCTCCTGCATGTCCACTCAAAGCCGCCATGACGTTGGCAGGGGAAGTGGCCACAGGGGTATTGTTATTGGTTGCATAGAGGAAGGTATCAGCGTCAAACAATGCTTTCGTAACATACCGCCCCAAAATCGTTCCGCTTGCTGGTATAGTTACATGATCGTGAACAGCTCCG
>SDBU01009540.1_pt1 | contig 10858 bp, 12 predicted proteins | sample 2277071 | NCBI WGS metagenome assembly SDBU01 (sample SAMN10397929, study PRJNA504765) | marine sediment metagenome | isolation source: marine sediment core GS08_GC12, 126 cmbsf | place: Arctic Ocean: Gakkel Ridge, Loki's castle | collected 2008
CCGTTAACCGCAGCCGTGCTTGTGTAGACGTGAATGCCGCGGTTGGTTTTGGTGTACCGCTGGCCCCGGTCGTCCGACGAGTCGCCGCCGCGCCGCTTGACTGTGCGGGTTGACACCACTGGCCCCGCCACCACAGCGCCGTTGCGCAGGAAGCACGGTGGATACAGCCCATCTTCCCGCCGGATGTAAACCTTCCACAGCGTCAGTTTGCCGCCATTGGCCTTCAGTCGCGCTCGCAGTTTCGTGGTCGCGTCCTTGTCGTAGTAAAGGCACATTCCGTTGCTCCCTTATTTCCGTTGGCTGTCCATCGCCTTGCCCACTGCCTCAATGGCCTCGTCTATGGCTGTGACGGCAGTGGCGCGGGTGGCGAGCAAATCGACGGTCCACGCATCGTGTGCGAGGCGGAACGGGTTGCCTGTGCAGGCGCGGTAGCGCGCGGCTGCATCAATCGCCTGCATCACCTTCTCGCCTGCCTTCTCGCTCATGGGGTTGCCTTCTGCGCGCACACCGCAATCATGCCCGCCCCAGCCATCTGCTGTACTACGGCGGGGGCGAGGCCAGGGGGCATCACCGTCAACGGCGTGAGCAATTCCCATAACCCTAAGAGCGAGCCAAGGCCCATCAGCATCAGCGCCATGCCCTGGTCGCCCAGCCATCCGCCCAGTTCTATGTAGTTGTGTTCCGCCCCGTCGAACACGTCCACCTGCCCAAAGTCGCCCGGGTGTTCGGTGAGCAGCCCCCGCAATACGTCCGCGTCCGGGTCGCCTTTCAGGCTGACCTTAAAGAACACCATGTCGGCCACGTGCCCATTGGGATCAGGCGCCTCGCCCTTGTCTATGCACTGGCCACATTGGCATTCGCCGCGGACAGCGTGCTGGATTATGTACTCGCCTAGTTTGCTCATCCCGTCACCCTTTCGTGATAATCTTCATCCTCTGCCGCCGCCTGCATCTCACCGTCCGCTATAGCCCGCTGCCGCCGTGCCCCAGCCCATTCCTTCGCCGCGTCAGACAGTGCCCATGCGTCCTGGCGACTGACCAGCGACACCGGCAGGGGCGGTCCGAACGTGGGCTCCAGCGTAATCCACACCAACGTCGCATTCGGGTCTTCGTGGACTTCTGCGTGGATAGCGAACGGGCCATAGTCCTCGTAGATGGTGTGGACGTACAGCGACTCATCTCTCACTTCAGCCCTCGAAGGATCAGCAGGCAGACCAACACCAGCGCCCCCCCGGGAAGGGAGACGCGGGCCAGCTTGTCGAACCCCAACTCCGCCAGCCACGCCGCACACACAGGCACACCCAGCAGGCCCAGGCCCATCGTGACGTTCGCGAGTTTGCATCGTGTGTTGAGTGTCATGGGTCATCTCCTACCCTCCGACCGCCAGCCGGAGCGTCGCAGCCTCGCGGCGGCGCGCTTCCTTAGCCATGCTCTGTATGCAGGCCCACACGCTCGACTCCACCACCCGCCGACCCGGCCCGCTTCCCACCACGAGCAGGCCGTAGGATTCGTAGCGAACCCGCCAGCGCTGTAGCGTCGCGGCGTTGATGGACAACACATCCGCCGCCTCTGCGTAGGTCAGTAGTCTGTCGGGCTGGGCTTTCACGCTTGGGCTCCGTTACTGTGTGGCCAACACGATCTCGTCATCTTGTCCGACAGGCGGAGAGCGGCACGCAGATCCGTCAGCGGGGTCCCCATCCGTGGGACATGCCGCTCCCCGAACTGCCGGTACACGCTTGTGATCCTCCGGGGCGAATGCCCCAGTAGAAATGTCAGGTGTGGTTCTCGGCGAGCTCCACGACACGAGCTCGCACTGTCGCCTTCTTGTCCTCTGGCAACCGACAGAGCAACGCCCCGCCGGTCTCCATCGCACACAGAAGCATCCCCGCAAGGTTGAAGGGGTCCCGCGCCTTGCCCGTGGTCACGGACTTCAACGCACGCAGCGACCGCACCACGTTCGTCTCCCAAGCCTTCATCTTCCGCGTGGCTCCCGTAGGACCTATCCGGCACGCATCCGCTACATCCTTTGCCGACAGGTCGATCGCTCCGAAATCTGTTCCTATAGCCATTGTTGCCCTCTGCATTTAGCGCCCCATAGGGAGGGGCGCTAAAAATTCTTGACAGAGGCCTCCATGCCAACCCGTTTAGCGCCCCTCCCCCACGGTGTTCGGGGGTGCCTTTGCTGTTTAGCGCCCCGTCCGTAGGCGCATGAAAAAGGCTTCCGTGGGCGCTAACAACCAACACGCTTTCGCGTACAAGACGGGCGATGATTCGCCCTATAATTCCAGCGACATGAGAGACAGCCGCAATGAAAACAAGATGGGCGAGCCCGCCAGAGGGGGAGCTGGCGGGCTCAAACCCAGTGTCGCGCCGGGGGAGGCACGACGGAACGCCCCGGCCGGGGGAAACCGGAACGCTACGAAGAAGAAGGTGGCGGGCCCGCCGCTGGGAACGACGGCACCCGCCTGTCAAAGGTTCGCCCTCACGAAGGGCGGCTACAAAGGAAGAAGGTGCTACGTCCGGCCCTGCGGGCCAAAACCCCTGGAATGAAGACGGGGCCGGACAACGTAAGGTGGCCGGGCGGCCAGGGGGCAAACAACCCGGCGCAAAAACAAGGCCGACCTGGGCGATGGCGGGGCAGCAATCAGAGGTCGGCCTTGAATTCAGTGCGGTTTGAACTGCCGTGCTACATCCGTGTTGTCGATTGCCCGCGTCCATCGTGCTCGTATCATAACCGTTACCTATCCGTTCGACAAGAGGAAACTGTGTGTTTTATGCTTGGTTCCTATCCGCATTACGCCGAAGTGTGGGTGGTGACGCCCTTTGTGGTCTAGATTTTTTCTTACCGGCCCCCACACAGCGGCCCGCAAACGCATAGACTACACCCATGATCTCTGGCGATGAACTACGACGTGCCCGCGAGGCGACCGGCCTGACCCAGGATGAACTCGGGGCCCTGGTTGGATGCTCTGGCAACACGATCAGCAAATACGAGCGCGACGACCAGACCCCCAGAGGTGGACGTGAGCGCCAACTGCGGGCAGTGTTGGCAGCAAGGATTGGAGACGCGTTGACGACAGTCGAAGATGCCGCGCTGATGGAGGCCTTTCACGCCCTGCCCGCCGAGTTGCGATCGGCCGTGTTCGCCTTCGCTACCGCTCTTGGTGCAGGCGCGGATATGGACAAATCAGCCGAAGCGGCGGCGTTGGCGCGGCGAATGGCGGAAATCCGGCGGAGGCACGAAATTCGGGCCGTAGGGCAAGAGCAAGATAAGGGGGCATGAGATCAACGGCGTCGTGGATGTCATCCCGAGAACCACCCGCATCGTCGCCCGACCCACGCCCTACGTATTCACCGCTACCTCCATGACACATTTTCGTGCCCCCTTCAAAGGATGGGGTCCGCCCAGTACATCTATCAGCATAAGCGGGCGTGATAGGCGTGTCAAGTTTTTCTTCTGCGCAGACGAGCCGGAGGAACGGCGGCAACTCGTTGCGCCGCACAGGGATGATGTTATTCATGTACATGCCCCACTGCCACTGGTCGGCCCATTACCCGGACAGAAGCAGGCGGGATTCGCCAGTGCCGAACACGCTAACGGAAACCTAACAGCCAGTCAAGGGGTTTTCTGATGATAACCTACCGCTGCCAGAAGTGCGCCACGGACATGGCCTCGCCGGATTCGCTGGCGGGGCAGGTGGAGAAGAGCCCGCGGAGCTAGGCCGACTCGCGTGACGGATCAATCCACCGCCGCAGGGCATCCCGCAGGTCCACCAATCCGACCACCTCCCAGACGGCCCGCATGTCCAGGCTTGCCAGCGTTCGGGCACCACACTCCTCGCCCGTCTGGATGTCCAGCTCGATCAGTTCCCACGGCGGGGCATCTCGCCCAACCACGAAGAAGAACTTCGGGTCATGCGGCTGCGTTTGGCCCAGCCGGCGGCAGTGGTCTAACTGCACCGACAGAGATACCGTATTGGCGTCGCCGAACGCGCACGCCCTAGTTGTCTTGCGGTCGAACATGGCGACGTAGGCGAATTGGCGAATTCGCTTGAAGCGGTTTGCGTAATTGTCCGGCACATACTCCATAAAGAGCTTGTCCCCGGTATTTGACGCGTACGCGACCAGACCCATCACGCCGTCAAAGTCGGTCATGTTGAACGTCTGGCCCAACGAGCGGTGGGCCTTCGCCCACCCGTCGCCCTTGCCGTCGGCGCGGACCCGTACCCCGTTCTCGTCACGTTCCGCTATCATGAGGCCACCTCCGCCAATCGCTTGAGCGTGGTGGACGTACACTCCTCGTCGCAGTCGATGCCGACAAACAGCCGTTTCTTCTGGACCGCCACGACGCCCGTAGTGCCGCCGCCGCAGAACGGATCGCAGATGATCTCGCCGGGATAAGTGAACCGTTCGATGATGTCGGCCATGCCGCTTTCGGACTGCCCCCAGTGGTGGTGGTCCTTGTCGTTATCGTTGACCTCGCTGGAACACACGTCGCCCACCCAATCCCCTTTGTACTCGCCCTTGACGTACCAGAGGACCGGCTTCCAGAAGCAGTTGACGTTGCGGCCCCACAATTGCGACGCTTGCCCGCCCGGTGTCAGGTAGGCCAGCGTCCACTGATAGCGGAATGTGGCGATGCCACCAAGGTCGCGCAGCACCTCGGGCAGATAGGATTGGCCCATCATGCACAAGAGCGATCCGCCAGGCTTCAGCTTGTCAGACGCGAAATCCCGAAGCTGCCCGATGCAGTGCCGGTCAAGTTGCTTGCGGCCGTAGGGTGGGTCGGTGATAATCCAATCAACTGAATCGTTGTCAACCTGCTTCGACACCTGCGCGAGGTCGCCCGTAATGACCCGATACCTGTCAGTGGCCGCTGGCAGGTTCGGTGGAACGGCGGCCTTGCGTTTTTCCTTTTCCTTACGCTTGGTCTTTTTTGTCGCCGCCTTATGCGCCGCGTTGATGCTGACCTCGCCGCGCCTCAGTTTCTCCTTCGTAGGCTCATCCGCGTGCCTGTCGAGGAAGCCCACCTTGGTCATGTTGGCTCGGCTGATGCCGGCGACCTCAGCCGCCGACCGCAGGGCATCGACGGCCTCTGCCGTCTCGATTTGGCTAATATTAGCTAAATCGAGAAAGTCGCCCAGGGCACCAGATACCACGGCGTCCCACCGGAACCATTCATTGTTAAGCCGATACTCGGCGAGGTGTTCGTGTATCTGTGCCTCGACCGCCCGGTCGCCATAGAACCACCGCTCAAGGCGCGCATGTGGCACATGCTTTTGGATGTCATCTTTGATCCGTGCTGCCGGGTCGGTTGCACACCCAATCTTCGCCCTGCCCGCCGCATCATCCACCGCGACGTAAATGCGGTTCGGCTTTGCATGAATGCGCTTCGGCGAACCATCGAGAACGTCTACGATGGCCGCCGCCTCCGGGCCTTGGGACCGCAGCCATTCGCGGGACTTGGCATCATTCGCCTCCCGCATCTGGCGAGCCTTCCTTGCTATCGCTTCTGCCGACTCAACCTCGACGAGCTTCAGCGCCAGCTCGCCGCGATTGTAAGGCGTGAGGTTGCGACGGCCAAACTGGTTCCGAATCACCCAGGCCATCGCCGCGTTCCGGTCAGCGAAGCTCAACTCCCGTACGTCGAACTCAATCCCGCGCTCTTGACAAATCCGGTGGCGGTTATGCCCATCCAGCAGGATACCCTTCTCCGCCCACGCCACCAACGGGTCGCGGCACCCCTCGGCTACGATGTTCGCTTCCAACTGCACCAACTCCTCTGGCGACAGCGCCGGGATCAGCCCGGCAATATCAGCATCGACACGAATCTCAATCGCTACGCTCATGGGTGCTCCTTTCTTAAGTGCTCTCGATACACCTCGGGCTTACACCCTTTCCCACTCCTCTGCCGTCCCAGCAACTTGCTTCAGCTGTGGCTATACAGGGGGTACATGTCGGCTGTCAGCGGTGCGGGGGTCTCGTTGCCTACGAGTCCGGCCCTCGTTTCCAAGAGCATGCGCGCGCTAAAGCAAAAAGCGCGCTTTTCAAATTGTTGCTGGTCCGGCGTCGTCGTTGGGTTCGCAAGCCGTAAGCCCGAGGATGAACTCCGCCCGCTGGGTCGAGGCACTTGCGAAGGGAACTGCGCCCAGTTGCCTGCCGATTTAAGGTGGGCAGGTATCCACCTAAAGCCAAGGCCCGGTCTCGAACCGGTATCCGCACGTCTGCGGACATAGACTCCCTGTTGAGCGCCCTCGGCATGTTGCTGTTGAAGTGCTTCGGTCATTCCATGACTCGGTGTGGCTGCGGTCCTTGCAGCCGTTGACAGTACACCACCTGTAGGCGGGCCTGTCAAGGGGGAAGTGTAACCCGGAAGTGTAACCCGACCCGTTTGAGTCGTCCAACCGCGCCGCCTTGCGCCGGGTTGCGCGGCCCCCTCGCCGTTGGCAACGCCCGTTGTACGCGGCCGTTGTGCCGTATCTACCACGCATGCCGCGACTTGGGCGCATCGGCTGAAACCGCCCCTTCTAGGTTCGAATCCTAGTACCCCAGGTCGCCGAGGCTCGTAGAAATACGGGCCTACTCTTTGTCCTATCAAAACTTATGAATTCTGCCTTGACAGGGCCGGAAAAAAGTGTAACCCTGAGAAAGTTACAAATGGCCAAAAAAACCATCATTCCAGGGACGCTCTACCAGCGCGGCAAGCACCTGCGCTGGTGGTGGAAGGTGAGGCTCGCGGGCGAGGACAAGCCCCGATACTACGGACTCCGCGTTGATGGCCAGCGGTTCCCGACCACGAATGAGGCCACGGCCCACGAGATCCAACGCCGCATCTGGCGCGACATCTCCCATGACGTTCCGCCCGCGATGACGGAGTTCGTCCGTGACTACGAGCAGTTCTGCAACTGTGACCCCGACCACCTGGCCAACAAGCTCCACACCGTTCGAGAGTTCATCAACCAGATGGACATCGTTGTCTGTCAGGACATCACCGACGAGAAGGTCAAGGGCTACCTGGCCTGGCTGGAGGCCGAGGGCAGGAAGCCCAAGACTCGCATCAACCGCCTCGGGGAGTTGGCGCACTTCTGCGAATGGCTCGTCGCTGAGCGTCACGAGCTTGCGAGCAACCCTGTACGCCACGTCCCACGTCCCGAGAACCGGCGCGGCCCCATTCCCCACCTGACCAAGCGACAGCTCCTGAAGGCTATCACGCTCGCCCAGGAAGCTGGGATTCTGCCCGAGGTAGCCTTTGCTGCGTACACCGGGATGAGGCGGGGCGAGTTGATGCGGCTGTGCTGGCGAGACATCGAGGACGACGGGGAGGACATCTACATAACGACCTGTTCGCTGAAAGCTGCATCGGACAAACACACGCGAACCCTCCTGGCCCATCCGGCCCTTGTTCCGATCATCCGCGCCATGCCGCGGGGGGCACCTGATGATCCGGTGTTCGCGGTCCGCACGAGGGCGACGTGGACAAACATCCTGAAGCCCATCCGCAAGGCCATCCCAACGCTGGGCCGGAAGGGCGGGGGCTGGCACGATTTCCGCAGGACGTTGGGGTCGCTGCTGATCCAGGCGGGCGAGCGAATCGAGGACATCAGCGCCATCCTTGGGCATTCGGAGATCGGCACCACGTCCCGCTACTACGCCCAGATGGACTCCGTACAGGCAAGCAGGCGGGCGCTGAAGAATTTATGAAGGATTGACCTACGGCCCCGCGATCTGGTACAAGCCTCGCGGGTCCGTAGCTCAATGGAAAGAGCGGGTGTCTACTAAACACTAGGTTCTGGGTTCGAGTCCCTGCGGGCCCAAGTTTAGAGAATTTCTGCTTGCTTTCCCGGCAGCTACTGTCGATAATGCAGTCAGTAGACACCTGGGCTCGAAAGGGCCCTGGAACTTGCACAGCATCGGGGAAAGGCGCGAGCATTTTTGCTTGCGCCTTTTCTCTTGCGCCCGCAAATCCCCCTAACTTGTCCTTGACGCCCCCTGCCCAATCCCCGATAATAAGCGGGTCCAAGGTTAGCGTTGCGAAGGGGTCTGCTATGAAACGGATCGTGTGCATTTTAGTGCTCGTTGCGATTGGGTTCGCTGTTGGACAAGCCGCGCCCAAGGTCAAGCTCAAGTTTCCGTGGGCCAGTGAGGATCTGAACAAGCCGGCGACGGTTACGGAACTGGAATGGCGGTGTGCCGCCAACGGAATTGGGGGCCCCGGCGAACCCGCGAAACTGTCCCGCGAATACAAACTCATCGGGATATGGGCCAAGCCGACCGCGAAGGGGTTGCAGGTGACGGCCAGCATCTCGCCACGCCCACCGTTCAAGGCGCGATTGGAAAGCGAGAAGTGGTGGAAGCAAATGGACCACAATTCCCGCCTAGCGATGCACCACGCGCGCCGTCGCTTTGTTGACACGGCCACCTGCGATGACTTCCGCAACATGAAGCTCGCCTTCTATTACAAAGACACCTTAGTCGGCACCCGGGACATCAACGGATTCAAGCGAGCCAAAGCCCGGTAAAGGCAACAGGTCGCTGACCAGGGCCGTGTGTCGCTCGGGGCCCGTGTAGTCTCGTCGGTATCTGAACGCTGACAGGACACCCGCATAGCCACAGTCCTCGCGATCGGCATCATGCGCGACCAAGTACGTTGCCCGGTTTCGCAGCGCCAGCATATCAGGCCCACGACGAGCCGCGGGCTTGTGGTCAATCAGCACCACGTCCCATGTGCCCTGGAGAATCCGGGGGTCGTCGTAGCTGTCCCAGAACTCATGCGATGGGGACGCCATCGGAGAGAATCGCGCGCGCCACTGTGGGTCGGCCTCAACCGAAACCAACTTGCGGCCCTGGCAAAGGGCGTGAAGGGTGGGGGTGCTGAACGTCCCGCAGCCGAGCTCCAGCACTGGCCCGCTGGTGGCGAGAATGCATTCGACAAGCGCTGGAAGGTGAGAGCCCCACCCGTAGTGCTTGCTGAGGGGCGGGGGCAGGCGCGGGGGTGGCATGTGATACAGCCGGGATCTCGTCCCGTACATGAGCGGGTCCAGGGGCGAGCCGATGTCGAGCACAACATGCCGCCGTGTCCGCCCCCATACGCGCTGGACGATAACGGACGCAAACGGCCCGGCACAGACGAGAACGACACACTGCTCCCCCCGTGCATCGAGGCATCGCACCAGATCCTCCACGATACCGTCACCCTCTCGCCACGCCGAATCACCGACGCGGAAGACGCCCGCTGGTACGAAGGGGAGATTGCACAGCGAGGCTCCCCGTCCGCAGACCAGCACGACAGGCCGATTCCGCGTCAGGGCGGGCAGGGTGCGGTCGAGAAACAGCCGATGGTTTTCGTTGGTGAACACGTTCGCGCTGATGATCGGGTCAGCCGCAGCCTTGCGCATCTCGGCGTGCGGCTCGCCGCCCATGTCGCGCGGGGCCGCAATGCCCGTCAAGTAGCGCTCGCCGCCGTCGAACCGCAGCGAGGCCCAGAGTTGTTCGCGGAATACGGCGTCCCGGGGGGTCTCGGGATCGAATGTCCAGCCGCCCGTCGCGCGGGTGCGGTCATCAAGCCTGCCAGAGAGGATGTTCCATTCCCCATCACAGAACCGCGATACTGCAAAGGGCTCGCCACCCTCAGCAAGCGCGGCGATCGTCGCCGCATCCTCGGCCGCCCCGGGCGTTGTCTTGTATCTGCCGCCTGATCGGGGCTGGGACGCGCTTGAGTCGGGCCTCGCGGTGCCCCCCCGCAGCGCATCCTTCCCTCGGGGGCCGCACCAGTGAACGATCGTCGCGGCCTCGCGCTGTGCCGGGTCGAACCATGCGGCGAACTCCGCCAGGTCGAGCTCGTCCACCGGGGCGGGTTCGTTGTGCAGGATGATCGAGAGGATTTCCTGATCTCCGCGCACGGGCCACGGCCGGACAAGACAGGCAACCGCCCACTCTGTAATCGTGGCGTTGCCCCACCGCGTCAGGACGGCACCCGTGTCATAAAGTCGCACGTTGGCAGCCAGGCCCCGATCGGCATTCTTAGCCCAGCGGTCCACCGGTAACCGCAGGCCATCGCCCAGGCGGTCGAACAAGGGGGCCACCGGGCCACGGACCATGCAGTCAAGGTCCAGCCAGAGGAGCTCCTTGAACGGCGCGCGGATCAGGGCGAAGGGCTTGCGAAACCATCCCGGCGCAGGCACGTCCTGGACATCGACAACCGGGGCTCGATCGCTGCACCAGGCCAGGCTGTTCGCGTCCATGCCGAAGTTCGCAAAGGCCAGCGCCGGGCCGGTGGCATTGTGGCGGTGAAAGTGCTCATACCATTGGGCGAGCAATCCCTCCTGGCCCGCACACACGCCAACCATCACGCCCCGCTCCGCAGCGTCTTTGGGCAGTGGTCGCCACTTCACAAGCTCCGCATCCCTGCTGTGCAGGAGAGCGCCTGGAGCCTTGGGGGCTCGGTCTCTCGCGGCCTGTAGGGCATCGCCCAGGGGCATGTAGGGCAGGTGTGCGTTCGCGGCGGAATCTTCCGTGCAACTCATTAGCTCGATTTCCTTTCGTTCCATCGCCGTGCGGATCGCTGGCAGCAACGCCACGGTGTCACGCATCAGTAGGCGGTTGTTCTTCCGCTGGGCGGCCGAGAGCTGGCGGGCATCGTGGTAATCGCTCGCTCCGCCGAAGTCCGCACCGACCAGGCGGATGCGCTTCGCCCCCATGTAGACCATCAGGTGCAAGGCGAACAAGAACGTGTTCCGGTTCCAGATGAGCGGCAGCTTCTCCGGGTCCGCCACGTCTTCAGGTGGCCCTTTGCGGTACTGGGCGAAGTAGATGTTCGGCGAGTCGCGTAGGGCGCGGCCATGGCACCGGACGTTCTGGTA
>SDBU01009542.1_pt1 | contig 10858 bp, 9 predicted proteins | sample 2277071 | NCBI WGS metagenome assembly SDBU01 (sample SAMN10397929, study PRJNA504765) | marine sediment metagenome | isolation source: marine sediment core GS08_GC12, 126 cmbsf | place: Arctic Ocean: Gakkel Ridge, Loki's castle | collected 2008
TGACCTCGTATGACGTTTTGATCATCGCGTCGATGGTCGAACGTGAGGCGATGCTTGCCAAGGAGCGCCCGCTGGTCGCATCCGTTATCTACAACCGATTGAAGAAGGGAATGCCACTTGGGATCGATGCCACGATCAGGTACGGGACCAACAACTGGAGCCGGCCGTTGAAAGAAAGCGAGCTCAAGAGCGATTCGCCGTACAACACCCGCACACGTGTCGGTTTACCACCGACACCGATCGGCAATCCCGGGCTCTCTTCCATAAGGGCGGCTGCGCGGCCTGGCAAGACCGGCTATCTCTACTACGTTGTAAAACCGGGAACATGCGGTGAGCATGCATTCTCGAAAAGCGAGGAGCAGTTCAACCGCGACAGGGATCGCTACCAGCGCGAGCGAGCTCGCAAGGGAAAATCACCCACAAACTGCCCCGAGTAGATAGTGATCGTCGAGTTCATCAGTAGGCTATGACGATGCCAACCCTCACAGGAATACTGGGAGACCCGGTAGCTCACAGCCTCTCACCGGCGATGCACAACGCGGCATTTGCGGAGCTGGGCCTGGATTGGCGCTACGAGGCGATAAGGGTCTCTCCGGATGAGTTCAAGCAGCGAGTTGGATCGCTCGAGGAGGATGGGTACGTTGGGGTCAACGTGACCTTGCCTCACAAGTTGATGGCGCTGGAGGTAGCGGATGTTGCGAGCGACGCCGCTCGCGCGATCGGAGCGGTGAACACCCTGAGCTTTCATGGAGGGGAGATCAGCGCGGAAAATACCGACGCGTATGGGTTCCAGGATGCGCTGGAGGAGTTGGGAGCGACGGAGCTCGCTGAGCACAGGGCGCTGTTGCTTGGAGCTGGAGGGACAGCTCGTGCCGCAATGTGGGCGTTGCTGGACCGGGGAGTCGGAGAACTGAAGGTATGGAACCGTACTGCCGAAAGAGCGGGAAAGATGATCGAGGAGTTGGGATGTCAATTCAGTGACTCGTCGATCGAGCTTGTGAAGGACCCGCGAGACGTTGTTGCAGGCTGTGACGTGATCGTGAACACGACTTCGATTGGTCTGGCCGACTGCGGAAGCGATGAGGAGGAGCTGGGCATGCTTCACCTATCGCCCTCAGATATGCGCGAAGGGCTGACAGTCGTGGATTTTGTATACCGCAAGGGTGGCACCGCAATCGTGAACAGTGCGGAGAGTAGAGGAGCGAAAATAGTGGACGGGCTTGAGATCCTGGTACGACAGGGTGCAAGAAGTTTTGAGGTATGGACCGGCATGAAGGCACCGATGGACGTGATGAGAAAAGCCGTATCGGGGGTCAGGTCGTGCAATCATTCATGATTGCGTATCGGGGGTCAGGTCGTGCAATCATTCATGATTGCACGACCTGACCCCAAAGAAGAGGTCCTCCCGGCCGTAATAAAACACGAAGTTGCCAGTCAGATAAGTACATAAGGACGTTGATCTGGCAATTTTGATTGCCTTACAGCGGACTGTGGATTACTCTTAACGTAGTGCCTGTACAAGGAGGTACCGTCGATAGGGATGCCGGCGACAAAAGAAAAATTGAGTTCAAGAGCTTCGCTTTCGAATGCCAAGGTCTCTGATGTAGAACGCAACCGAGCGTTGGCTAAAGCATGCCTCGGGGGGGACGAGAGTGCATACGCAGAGTTATTCGATGCGTACAGCCAGAGGGTGTACAACTTCTGCCTGCGTTACACCTGCAATGCGGATGACGCCGCCGAGGCAACCCAGGAGGCTTTCTGCAACTTCCTGAGTCAGCTTGAAAAGCTCGACTTGGACAAAGTGCAGGTTTCGGGCTATCTGTTCGCGGCGGCACGCAACGCCGCATTGGACACGGTTAAGGAGAAAGGGCGAATGGAGCCCACCGAGGATGTGCCGGAGGACAGCAACGAAACCGTCGAGCTGGAGCTTGACCCGGAGCGCTCCATTTTGCAAGGCGATCAGAGTGCCGCTGTAGCAGTCGCAAACAGCAAGCTTCCGGAAAGACACCGGGCCGTGCTTGCAATGCGCGAACTGGAGAAGATGAGCTACGAGCAGATAGGTCAGGCACTCGATATGAAGGGCAACGCCGTAGCGCAGCTTCTCTCGAGGGCCCGCCTTCGTCTTCGGAACGAGATAAGGCAAGAGACATTGATGCGACCGGCCGAAGCCGAGGAGTGCAGCCGTGCCCTGCCGCTTCTCTCCGAGAAAGTTGACGGCATCATCAGGGGCGAGGACAAGCTCTGGCTCGAGTCTCACCTTGCTGACTGCCACAGTTGCAGTGAGAACCTTGCTGGAATCGAAGAAGCAGGCGTCACTTACAGAGGTTGGCTGCCGGTACCGGTCGGAATCGGGTTCGATCAGGTAGCGGGCGCCAGTGCCAGCACTTTAGGTCATTACGCAGCGGGAAAGGCTGCATCGTGGACTCTCCGCTCCAAGTGGGGAGCACTCTCCACTACAAGCAAGTTGAGTGTTGCGGGCAGCGTGGTCTGCGCACCTCTTATTGCCGGTGTTCTGCTGGTACCGAATTCAGGGGCACCTGTGCAGGAACCGGCCAAACAGGAATCGGTCGTCGCTTCGGAAGCAACACAGCCGATGGTTGAGTTTGGGGATACTGCAACCGTGGTTGGGCCGAGTTTGGGCGCAACCAAGAAAACGACGACAGAGGGCACCGAGAAAGATGCAGAAGATTCCAATGACGATAACGAGGGAACGGGAGAGTCAAATTCATCAGAAGGTACCTCATCTGGAAGCAAAGAATCGTCCAAGGGCTCCGGCTCGAAAAACGGTTCGTCAGATTCCCCCAAGGGCGGCAGTGGCGAAAGTAGTGAATCCGGTGACGATTCTTCGGTAGGAGTGCCCGGCGTCGGTGAAGGCACTCCCGATGCAGGCTCGGGGAGTGGCTCGGGCTCCAGCCCCGGTGGCGGAGGCTCTGGTAGTGAGACCGGCCCCGGTGACTGTGACCCAAGCGGCGTGTCCGAGAGCTTGCCTCCCTGCCCTACGAGCTAAGGGTCTCCAAGAGCCTTCTGGTTGCACAAAGCTGCCAACTTTGTACTGAATATGATCCTCCAGCGTAATTATTGCTCGGGTAAGCGGTCCTTATATATAGATAGGCAAATTTAGAGTGCCGCCCAGAGGAGTAACGATGACTGCGCAACCCAATGGCGATCAGTTTAAAAGCATGTTTGACCGCATCATGCTCAAGCTGGAGCAAAATGGCTATAAAGAACCGGCAATGCGAGCGGGTTCGGCCGTTGCGACCGAAGAACTAGACGGCATCGATGCTGCAAACGGTCAGCAGAGGTTGTCAATATTCGTCCTTGGCAAGACCCGCATCGAGCACGGCGCAACCGAGCTTGGATTCCGCAAGCAGTACGAAACGGAAAGAGTGATCTGCTTGCTTGCGTCAAGGCTGGGAAGGCCAGTGCATGTTGATGATGTAAAGCAATCCCTGTGGCCCGAACTCGATACCGACAGGGCGGAGGTGCATCTGATCGAGGCCATTGCGCATCTTTGCGACACTCTCGATGTGAGCTCGGATGAGTGCCCAATTGAAAGAAAGAAAAGCCAGTTGAGGCTACGTCTTGGTGCGGGTGTGTGGCTGGATGCGATGGACCTGATTGAAGCGGCGGGTAACGACGATTCCGAGAGCAGGCGCTGTGCTCTCGCGCTTTATCGGGATGAGCCGTTTGCCGACTATCCCTTTGAGGGATGGACGCTGCTGCCCAGAGAGCTCCTGCGGTCGAAGTTTATTCACCTGATTCGTCTAGAGGCCGATTCTGCAGCGTCCAGTGGCCAGAATAATCGAGCTGTAAAGCTGCTTGAGTGGGCGCTCGAGGCAGAGCCTTACGACGAGGACCTATACCGCGCTGCAATCTCGGCAAATATCGAACTTGGACGATTTGGCGCTGCGGTCTCGCATTCTCGTGCCTGCAGGGATCAACTCGCCAACATTGGACTTGCTCCGTCAGTAAAGTTCGAGGTACTTGAACAGGGGCTCGGGCCTTTCGATGCAGCAGCTACCAAACGATCGGGCTAGTCAGATTGCTTAGTGGCCTTATTTGGATGGGGCCTTGACAATGAGCAGGCCGATCTCGCTTCCAGCGTCGAGCAGCTTTATCTTGTGCTTTCCCGGAATATCAGCGATGAAGTCAAATCGGGCAGACGCCCTGTCGGAGACGGGCTTTATCAGCCCGTAGCCTGAGACTTCAACTTGGTCAGGAGTGCTGCTGGCCACCGAGAGCACCACGCGCTGGCCGAGCTTTACACGAATGGGCTCAGCGCGAGATCCATTCTTTCTGTCGACATTTATAGATGCCTTTAAAGTGCGCTCTCCACCGCTTGGTTCGATAATTTCCGGATCGGTCGTTGAGGTTCGTGAGGTTTCCGTCTTGGAAGTTTCAGGGGTGCGGCGTTGGGCAAAGAGCGACATGGCCACGGATATGCCGATGAGAAGCAGTATCAGGCCAATGATTCGTCGTCTGGGCACCGATTACAACTGTACCTGCGATCAAGGGCTTCAGAGTCAGCATCGCATCCAAACGGTTTGCCGCGTCCGTGAACGTTGCGCCGTGGCTTGAGAACACATGCGCAACACGAAGTGAAATGGGACAGTGCAAAGTGCTGCCACCGCAAGCGGTAGCCTATGCCCGTGACCTTTCGCATGACAACGGCGGGCGAATCTCACGGCCCCGGCCTGGTGGCTGTGATTGAAGGCCTGCCGGCAGGCCTTGAGATCGACCGGGGAGAGATCGATCGCGACCTCTCCAGAAGGCAGATGGGACACGGACGGGGCGGCAGGATGAAGATCGAAAGTGATCGAGCGGATATCACTGCCGGCTTGAGGCATGGCAAGACCCTCGGCAGTCCAATCGCAATAAGGATCGAGAACAAGGATTTTGACAACTGGCGAGAGCGCATGGACCCATGGCCCAATGACTCCGACGCGGAAGAAGTGCATCTGCCGCGTCCCGGTCACGCCGATCTTGCCGGTTCCATGAAGTACGGGCATTCCGACATCCGCAATGTATTGGAGAGGGCTTCGGCCAGGGAAACAGCAGCAAGAGTTGCGGCCGGATCGTGTGCCAAGGCATTCCTGCGAGCGCTGAACGTGTGCGTGTATAGCCATGTAATTCAAATTGGCGCCGTTCAAGCCGGGTCCGATCCCCAATCACCGCAGGATTTCGAGGGCGTTGACGATTCTCCGGTGCGGTGCCTGGACAAGGAAGCGGAGAAGCTGATGGTCGCGGAGATCGATGAAATGCGCGGCCGCAACGAGTCGCTCGGGGGAGTGATGGAAGTGAGGGCGTTCGGGATTCCGCCCGGTGTCGGGTCGTGCGCATCCTGGCAGGAGAGACTGGACGGTAGGCTGGCCCAGGCTCTGATGTCGATACAGTCGGTGAAGGCGATAGCCGTGGGAGAGGGTTTCGATGTGGCAGGCCTTCCGGGCTCTGAAGCACACGATGAGATCTTTTACAACGACGATCTCGGCTATCACCGAAAGACGAACCGGGCCGGAGGCCTCGAAGGAGGAATGACAAACGGCGAGCCGCTGGTGGCAAGGGCTGCGTTGAAGCCGATACCGACGCTTACTCAACCTCTGCGCTCAGTCGACACCGAAACGAAGGAGCCGGCCGAGGCACTGCGCGAGCGAACCGATTCCTGTGTGGTCCCGGCTGCGGGTGTCATTGGCGAGGCGATGGTTGCCTTCATCCTGGCAGAGGCCTTCAGCGAAAAGTTTGGCGGCGATCACATCGACGATGCATGTACGGCCGTCACTGCCTACAAGGAGCGAATCGGCTGGCGCCGCTGACGCTGATGCGGTGGCGTCAACTGGGAAGACTAAGGAGACACCGTTGAAACCCATTGTTTTCGTTGGCTTTATGGGGGCGGGCAAATCAACCGCTTCGAAGAAGCTCGGCAATGCATTGGGCCTTGAGGTTATAGACGTTGACAGCGATTTTATGGAGGAGACAGGCAAGTCTATTGAGCAGTTTTTCGATGAGCAGGGGGAGGAAGAATTTAGAAAGATCGAGGAGCGACTTACGCTTGACGCGATAAAGCCCGGACGAGTCGTGGCTACCGGGGGCGGTGCGGTCCTGAGTCCCAAGGTGAGAGAGGCGGCGAGCGACTCACTCTGCATATTCCTTGACACTCCTGAAGAAGTTGCCTGGAAGAGGATAGAGGGAGGCGGCAGGCCGTTGGCGCGTGACAGGGAGCAGTTCTCTCAGTTGCATTCCGAGAGACAGAAGCTATATGAGAGCGTGGCTCAAGTAACGGTTCCCTCGCAGGCGGGTGGCGCCGTACAAAAAATGCAGACACTGCTTGAGCGGCTGGCAAGGGGCGAACTGAAAGAGTCGGCGAAGGTTGCCTGGGCCGTCACTGGTAGCGGTGAGTATCCGGTGGTCGTCGCAGTTGGTCTGCTGGGAGAGATTGGCAAGGTCTGGAGGCATGGCCGAGCCTTTATCGTGGCTGACAGCAATACCGCTCCCTTATACCTCGAGCAGCTTTCTGGCCAGATTGGCAACGACGTCGCCGGAACCTTTGTTTTCGAGGCGGGCGGGGAGCAGAAGACACTTTCCCAGGCAGAATCCGTGTTGCGCGAGATGGCCAAGTCTCAGCTTGATCGCTCGGACTGCGTAGTCGCACTCGGTGGTGGGGTAGTCGGCGATCTGGCAGGATTCTGTGCCTCGACGTACCAGCGCGGGATCGATGTGGTGCAGATCCCAACGACTCTGGTTGCTCAGGTTGACTCAGCGTATGGGGGCAAGACAGGCGTTGATCTGCCCGAAGCCAAGAACTATGTCGGTACGTTTCATCAACCGGTAGCAGTGTATGTCGATCCCGGTCTGCTCAAGACGCTGCCGGAGGAAGAGTTGTCTGCCGGCTTCGCGGAAGTCGCCAAGACGGCACTGGTTGAGGGCGGAAGCCTCTGGGAGAGGGTAAAAAGCGGTGAGAAGCTCGAGGACCTCGTGTTTGACTGCTTGCGTGTGAAGTTGGGAGTGGTGCAACGCGATGAGAAGGATGTTGGCATAAGGGCAGTGCTGAATCTTGGCCACACAGTTGGCCATGCGATAGAGGCGGCAACGGACTATAAGAAGTACCGGCACGGTGAGGCCGTTGCGATAGGGCTGTGCGCTGCACTGGAAATTTCCGAGCGTGAACTGGGGCTGGACTCGAGCGTGCGGTCGCATCTGGTCGACCTGTTCGAGGTGCGCAGGCTTCCCGTGGATTGCACGGAAGTGTCAGGCGACGACCTGATGGAGCGAATAAGCTACGACAAGAAGCGTCGTGAAGGTGCAAGTAACTGGGTCCTGCTTGCGGCGCCTGGCGATGTCAGGACGCACCAGGAGGTTGATGAGGCCTATGTGCGAGAAGTGGTTGATGGTCTTGTGGGAGGAGGGTCGGGTTGAGCTCGATAGCGGACAATAGAGTTGAAGTTATGCACGGAGTAAATCTGGACATGCTGGGGAAGCGAAGCGAGGAGCACTACGGAGATCTCACGCTGACCGATCTCGAGTTGCAGATAGAGAAGTGGGCCCGTGAGCTTGGGTTGGAAGTCATATTTTTTCAGACCAACCACGAGGGAGAGTACGTTGAACAGATTCACCGTCTGTCCGAAGGTGCGGATGGTGCGATCCTAAATCCGGGGGCGTGGACCCACTACAGCTATGCGATTCACGATGCGGCCGAGATTGCGGGAGTGCCGTTCGTGGAGGTACACCTGTCCGATGTTCAGGCTCGGGAAGAGTGGCGCGCAAGGTCGATCATCAACGACATCGCCATAGCCACGATTTCGGGCAAGGGGCCCGAGGGATACAAAGAGGCGCTGGGGCTACTTGCACGTGAGCTCGAAGAGCGATAGAAGCGAGCGTCTTGTCGAGCGGCTCGAGCAGCGCGGGCTGGACCTACTGCTCGTTACAGACATTGTCAACGTTCGATATCTGACGGGCTTCACCGGCACCAGTGGGTTGTGCCTGGTCGGAAGAGAAGACCGGCGGTTCTTCACCGACTTTCGTTATCGTGAGCAGGCGCGCTCCGAGGTAGAGGGATTTGACCTGGTGGTTGGCGGAAGAGATCTGTATGAAACCCTTGCCAAGTTGCTGGAGAGCATGGGGAAGATGAGCATCGGCTTCGATCACGAGCATCTCTCGGTGCGTCGCTATCAGGGATTGATCGAGTCGCTTCCCGAAAGCACGGAGTTTATTGACGCGGGTGGAGCGGTGGCAGAGTTGAGGGCGGTGAAGGAAGATGGCGAGCTCGAGGCGATCGGAAGGGCGGCGGAGCTTGCGGATGAGATCTACAGGTCCGTGATTGAGCAAGGCATTATTGGAAGAAGCGAGAGAGACGTGGCCTGGGAGCTTGAAAGAGGCATGAGGGAGGGCGGCGCCGAGGCAGCTTCGTTTCCACCGATAGTCGCATCGGGGCAAAATGGGGCGCTACCACATGCACAGGCAGGCGACGACCGCATCGAATCCGACACCTTCGTCGTTATCGATTGGGGCTGTACAGTTGGCGGCTACTCGTCCGACTGCACGAGGACGGTGGTTACGGGAGAGCCGTCCGACGAGATGAAGTCCGTGTACGAGCTGGTTCTGGATGCGCAGAAAAGTGCAGTGCATGAAGTGTCAGACGGCGTGGAGGCATCTAAGGTGGATTCCCGAGCGAGGACGATAATTGACGAGGGAGGCTACGCGGAGATGTTCGGGCACGGCACGGGGCACGGAGTGGGCCTCGAAGTTCACGAGGCTCCGCGCATCTCGCAGAAATCGGACGCGATACTCCTGGCCGGCAACGTGATCACCATAGAGCCGGGGATATACATTCCGGGCAAGTTTGGAGTTCGCATAGAAGATCTCGTCGTCGTGAAAGATGTCGGCTGCAAGGTATTGACCGGCGTCGACAAGGAGCTGCAGGTCGTATCGTGAGTCGAAGGTCGAAGCACGGAAAAGGTTTGTAAAGCTACATCAGAGTCCGTATTATTAGTAGGCAACGGAATAGTTAGTAAAAAGAGCCAAGGATGGTTTCAACAGTCCCCACATGTGCCCCTGCGGATGCGCGGCTTCGCTGCCGATCCAAGAGCATCTCTTTTGCGGCAGCAGTCGCACTGACAGCCATGTTTCTGGCATTTTTGAATCCGACTCCGGCAGAGGCCGAGTTTGGCTTCCTCAGCAAGTGGGGCAGCCAAGGATCAGGTGACGGTGAGTTCAGTTCCCCAGAGGGCGTCGCTGCCGACGCAAACGGCAACGTCTACGTTACCGACACCTTGAACAACCGCATTCAGAAGTTTGACTCGGCTGGGAATTATCTCGATCAGTGGGGAAGCCCAGGATCTGGTATTGGTCAGTTCAGCAATCCAGATGGCATTGCCGTCGACTCAACCGGAAACGTCTACGTTACCGACACCGGCAATCACCGCATCCAGAAGTTCTCCTCGGGCGGCAGTCTACTGGCTTTGATCGGAAACGAAGGTACGGGGTTCGGCCAGTTCAAGTATCCGCGGGGCGTTGCCGTTGACTCGGGTGGGAACATCTACGTCGTCGACAAAGACAATAACCGCATCCAGAAGTTCTCCTCGGGCGGCTCCTTTATAATTTCGTGGGGAAGCGGGGGGATTGGTGACGGCCAATTCAATCTTGCACACGACGTCACCGTCGATTCTTCCGGCACCGTCTACGTTGCCGACACCGGCGTCGACCGTATCCAGAAGTTTGGCTCGTTAGGAAGTTACCTCGGCCAGTGGGGAAGCTCTGGAGCTGGTGACGGTGAGTTTGATCACCCATACGGCGTCGCCGTTGATTCTTCCCGCAACATCTACGTTGCCGACACCACCAACCACCGCATTCAGAAGTTCGACTCGAACGGTCAATTCATCACTGATTGGGGAAGCGGAAGATTTGCGGCAGGTGACGGTGAGTTCAATAATCCAAGAGGCGTCGCCGTCGACTCAACCGGAAACGTCTACGTTGCCGACACCGGCAACCACCGCATCCAGAAGTTCGGTGAGTCTGCATCCTCTGTGCTGCCACCAGAATTAACTCCACCATCTGGCGATGATGCGTACGAGAAAGCCTGCAATCTGACGATAACCTCCCCCAAGAGCAACTTCGGCAAGTCAGGGTCGGCGAACGTCACCGCCGGTTACGCAAGGAGGCTCTTCACACATGGCGTCAAGGGTTATATTGATTGGGGCCAAGTGAACGGGCAAGCAGTGGTCTGCAAGAACCCAAAGATGACGATCCTGGAGAGGCGCGGCAAGCGCCACTACGTGCCTGGAACACGGATCATGTTGTCGAAGAAGCGCTTGAGTGTGAAGAACTTCCCAACCAAGGGAATCCGCTACCTCAAGAAGAAAAAGGTGGGCAAGCTGCGAACAAAGAGCCGCGAGAGCAAGAGCATGACTAGGATCTCCTTCAAGGACTTCAACCGCAGATCCCGGATCGGCAGGAGGAGTCTCAACAAACTTAAAAAGAAGCGCTATCGGGGCACATTTGTCGTCCTTTACACAGCCGAGGTGAACGGGGTGACCGTGAAAAAGACTCTTACACTTGCTACCAAAAAGAGCAGTAAGGCCAAGAGGAAATAAAGCGGCAACGAAATCACAGCGGTGGCCGGCACGGATATGTCCTCAAGTCTCGGTTTCAGAACGGATGATGGCTGCAGGACATTGACCGACGTCGACAAGGAGTTTCCGGCCGTTAGCTAGGCTCAGTCGCGATGATTACGACCAATCAGTTCAAAAACGGAGTCCACATCGACGTAGACGGCACTGTCTACCGTGTGGTCGAGTTTCAGCACGTCAAGCCAGGAAAGGGTGGCGCCTTCGTACGCACGAAGCTGAAGGCTCTGGAATCTGGAGCA
>SDBU01009543.1_pt1 | contig 10857 bp, 12 predicted proteins | sample 2277071 | NCBI WGS metagenome assembly SDBU01 (sample SAMN10397929, study PRJNA504765) | marine sediment metagenome | isolation source: marine sediment core GS08_GC12, 126 cmbsf | place: Arctic Ocean: Gakkel Ridge, Loki's castle | collected 2008
ACCTTCGCTATGTATCATTTTTATACGGAGCTGTGTGGCGGCACTTTAGTTGAATTACCTAGGGATGAAAATTTTGCCGTCAATGTAGAAGCGGTAAAAGCGGCTATAGATAAAAAAACCAAAATTATACTTCTAGCTAACCCTAACAACCCTACAGGGACGATTATGCCCCAGCAGGATATACTGGAGCTCGTGGATACAGGATTACCGCTACTAGTTGATGAGGCATACTATGAATTTAGCAGAGAAACAGTTGTCCCACTGGTTAACCGATATAAAAATTTGATGGTGCTACGAACCTTGAGTAAGTGGGCAGGGCTGGCTGGTTTGAGAATAGGTTATGGTATTTTCCCTCCTAAAATTGCTGACTTCCTCTTGAAAATCAAGCTTCCGTACAATGTAAATGTGGCCGCCTTGGTAGCGGTGCAGGAATCGCTAAAGGATATTGATTACCTGCTTGACAGGGTAAAGGCTATAGTTGCTGAAAGAGACCGGCTTTTTGGTGAGCTAAAGAAGCTGAAATGGTTAAAACCTTTCCCTTCACAAGCTAACTTTATTCTCTGCTCGGTTCTAAATGGCGAGGCAAGTGAGCTCCAGCAAAAATTGCAAAATAAGGGTATACTGGTTCGCTACTTTGACAAGCCAATGTTGAGAAATTACATTCGTATTAGCGTGGGTAAACCAGAACACACCGATGCCCTAATCAAAACACTCCAAGAATTAGGAGGTGGGATAAATGTCTAGTCGGCTGTCTATAGTCAAAAGGGAAACTAAAGAAACGAATATTAGTTTAGAGCTTAATATTGATGGTAGCGGTAAGTGCGATATAAATACGGGGATTAAAATGTTTGACCACCTTCTGGCACAGGTGGCTCAACATGGAGTATTTGATATCAAGATTTCAGCCGTGGGGAACGACCTTCACCACGTGGTAGAGGACGTCGCCATTTGTTTGGGTAGAGCCCAAGGTGAGGCACTGGGGGAGAAGCGAGGTATTATACGAATGGCTAATGCTTTTGTGCCTATGGATGATACTTTAGCCATGGTGACGGTGGATATCAGCGGGCGGGGGTATACTGTATTAGACCTGTCTTTTGGTAAGAATGATATGTCTGGATTTCCCACCGACCTTATCCGTCACTTCCTCGAGTCATTTGCTGCTGAAGCCAAGTTTAATCTCCATGCCAAGGTTCTATATGGCATCAATGACCATCATAAGGCAGAAGCCCTATTCAAAGCCTTAGGCAGAGCTTTAGATACGGCTACCAGAATTGACGAGCGGATTAGCGGCGAACTACCCAGCACCAAGGACTTGTTAGAGGGTTAAGCAGGTGGTAACTGGTACTTCACTCTGGAAGTAGCTATTTGCTGATGTGCGATTTGGGCACCGACTTTGTAACAGTTTACAGCATTTGTCCCTGAGATTGCGGCTGCTACTAAGGCAACCAATTTAATGCCTGGATGGGGACTTATAGATGCTACGCCGCCAGAGAACAAAGTTATTAACGTCCATTTTATACCCTCCGCAATCTGGTCCTTATTCTCACCACTATTATTGTCCACTCTTAATCACCTCCTTTCTCCCCTATTTCTCCAATGCTTTACCGACCAAGTAGGCAAGCGCGGCAATCCCTAGAGCCATAAAGGCGCCTTTCCCCAAATCAGCAAGCGCTGGACCCATATCAGTTTTGACCTGTTCTAGATTAAAAATTGGCTGTCCATAGCCACAACTTGCACACTCGTGGTATTCTAATTTAACTGGGGCTCCAGTTCCTTGCATTTTGCCCCCACATAAAGGACATTTCTGAGGGCTTAAAACTTCCTCTGGTAACCTCCCCTTATTTGCAATTGCTCTGGCCTTTACTATTGGCAGTGAATCGTATGCATATCTTGGAATTCGCACTCCCTCGTACTCCATTTTCACCTCTAACGAAACTTTTTCTACATTGTAGAAATAATAGCATAATCTAAAAGAAAAGTCAAGCCCTTAATGTCATATAGGTGACAAGAGCTGGTTAGAGGTATCTTTGAGACAGGTACTAAGTGTTAACTTAGCGTCTTACCAGTTAACCTCTCGTAAGCCTGCACGTATCTCTTAGTAGTAGCCTCAATTACCTCTGGCGGTAGCATGGGGGCTGGTGGTTCCTTGTTCCAACCGGCTTCAACCAGCCAGTCCCTAACCGGCTGTTTATCATAGCTGGGTTGGGATTCTCCAACTTTATATAGCTCGGCATCCCAGAGACGGCTTGAGTCCGGGGTTAGCAGCTCATCAATAAGGATGAGCTCACCATTATCCAGCCCAAACTCAAACTTGGTATCGGCAATGATAATACCTCTGGCTCGAATATATTGTTGGGCGTAGCTATATATAGCCAGGCTTTTCTCTATTATCTCTTCAGCCAGAGCTTCGCCTATAAGCTTCCTCATTTCATCAACAGTCAAGGGCTGGTCATGCCCAGTCTCTGCTTTGGTGGTAGGTGTAAATAATGGCTGGGGTAGTTCCTGGCTTTCCTGTAAGCCTTTAGCTACAGGCAGCCCGGAAATAGCGCCACATTGCTGGTATTCTGCCCACGCCGAGCCGGCAATGTAGCCACGCACCACACATTCAACAGGAACACGCTCCACTTTCTTAGCAATCATAGAGCGACCAGCCAGATAAGATGGGTAGAGAAAACGGCTTTCGGAAGGAAGATAGGAATCAAGACAATGAACATCCCCCACCACTTCTATTAAATGATTAGGGACTAGATTTTTAGTCTTTTTAAACCAGAAGTCGGAAAGCCGATTGAGCACCAAGCCCTTATCAGGAATACCGACGGGTAGAACCGAGTCGAAGGCTGAGATTCGGTCAGTGTCGACAATGAGCAGTAGGTTACCCAGATCGTAGGTGTCCCGCACCTTGCCACGGATAAATAACGGTAGAGGCAGGTTTGTAGTCATTAAAACTGATGGACTAATAGCCATTAGATACCTCCAAAGTAAGAAAATTCATTCTTAGTCCTTATTATTCTAGCATTTACTATCTGCTCAGTAAACAAGTAAAGGTCTAAATCATTCCTTGCATAATATACCCCCCTATGAGCCTCTAACTCCTTAAGCTACCCATTTTCACACTGCTTGTTCCTTGACATGGTTGGGTTAGGTTGTTAAACTACCGATATTATAGTCTTCGCCTTTGGTCATTTTGTTACCGATTTTCCGCCAGGAGTTTCAATTGAGAGATAGAGCGCCAGAACCCTCGAGCCAGGGTCTCGTTTATATCTTCACCGGTGACGGGAAAGGTAAGACTTCAGCAGCCCTAGGTGTAGTGCTCCGAGCTTCGGGTCATGGTCTAAGAGTACATGTTACTTTCTTTATGAAGGGTGAATACCCCTATGGTGAGCGCGCTATCCTATCTAAGTTGCCTAACGTCACTATAGCCAGCTTTGGTAGTCTAGGATTCGTTGACCGCGCCAATGTTAAGCCGGAGGAAATAGAGCAGGCGAAGCTAGCATTAGCTGATGCCCGTGAGGCCATGCTCAGCGGTAACTATGACCTAGTAGTGCTGGATGAGGTAAATATAGCGGTAGCCTGGAAGCTGGTTGAACTGGATGAGGTGGTCAAGCTTATTAGTGATAAGCCAAAGAATGTGGAGCTTATTCTTACCGGTCGCCAAGCTGATACCAAGCTGGTTCAACTGGCAGACTTGGTCACTGAGATGTTGAAGATTAAGCATCCCTTTGACCAAGGGGTGCGGGCACGAAAGGGGATTGATTATTAGAGATTATTTATCAGCACCACCCCTTTGTCATCTTCTCAGGCTTTATTATTAAACACTGTAAAGGAGGGAACTATGCGTATCACACTAAGTGTAATCAAGGCTGACATCGGGGGCTATGTGGGGCATTCTGAGTCTCATCCCGATGTTATAGCCAAGGCTGAGGAGTGCATAGCCAAAGCCAAAAAGGATGGGTTGCTGGTTGACTATCATGTAACTAAGTGCGGGGATGACCTGCAACTGATTATGACCCATCAGCACGGTGTAGACGACGAAAAAATCCACAAAGTGGCCTGGGATACCTTTGTTGACTGCACCAAGGTAGCTAAGCAATTAAAACTTCATGGTGCAGGACAGGATATGCTGTCGGATGCTTTTTCCGGCAATGTCAAGGGAATGGGTCCGGGAGTGGCTGAGATGGAATTTGAGGAACGTGAGGCTGAGACCATAATTATTTTTATGGCTGACAAGACCTCGTCGGGGGCATGGAATATGCCGCTTTATAAGATGTTTGCCGACCCATTTAATACCATCGGTCTGGTTATTGCCGAGAATATGCACCAGGGTTTTGCCTTTGAGGTTCATGATGTTAAGGAGCATAAGAAGATAACCTTTAATGCCCCTGAAGAGATTTACGATATGCTGGTCTTTATAGGAGCGCCCTCACGCTTTATGGTTAAGGCAGTCTATCACCGGGAAAGTAAAGAGATAGCGGCTGCATCATCTACCCAGCGTCTGGCTTTAATTGCTGGTCGGTATGTGGGTAAGGATGACCCGGTGTGCATTGTTCGCTCACAGGGTCAGTTCCCGGCAGTGGGGGAGATACTGGAGCCATTTGCTTCTCCAATCTTTGTAGAAGGATGGATGCGTGGTTCCCACATGGGACCGCTTATGCCAGTATCTATCCCAGACAGCACCCCGACTCGCTTTGATGGCCCCCCTAGGGTAGTGGCGGCTGGCTTTCAGCTTTCCGGAGGTAGCTTTGTGGGACCCCGCGACATGTTTGCCGACAAGTCCTTTAACCTGGCCCGCCACCAAGCAAATGAAATGGCTGACATGATGCGTCGCCACGGCCCATTTGAACCGCACCGCCTGCCCCTAGAAGAGATGGAATACACCACCATGCCTCAAGTAATGAGAAGCCTGGAAGGAAGATTTGTGGACCTTGACTGATTCAATGGCAGTGACTATCATTGGAAACGGCGTGATGGTACTCAACCAATACTCAGGTAGGAGGCAAAACAAAAGGCACTATATATTATGCTCACTACCTTAACTGACGAGGGAAGGAAGACTGTAAAAGAGAATCCACAGAGAATCGGAGAGGTTAATAAGGAAGTCGAGGCCATGGGGGTTAAGATACTAGCCCAGTATGCTCTTCTAGGTCCATACGATTTTGTGAATATCCTAGAAGCCAAGGACAACAAGACTGTAACCAAAGTAGCCATAGAACTAGGTGCGAGAGGCACGCTTCAGACCTTGACTATGGCTGCCATGACTCTCGACGAGTTTATCGGCTAATCTTGAAGAGCATTAATTATCCTAGAGTACCATCGCGCCGCAAGCTCCTCTTGGCGACAAACAATCAGGCCAAGGTACGCGAGTACCTAAGTCTACTCCAAAACATCCCCTTTGAGCTGGTTACTCTAGCCGAAGAGGGGATCACCACTACAGTCAATGAGGTAGGGGAAAGCCTGGAGGAGAATGCCAGATTAAAGGCGACGATATTAGCCACCCAGAGCCAGCTACTAACTCTGGCTGATGATTCCGGGTTGGAGGTTGATGCTTTAGGTGGTGAACCCGGTCGGCTATCAGCTCGCTATGCCGGCGAAGGTGCTTCAGATAGAGATAGGGTCAACTACTTATTGTCACGGCTTAAGGGAGTGCCGTGGCAGAAGCGGTCTGCTCGCTTTAGGTGTATCATTGCCATAGCTACACCCGGTGGAGAAGTAGAGCTTTGTTCTGGTGAGTGCCGGGGGTTTATAACTTTTGAGCCGAGGGGCGAACAGGGCTTCGGCTATGACCCGGTATTTTACCTTCCTGAGTTAGACAAGACAATGGCTGAGTTACCTCCGGAAATAAAAAATCAGGTTAGCCATCGGTGGCAGGCAGCCAGGAAAGTATATCAGGTACTGGAGAGGCAGCCCTTCTCAGCCTCTTCTTAAAGGGAAAAGCCGATGATGAAGCTTGGTGCGCTGGTCAAAAGGCGAAAAAGTATATTCTATGGATGGTGGGTAGTCATTACAGGCGCTGCTATTCACGCTATAGGGGCCGGGATCTACTTTTACGGGTTTACTGCATTCTTCCTACCCATTAGCGCTGAGCTTGGCCTGAAACGAGTAGCAACCTCAACCGTCTTCGCTGTAGCCAGACTTGAGGGTAGCTTAGAGGGACCAATAGTTGGCTGGCTTATTGACCGGTACGGAGCAAGAAAGCTGATAGTAATAGGTCTCCTGCTGTTCGGCGCTGGTTATATAGCAATGTATTGGATGAATAGCCTCCTCATGTTCTTTGTAATCTATGCCGGAGTCACAGCCCTAGGATACAACACTGGCTTTTCGCACCCTGAGTATGCGTTAGCCAATAAGTGGTTCGCAAGGCAGAGGTCTAAGGCAACAGGAGTGGTCAATGCAGCATCTGGTCTAGGCGGTGCGACAATAGTGCCACTGCTGGGTTGGCTGATTATTCAATATGGATGGCGAACGGCTGCTGTCATTGCCGGGCTTGTCACATTGGTTATCGGTCTGCCCCTATGCCTTGCGATAAGAGATACACCGGAGAAGCAAGGCCTGCTACCCGATGGTGACAAGGTAGAGACAACGGAAGTAGCGGGAAAGTCCGGTGGAGCTGCGGAGGAGGTAAGTTTTGCCGTTAAAGAGGCTCTGAAAACACCCACCTTCTGGATATTGTGTCTTGCCTTTATCCTGAGGTCATTCGTCAACGGGGGCATGTGGGTACATATGGCTCCCTTATTAGTTTTTAAGGGTTTTGATGAGCAGAGCGCAGCCAATGCTATCGGTCTGCTATGTATGGTCACTATTCCAATACGATTTGGCTTCGGCTGGCTGGGGGACCTTTACCCCAAGAGATACCTATTGGCACTCTGCTGTCTTATCGGAACGGGTTCCTTGGTTTTCTTACTTACTGCCCAGGGCATGTGGCAACTCTATCTATTTGTAATTATCTTCGCTCTTAGCTATGGGGTAGCACCCCTCCACGTATCAATAATAGGGGAATACTTCGGACGAAAAAACTTCGCCACAATTCGGGGAATTATGGTGGCATTTTATGCGGTCGGGACTATGGCCGGCCCGATTTATGCTGGCTACATCTATGATACCACTCAGAGTTACCAAGTAGCCTTCATCACTCTCATAGTGGCATTCTCCCTCGCAGCGCTGACTTTTGCCTTTGCCAGGCGTCCTAAGCCGCCGGTCAGGTCAATGGCCTATGGAATTTCTTGACCCGGGCTCTAGGCAATCCCTAGTTCCAGAATAGAAAACAGTATAGGAGCGTAAAGTGATTATTAAAAAACTGGTAGTAGGGCCATTTAGTTCTAACTGCTACATCATTGGCTCTGAATCTAATAAAGAGGGACTAATAATCGACCCCGGTGCTGACGCTGATGAAATCTTAAAGAATGTCAAGGATTTAGAGCTTAAAGTAAAGTTTATTGTGTTAACCCACGGGCACATAGACCACACCGGAGCCCTAAAAGAAGTCAAGGATGCAACCGAGGCTGAAGTGGCTATTCATGCTGATGATGCCAAATCTCTTCAAGAGGGGAAGTCTTTGAGCGCCATGTTCGGTCTTTCCTATCCGCCCCCGCCTCCCCCCGACCAATTGCTTAAGGATGGAGACAGCATAGACATTAGTGACCTTCATTTCCTGGTTCTTCATACACCGGGTCATAGTCCGGGTGGTATCTGTCTCTTAGGGCATGGAGTAGTGTTCAGCGGGGACACCCTGTTTAACTATGGCATAGGCAGGTATGATTTGCCTGGTGGCAACTACAACCAGCTGATGAATGGCATCCACACCAAACTTATGACTCTCCCTGACAATACTATTGTTTACCCTGGTCATGGCCCCGAGACGACTATTGGTGCTGAGCGTCAGGGTAATCCTTTTCTGCGCGGTCAATTTTAAAGAAGGAAGCGGAGGTGATACCTCCGCTTCCGTTCCAGCTTGTTTGTGGCAAGGAATGTGCTTATAGCGGAACAAGCATTATGAAGACGGGACCGAAAATTACGGCGACTTTACCAACCAGCTTAATCAGTATGTTTAGTGAAGGTCCAGCCGTATCCTTGAAGGGGTCACCCACTGTGTCGCCAATAACGGCTGCCTTATGAGTGTCGCTACCTTTGCCACCCAGATTACCAGCTTCAATATATTTTTTGGCATTATCCCAGGCACCACCGGCATTAGCCATCATTACAGCTAGTATGAACCCGGTCACCAGTGCTCCCACCAGTAGGCCAGCCACCGCCTCCGGCCCCAGGGTAAAGCCAAGGGCAAGAGGTACCAGAAGCACCAGTATCCCAGGGAGCACCATTGCCTTTAAAGCTTTTTTGGTAGCGATATCAACGCAGCTTACATAATCTGGCTTAGCCGTACCTTCCATCAGCCCCTTAATTTCTCGAAACTGCCTCCTGACTTCATTAACGATGGCAAAGCTACCATCACCAACACCCCTCATCGCCAGGGCGCTGAAGACGAAGGTTAACCCACCCCCAATCAGCACGCCGGCAATAACACCAACATTGGTCAGGCTGGCTACATCAATTTTGGCTACTGCAAAGTAGGTGGCTAACCAGGCTAATGAGGCTAAGGCGGCGGAAGCGATAGCAAACCCTTTACCGAGGGCAGCCGTGGTATTACCCACTGCATCCAGGGCTTCACAGCGTTCCCTGACCTCCTTACCTAATCCAGCCATCTGGGCAATGCCAGCCGAATTATCAGCTATCGGTCCATAGCAATCCATGGCTAATAACATTCCCAAATTAACCAACATGCCCATGGCGGCAATAGCTATACCCAGTAGACCACCGAAGATATAGGCGAGCACAGTAGCGATGGCAACCAGAAGTACAGGTATAACTGTGCTCATCATGCCGGTAGCCATACCTTCAATAATAGTAACTGCAGCGCCGTTTTGAGCCGCCCTGGCTATTTTCTTCGTCGGAGCGTGTTCTGCCGAGGTAAAGTACTCAGTTGCCTGCCCAATCAAGAAACCAGCGAGTAAGCCTGATATTAGCGCCCAGAAAAGCCCCAGTCCGCCTACAAAACTCCTGATGATAAAGAAACTAGCTATTATCATTAAAATATTACTGACATACACTCCGGTGTTCATGGCAGCATGTGCCTTAGCCACCTGCTTTTCAAAGTTTGCCTCAACTTCCTTGGGTCTCACGGAGAGGGCGCCAATAATAGAAACCACTATACCAACGGCACTGAGGAGAAGGGGCAAGAACATGCCTTTTACAGAACCAAGGACAACGACACCTAAAACCATTGAGGCGGCTATAGCGGAAACATAGGACTCGTACAGGTCAGAGCCCATGCCAGCCACATCGCCGACATTATCGCCGACATTATCAGCAATTACGGCCGGGTTCCGTGCGTCGTCTTCGGGAATGCCCTTCTCTACCTTACCGACCAGGTCAGCACCGACATCAGCACTCTTGGTATAGATACCACCACCGACCCTCAGGAACAGGGCTACTGAAGACGCACCAAAGGCAAAGCCTAACCACACATGACTATCTTCCCAGATGAAAGCTATAATAGATAGCCCCAGCAGCCCTAAACCAACCACACAAAAGCCCATTACCGCTCCGCTGGAGAAGGCAATCTTTAATCCTTTCGCCCAACTACCGATGGTAGCATTAGCGGTTCTGGCATTGGCTTTGGTAGCAATGTTCATCCCCAGCCAGCCAGCAAGGGCTGAGGTGGACGTGCCACAGACATAGGCTATAGCCACCAAAGGTTTAGGTTCTATGAAGATAGCCAGGACTATAAACACTACCACGGTAAAGGCAGCCAGGGTTATGAACTCACGGCGCAGGAAAGCCATAGCCCCCTGTCGGATGGCAAGCGAAATCTCCTTCATCTTCTCGGTGCCTTCGCTCTCGCGTAGTATAGTGGCTACCAGGTAACCAACGAAGCCCAGAGCCAGAACTCCAGCCATCAGGATAATTATTTTTAGAATCAACGGTTCCATTAGCTAACCCCCCTTTAAAAATTTTGACTTTATCACAGAAAGAAAGGGGTTTTTTAACCCCTCCCTAGTTTTCTGGTAGCATTGAACTAAAAAACCTAATTTGTTTATCAAACTAGGGAAGATTTTTTTCGAATTCCCCCAACCTAGTCTCCAGGTCTTTTTGCCTTATAATCAATGTCAGATCACTGCGTGTCCTTTCTAGGACTCCACGAACCATATCGGTAGTGTGGCGAAGACCACCGGTTATGGCATCAGGGAAGTCCATAGTAACTAATATATTATAGATGTCATCCATAGCTGATAGTAACTCCTCACCTCGAGACAGGTCGCCCTTTCTCATACTGTCCAAGAGGTAACGCCTTAACTCGCCTACGGCTTCGCCCAATCCGTTCAAGTAGGCTACAGGGTCAACGCCCAGTTCATTAGAGTCGGGAGGTCGTTCCCCTGTTACCAGGGCAAGGGTGATGCTACCTTCAGCAAACTCCTTTTGAGCACTTCTGACAAAACCAGTATAACCAAGCTCATAGTATTCAGCAATAGCCTGCTCAACCTTGTCAAGTAAGTTACGGGCTGATTGGAGCAATTCTTTCGCCGGCCCAAACTCCTGGCGGTGCACAGCACGGATAGCACTGCTGCAGTGGCGAATTACTTCACGACACAAGGGTAGTACCCTTTCTCTAGCTGCATCTCTAGCTGAGAAGCCTTGCCGGATACGGTCGGCAATTAAATCCAGATTATCCGTTAATCCACTCATTTTCGTGACTCAAGTTTAGTTACTATTTGTCGAGCTGCCTCTTCAGGAGCCTCCGCTTGTAGAACAGCACTAATCACTGCTACCGAGTCAGCTCCAGCAGCTATAACCTCAGCGGCATTATCC
>SDBU01009544.1_pt1 | contig 10856 bp, 11 predicted proteins | sample 2277071 | NCBI WGS metagenome assembly SDBU01 (sample SAMN10397929, study PRJNA504765) | marine sediment metagenome | isolation source: marine sediment core GS08_GC12, 126 cmbsf | place: Arctic Ocean: Gakkel Ridge, Loki's castle | collected 2008
CAGGACTACGATAGAGGTTACCACATCGGACAGGGTATGGACACCGTCGGCGATCAGGGCGAGGGAATTTATCGCCAGGCCCAGGGCCAGTTTCACGGCCGTGAGCACGGCGTTTACCAGGATACTCACCCAGGCTTCCAGCTGGCCGATGCGGGTGCGTACCCGGGGGTCGGCAGTGTCCTGATATCCGGGCACGGCGGTTTTAAGGATCAGGTCGGACAGGAAGGCCTTCTTCACGGCGGCGTCATCCGGTGGAGGTGTATAGTGTCATGGGGAGGCCGGCGGCGGCGCTGTTTTTTTTCCGTCAGGCATCATGTATTCTCTAAAAACATCTTTTGACTTTCCTGATAGGATTGTATGTACTTGGTATAAACATAAGGTTTCAAGGGAGAAGTTAAGGATGTTAACCAAAGTAAAGAAATGGGGGAATAGCCAGGGTTTAAGATTCCCGAAGACCCTGCTTGAAGAAGCTCGGATCAAGTTAGGTGACGAGGTGAATGTTACTGCTCAGGATGGGAAAATAATCATTGAGATCGTGAAAATGCTGCGAAAGGTCTACAATCTTGAAGAAATAGTATCAAAAATACCAAAAGATTATCGAGTTGAAGGGGTTGATTGGGGCCGTCCGGCAGGGAAGGAAGCATGGTAAATGCCTGATTACCTTCCCCAGAATGGGGATTTTGTGATGGTTACTCTTGATCCCCGGTCAGGCCATGAACAGAAAGGCCAGCGACCGGCATTGGTAATCAGCAACATCCTGTTCAATAAGCACACCGGTCTTGCCATCGTGTGTCCTATCACAAATACCGACCGGAACTTCCCATTCCACGTGAAGGTAGCCGATCAATCATCAATCACCGGGAACATTATGGTTGAGCAAGTCAAATCTATTGATTTCGTAAGCCGGAAAGTTCGTTTTGTTAAAAAAGCGCCTTCAGCGATACTGAATGAAGTCCTCGGCCTTCTGGATGCCTGTGTATATTAAGGGGATGTCCTAGTTAGTGGTAGGGATAAGGGCGGTTAAACAAATTAAACTAAAGATTGACTCTATTTAACCGATGAGATAATTTAGGGAAGATTTAAACCACTCGCGAGCATGACTCGTGGGCGCATGGTCGCTGCTTCTAGGGCGGCCATTGTGTTTTTATAGGGGTAGAGTATGATAGCTAACATATACGTTGATGGCTTTAGCTTGTATTATGGGTCACTTAAAGAGACCGTCTACAAGTGGCTTGATATTGGCAAATTATGCAACGAGATGTACCCAGAGTTATCTATCAAGCGCATCAGGTACTTTACCGCAAAGGTCGATCCACGGAAGGATGATCCCGACATTCAGGATAGGCAAAAGGCAATCCTAAGGGCGTTAAGGACAATCCCGAACCTTTCAATCATTTATGGGAGGTTTAGAGGTCATTATGTAAGATTACCAAGTGGGGACGACTACAGAAAGGGAATGGTAAATCTTGTGGAAGTTTTTAAAACGGAAGAAAAAGGATCGGACGTAAACCTAGCTGCATATATGATGAATGATGCTTATAAAAAAGAAATTGAAGTCGCCGTGTTAATATCTAATGATACTGATTTTTTATCCCCCTTAAAATTCTTGAAAGGGCGACAGATTAAGGTTTGGATACTCAGCCCCACCACACGCCCAAATAGAAAACCTGCGTCACTTCTGATAAATTGCGCTGATCGCGCCGATGAAATAACCGTTGATAAACTACGAGATTGTCAGTTCCCAACCGTTCTAAAGGATGGAAACGGCACTTTCTCCAAGCCAGCTAGCTGGTAATCTAGTCTTTCTCTTCGGGGAAATCCATCGGGATTGTATCACCATATTTAGAGCTCGCTCGCTCTAATCTTCTCTTAAAATCGCTCCACGATGTACAAGCTTTCATAAGAAAGATCACCTTAGTCAAATGTTCCCTTAGGGCGGGGTTCCCAATGTCTCTAGTTAGATATTGATGGTGTTTTCTTTTGCGATGACCTGTCGGTAGTGCTGGATTTTTCTCTCTAAGAGCATTCTTTACTCCAGGGGCTAAGCGCGAATATACAATATCGTTTGTCCAATGCCCAACATACGATGGCCTTCGTGACCCCTCGCTAGGTGGATAATGAAGCCCTTTTAACTTGAACAACTCCCTATAAAACTCATCAGGGAAAACCTTTGTCCATTTAGCCCACTCGTCTGTTACATACTTTTCAAGGATAGCCTGTAATGCTAAACGATCACGAATATATTGGTATCCTGTTGCTTCATCAACAAGCGCTACTATACCAACCGTTGCAAATGCCCGGACCATAATATCACAAAACTTTGCATACCTAAGTTCTTGTTCAGTTTTTAGAGCACCATCATCTCTGGCGGTTAAGATGGCATCACAAATATCCAGTAGAAGTGTTGCTTCATAGACTGGTGTGGGATTGCTTTTCCTCGATCCGACACCAACGAATTTGATTGGGTCTCGGATGGCCACATTTAACTCATTGTTTATATATGGCTTAAGCGTTCCGTGTTCGGGGATTCGCCATATTCCTTGTCCACGTCCTCTCATGCCAATGGCGGAAGTCATCCCCCTGCCAGAAATAACCCTTGTCCCATCTTCAAGAACAAAACATGGGATTTTGATGTTTTTTACTTCTAAAAAGCCTTGATGCGTTGCCCTCTTTGTTTCTTTTTCTTCTGTCATGCTTCAATCCTTAATGCTTTTTGCAAGGTATGCTCGTAGGATTCTTTCTGTGATTGTAGCGGTAGCAAAACTCATTCACGTATTGTTGAAGGTGTCTAACGCTCACTTGATGGTACTGTCCGACAATACCGCGCTTGAGCAATGACCAGAATCCTTCAATGGTGTTGGTGTGAATATTACCTGCCGCCCAATTAGCAGAATGATTTATGCTCTTATGATCGACAAAATTTTTCAGTTTAACATAGCCCCTGAATTGATCTGTGATAACTGTTGCTGATCTAACATATACATTTTCTCTTACTACTCTAGAGAGTGATTTAGCGCCAACTTTTTTTACTTTAGATGCTGTTACTCTACCGCCCCTCTGAGCTATACCGACAACGGGTGATTTTGATGTCCCGCGCCCCCGCTTGGAATCAGGGCGTGATTTGCCGCCGACATAGGTTTCATCAACTTCCACGATACCATTTAGAAGTTCTCTATCCTGTAGCATAGCCTCTCTGATTCTCATGGCCATGTACCAAGCCGTATTTTTATTGACTTCTAAATCCCTTGCCAATTGCCGCGCGCTGATTCCTTTCTTGGCATTCAGGATTAGCGATATTGCCAGGAACCATTTTTGAAGGTCAGCCTTTGTTTTGTGGAATATCGTATTGACTGTTGCACTATAAGAGGTATTGCAGTTATTGCAATGATGCCGAAGCTCTTTATCCATTGGTGTGGAATTGGGAGATTTGCAATACGGGCAAATTGGGGTGTTGCCCCACTTCACCTTTTCGAGGTACCTTAGGCAAGATTCATGAGTGGGGAACTGTTTGTAGATTTGAATGATGTTCATTTGTACTACCTTTCGCTAGTACAAGTTTAACACCAGAATACGGAGGAGTCAAGCATTATCTCTACCACTAACTAGGACACCCCCTATATTAATATGCCCGATGCTCCCCTTAAAAAATGCGGGAAAAACCTGACCGCTGACCGCTAGCCCCCCGCCGGCAACATCTCCCGTACTATCTCCAGGAACACGCTGGCCCCCACCGCCAACGCCCGCTCGTCGAAGTCGAAGTGGGAGCAGTGGTGGGGTACTTTTTCATCCTTGTGCTCCGGCCTGGCCGACCCCAGGAAGATGAAGCAGCCAGGCACCTCCCGCAGGAAATAGGTCATGTCCTCACCGCCCATGGACAGGTAGGGCTCGCCCACGCCGTCGCCGGCTACTTTGCGGGCGGCCCGGCGGGCTACCTCGGTCATGGCCGGGTCATTCACGGTTGGGGGATAGCCGTCGCGGTAGTCCAGCTCGATGGCGGCGCCGTAAGTTGCGGCGATGCCGTCGCAGATGCCTTGCAGCCGGGACTTGATGAGTAGGCGGTCCTCCTCGCGGTAGGCCCGGGCGGTGCCCTTCAGGGCCACCTCGTCGGCGATGATGTTGTAGTTGTACCCGCCCTGGATCTGGCCGATGCTGACCACCCCCGACTGGAGGGGATCGAGGTTTCGGCTCACGATGGATTGCAAGCTCACCACCAGCTGGGCGGCCACGTAGACCGCATCCACCGTACCCTGGGGCATAGCGCCGTGCCCACCAACGCCCTTCACGGCGATGTCGAAGGTGTCCGCAGCGGCCAGTATCGGCCCCGACTTGATACCGATGGCGCCGAAGTCCTGGTAGTTCCACACGTGCAGGCCGAAGATGGCCGCCGCGTCCGGGTCCTTCAGGGCACCTTCGGCCACCATGTGCCGGGCTCCGCCGTGGCCTTCCTCCGCTGGCTGGAAGATGAACTTGACCGTCCCCCGCCACTGGTCCCGGAGTTGATCCAGGGCCAGGATGGTGCCTAGCAATATAGCAATGTGCCCGTCGTGGCCGCAGGCGTGCATGACGCCGTCGTTCACCGACTTGTAGGACACATCACCGGTTTCTTGCATGGGCAGGGCGTCCATGTCGGCCCGCAGGGCGATGCAGGGACCCTTGCCGTTGCGCATGGTGGCCACGATGCCGGTCCGGGCCACCGGGTGGCGGATGTCCAGGTCGATGCCCTTGATCTGCTCCAGGATGTACTTGGCCGTCTCGACTTCCTGGAAGCCCAGCTCGGGGTGCTGGTGCACGTGGCGGCAGTAGGCGATGATCTGTTTTTCCAGCTCGGCGATAGCGGGGTGGATGTTGAGGGTCATCTTGGCAACTCGCTTTTAATTGATTATGTGAACAGGATAACGGTCCAATTTAATAACGGGGCCTGTGCGACGGGTGCGTTTCCGGGACTGGCATCAAGGAGATTGGCGGGTGGTATCAAACGGCGCAGCCGCTGTTGCATCAGGAACGTCCAGGTCATCGTGCGGAAGGAAATGTTGGGTTGGGGAGTGTCCACAGGGGATTTGCTAAAGTACGCTGGCTAAGTTTATCTGAGTTGAGTATATTAGCCTTAAGGGATTTATAGAGTCAAAGTTGAGCAAGCACAGATTGAACAAATTCGTTTACAGCTTCTATCCATCTATCAATATTACTTGTATTTATTCCACGTGCTTTATGTTGACCTCTCCCAGGTTGCTCATTGCGATCAGCTTGGTGAACTATGTGATGTCTTCGTTTTATCATCTCAGAAATATCACTAAATCTGCTATTAACATCTTCTACATTAATGCTAATGCCCTCTAGTAACTTTGCAATATCGCTTGTATCATTATAACTGGTGGTATCCAAATATTTAGTTATTGACAATTTTAATAAATCTCCTACGCTTTTATCTTTATGAGTGGCAAGCTTACCAAGGAAAAATTTTTCTGCTCGCCCTTTTGTATTAAGTCCTATGAGCGGGATATCATCTAGAACCTCTTCTGGGGCTCCTGGGAGTTTCCAGCGAGCTAAATCCCGGAGAAAAGATTCTAAAGTAGCATGTAAAAAGACTGTTGCAGCTCTTAAAACATCTGTAGAATGAACTGGCCTTCTACCCTGACCAGAACCCGCTAGTTGATCTCTATACAGAGAAAGCAAGTTCCTCACCCTGGAAATGTTATCTTCGTACCGTTGCTCAAGTAAAATAGGTTGGCTATTCATCTTCGAATTCCTTCTAGGCACTTGGCAAAAGAATATTCCTCACCTAATTATTAGTCGTTTTATCGAATCTGGCCTTCTTGGTTAAAATATTGCGAGCCGGATAATTATCAACATCATAAGTAGTAGACCGTAGAACGGCCATGTGGAAATAGAACCAAATGCCTTGAAAGTCATGCATAGCCTGTCCGCCATTCCAGTATCTGTAGGAACAATAAATAAATCTTCTTTACTTACTTCAGAGTGGTGAAGTCTGTCAACAAATGTCGCGTATTGTTTTCGAAATTGTCTTTCCAGTCCAAGATAATACGAGTCTAAAAAGAAAAACAAAATAATTGGCACAATAGCAATCCATACAAAATCTGGGTTTCCTCTATTAGCAACGATTACCATTATTGCTGATACTAAAGCAATACCCCAAGTTTTACAGCCGGCACTACTTGATGCCATTCGATTGATAATAGATTGAAGAATTTCAAGGTAACTAAAAACAGCAGGGTCTTTGTGATCTATAATATTATTGCTCATGTCAAGCCAAAATATTTTCTAAGTTCTCCCAATTCCATCTGTAAAGAATACCGGCATTGGGAACCGGGGTATAGTCGCCATCTTTGTATCCAATTATTTGTACAATCTTTTTGCCCAGTTCGCGAGCGAAACTAACTTCCTTCAACACTCCTGGTGCTCGGTGGGTATATGGACCAACCATTACAAGAACGATTTCAGACCTAGCAATCGCTGATCTAGCCTTACTTTCCCACGAGTGCACGGGGGCCGATTCTTTTAACGAGTGGTCTATTACTTCAAACGGAGAGTCTGATAGACGCGCCTGACCAACGACGAATTCCTTGATTACTTTGTCGTTGTCGAAATCGAAGCTAACAAAAACGCGTTTCTTGGCCATTCTTTTTCCTTTCGATTGATGATTAATCAATAATAAGGATATTGCAGACAGGTGTCAACCTCCATCTGGACTTTTTTGGCCCCCTTTTCCTTTTATTATTCTCAATACCGTATAGCCTAAGAAGTCCCGCTGATTCATCTCTATATCTACCCTATGTTGCCCTCCTCACTCCATGCTCATCCCCACAATTTCCTTTGTCCCTATCTGTTATAGGTTTACCTGTCCTATCTCTCGGAGAAAAATTTCGTTGGGGGGGGACACAATTTCAAGGAGATCGACGCAGCAATGCCTCGGCGGCCGATAAGCGGCAACGGACGACAAAACGAAAACCCGGCGCACATGATTTGCGTTCTACACTCCTCCCACTTCAATCAACATTCATCATTCGCCATTCATCATTCTTCAATCCCCATCCTCCCCAGCACCCCCAGCAGCAGCCGGGCGAAAGTTTCCTTTACCCGTTGGCCGGTCGCCAGGACTTCCTCGTGGTTCAGGGGCTGGTCGCGCATACCGGCGGCGTAGTTGGTGAGGCACGAGATGCCCAGCACCTTCAGTCCTTCCTCGGTGGCGGCGCGGATTTCCGGCACGGTAGACATGCCCGTGGCCTGGCAGCCCAGGGCGCGGATCTCCCGGATTTCCGCCGGTGTCTCGAAAGTCGGTCCCAGGCACCAGGCATAAACTCCCTCACGCAGGGTGATGCCGGCCTCCTCAGCCGCCTGGCGGGCCAGCGTGAGGAGCTCCTGTGAATGGTATGGCTCTCCCGAAATGATTTCAGGATCGGCGGCGTTCTCGATAAAGGTGTAGTCCAGGTGGCCGGTGATCAGCATCAGGTCGCCCTCGTTCCAGTCGGCGCAAACACAGCCGGCGGCGTTGGTGAGGATAACGGCTTCCACTCCCAGCCGTGCGAAAAGGCGGATGGGCAGTGTGACGATCTCCAGGGTATGTCCCTCGTAGTAATGGAAGCGTCCCTGGGCAACTATAACCGGCAAGTCATTTACCGTGCCGTACACCAGCCGTCCCACGTGGCCGGGCACCGTCGGCTGGGGATAGTGGGGGATATCGTCGTAGGGAACGGTTACCGGGTCAGCCAGGTTAGCGGCGAAGTCGCTGAGGCCGGAGCCCAGGATGATGGCCACCCGTGGCGATCCCGGCCCTGGGCGTCCCCTCTGGGCGTAGCCCAACGGGCGTCCCGCCCACGGGGAGCCCAGGCAACGATGAACAGCGGCGGCGGCCTCTTCAGCGGGCGTTTGGGTCATGGGGGAGGAAGTTAACTGACGGCCGGCAGGGGGACAAGGGGAAGGGGCCCTTTGCTACCTCACCCCCTTTACTTCCCCGCCGTTGGCCCCGCCGATGGCGGGATTAGGACGGGACAAGCGTAAAGCCCCCTCTCCGTCAACGGAGAGGGGGTGGCCGTCCCAGAGGGATCCCTTCGGGACAGGCCGGGGGTGAGGTTATCCGAATGGATCCCTTCGGGATTTCGGGGGAAGTCCTGCCGGAGCCTTCCCTTGACTATCCCTCCGTGATCGGGTAGCTTCCCATCCCGAAGGGGACTGGTATGGAACGACGGTTACAATATATATGCGCCGCCTCACTATCCTGACGGCCCTGGTTTCCCTTATGGGCGGGGGCCTCCAGGCCCAGGAAGGGGAGCGCGAAGCCGCGGTGGGCTACCTGCGCATCTTCGTCGATACCGATCGCCTGCAGATCTATCTGGACAGTGTGATGATCGGTTATACCCCCATCCTGGAAAAGATCCCCGTTACTCCCGGCTGGCATCACGTCAGTTTCTTTTCACCCGCTTTCAAAAGTGACCACTGGACCCACCGCCAGCGGAGAGTACAGGTGGACGTAGTCGAGGCTGGCACACACCGCGTACACGTCAAGCCCGGCGAGCTGGTAGAGATGCACCTGGAATGGCATGACCTGGAACGGGTGCTTCAGCGCCACGAGTCCGGCCGCTGGATCAGCGCCGCGATGGGAATGGCCATGGTGGCGGCGGTGCTGGTATTGCTGGCAATGACGTCATGAGCAGGGCAACCGGTGCGCTGCTGATCACCTGCGCCTTGACGCTCTCAGCCCAGGAGGTTCCCGTAGCACAGCCCCCTATCCAGGAGAATACCACGCAGGCTGTTACGGATTCCCTCCTTCACCTGGCGCAACCCTCCCCCCACATCTTCTCATCACCCCCTCTCTTCTACCACCCTCCCGTGATCCAGGAGGTATTCACCCGCTACTACCAGCTGGTGGACGCCCTCGATGACCAGGCCCTGACCAAGCGGTTCGTCCAGGCCCTACTGGATTCCCTGGCAAGGACCATCCAGGCCGACTTCGACAGTTTGGCCGTGCGGGCCCGGGCCTTTGAGACCGGGGAAAGGGGCTACACCCAGCGGTTCTACCGCAGTCCCCTCGTCCGGGACGATATCCTGGGGGACCCGATCTCCGAGCGGGAAGCATCGGATATACCCCACTTCCATGCTATCTACGATCCCCAGGGATACCTCCTGAGGGTACGGTACGTGGAGCCCCGCCGGTGGCGCGCCCGGCAGCAGTTGCTGGCCAGGGGAACCTTCCAATCCGAACCCGGCCCCACGCCGCTGGTGCGCTATTTCCGGGCCTGGGACGTCCGCGGCCTGGAACCAGTGAACTATATCCGCAAGGACAAAAGACCCGAAAACGAGCCTTACCTGCGGGTCATCTACGATCAGCAGGACCGCATCCAGTCCCTCCAGCGGTGGAATGAGAGCGGGGAGTTGGTGTATGCCGTAACCTATAACCGGGCTGCCGCCGACAGCGGCGCCTATGCCCGGCTCGAGTTCGCCGGGGACAGCTCCGGTTCCCTGCTGGTGATCCATCCTTACCTTTATCTCCGGGACTGGAGCATTGTCAAAGCGGGGTGGAAAGTCGCTTTCACACGCGACGGAAACGGCAGATTGGCCTCCACCCAGGTCTTCAACGAGCTGGACCAGCTGTCATATTATTACACCTTCAGCCTGAACAGTGACTCGTTGACCGGCAAGCGCACTCTCCGCGGCACGGCTATCTCGGATACCGGTAGAATCGAGCAGGTCTTCGCGCTGGTCTATGATAAAAAAGACCGGCTGGTGCGACGCTCGTTTTACACCACCGAGGGAGAGCTGCAAGAGACCACCACCTACGACTATCATCCCCGCTCGTCCGAACTGGTTGTGACCACGCGCAATGCCGCCGGTATTGTTACCTCCCGGCAGAGGTTTGTCAATCCTCCCTTCTGGAACTGAAGGGCGGCAGTACCCTCATGGTCAGCCTTGCCAGGGTCGTCTCAGCCGCCGTCTTAGCGGGTCTGCTCACGGCGTTTCTGATGTACTCTTCGGGTTGCCGCCAGCCCGACGAGACCGACACTGTCAGGCCTTATATACGAATTTATTTTCCGCAGACTGATGTTACCGTACTCGACGACATTGCCACTGTCCGGGCTGAGGCGCGCGACAACGTAGGCATCAAACAGGTGATTTTCATGGCCGAGGGAGATACCCTGGCCCGGCTGACCGCGGAGCCTTACGTACTCCACTGGAACACCACCGCCTATCCCGACTGCACCGACGCCGATTCCTACGTCCTGCTGACGGCGACGGCGGAAGACCTGGCCGGAAACAGGCGGTCTACCAACAGGCAATTCTACCTGGATAACGAAGGTAACCCGCCCATCCCGGTGGAGCTGCTTACACCCACCGATGTCACCAAGCATTCGGTGACCCTTTCCTGGGAGCAGTCGGTGGAGTACTACTTTTCCCATTACCTGCTCCGCCGGGATGTCACCGGCGACGTTACCGGCGACTCCGATTCACTGGCCCTGATTGACGAGCAAGATACTACCAGCTTCACCGACCAGGACACAAGCGTAAGCCCCTACGGGCTCCTTGAAAACACGGTTTACTACTACCGCATATGGGTCTACGACGAGTTCGACTCATCTTCCGTCAGCGATTCGGTAGTCTCCGCCCGCACCCTGCTGCCCCAGCCCGTAACGCTCAGCGCGACCGCCACCCTTACCAAGTACACGACCGGTCTGGAATGGGAAGCCAGCACCGAGGACGTAGATTACTACCGCCTGCATCGCGCGCTTTCGGCCCAGCAGGCGGCCCTGGACCCGGACTCCATCGCCGGTTTTCCTGAGGGTACTCATAGATACCTAGATAAGGGCCTGACCGCCAACACGACCTACTATTACTACCTCTACCTG
>SDBU01009545.1_pt1 | contig 10856 bp, 6 predicted proteins | sample 2277071 | NCBI WGS metagenome assembly SDBU01 (sample SAMN10397929, study PRJNA504765) | marine sediment metagenome | isolation source: marine sediment core GS08_GC12, 126 cmbsf | place: Arctic Ocean: Gakkel Ridge, Loki's castle | collected 2008
CGCCTGTCTGCGTGCTCCGCACAGGCAGGCCCTCGGCGGAGGAACCGCAATCCGCCGCGGCGGGCGCCACACCCAGTACGGGCGCACGGCCGTGCGCCCCTACGATCGGCGGGAACTTCGGATTTCTGCCCACTGTGCACTTCTTCAACCTAGGCTCTGCCGGGAGTTCCTGTTGATGGGCCGCGGGGACGCTTTGCGGAAGTTCCGCCGGAGGCGGAAAGCGCTTCATGTCCCCGGAAGTCCGACCTTCTTGCGAGCGGGATTCGCTCGTGAAGAACATGAAAGAACCGGGAACGGAGGTTTGCTACAACGGCAGGGGGCACTATAATAAACGGTGTGACATCCAGCGGCGGCGTTGGACACAGAACCATCATGGATGAAAGGGAGACGGATATGCCGCTTCACATCCGGCTGAGACTTTGCGGGAGTCTGGTGGCCGGGCTCGTTCTTTGCGGGATGGTCGCTCCTCAGGTCTATGCTGAGGGATCCCCCAGGGATAAAGCGCTTGTCGTCCACTACGCCTTCGACAAGGACGATGGCAACACGGCGAAAGACAGCAGCACACACGGCAATGACGGGAAAATCGTCAAGGCTGAATACCTGACTGAGGTCGACGGCAGGCACGGCGTTCTGCGATTGAACGGCAAGTCATCCTCTGTCAACTGCGGCGTTTCGGAGTCTCTGCGCTTTGGCGGGGACATGAGCTTCGAGATGTGGGCTCGGCTCAACGGTCTCGCCAAGTCCTCTGGTGGCACGATCTTCGGAGGAGGCCGCAGCATCTCCTTCGGGGGGATAGGCGCGCCGACGCTGGACTACACCACCGGGCGCGACCACATGCGGCTCGTCCTGAATCGCAGCATTCTGAGCGATAAGTGGTCGCATATCGCCGTGGTGGTTGAGTATCCCCGGTGTCGGTTCTACCACAACGGAGACCTGATCCAGGACGCGTACATGCCCATTCCGGGCATCACGGGGCTTGAGAACAGAGCGAAGATCATCGGTCGGAACTGCCCTATGGACCTGGACGAGTTTCGACTGTACCGGCGGGCGCTCACTGCGGCGGAGATCGCGGCGCATGCGAAGGGAGAGGAGGTCCCTCCGGGTCGCGCGGAGGAGCTGGCCGTGGAGGCGCATTGGTACGAGGAGACCGTGGCCCTGCGCCTTTCGTGCAAGGGGACGGACTACAGCGGCCACACGGCGGAGATGACGCTGCTGCGGGGTGGTTACACTGCGGTCGCAGCTCCCAAAAGGGCCGCCCTGGCGGAAGCCTTTGAAGGGTCGGGTCGCTATGTGGCTACCGTGACTCTCCCGCTTGCGGGTCTGGAGAACAAGTCACTGGATGGAGTGGCCCGCATTCTTGCTCCCGATGGCGAATTGGTCAAAAAGGTCTATCGGCACGTGTCGCTAAAGAAACCGGAATGGGTCCACACAAAGGAGGGACATTCCGACGAAGTACTGCCGCCGTGGACGCCGCTGGAAGCGGAAGAGAAGCCGGACGGCACGGTGGAAGTGCGCGTCTGGGGCCGGCGGCATGTCTTCGGCACGACGCCGTTCCCCCGGCATATTGAGACACGTGGGACAGAGATCCTGGCCTCCCCGATAACCTTGACAGGCCGTATAAGCGGCAAAGCCATCGCCTGGAAGGACGGCCGCATCAGACTGAAAGAGGCCTCCAAGACCGCTGCGTCCCTTGAACAAGTCTGCGTGAGTGACCGTGCAACACTTCGGATAAACACGAACATCGAATACGACGGCTATATGGTCTTCGACTGTGAGATAGAAGCGCGGCGCGACCTGTCCGTGAAGAATCTGGTGCTGGAGATTCCGTTGCGGACGCGCTACGCCACGCTTTGCTATGGCGACAGGGTCCTTCCCAGAGATCCGAAGATTCCGATTTCCGCGTGGTACAGCGGCGCGATTCGCGGCGATCTGGCTTTCCGCTTCAGCTCGATCATCTGGCTGGGCGACGAGGAGCGAGGGTTGTGCTGGCAGGCCGAGTCCGACGAGGACTGGCGCCATGCCGATAAACAGAAGGCGATCGAGATCCTTCCGCGCGGCGACACTACTACGTTCCGTGCGAATCTGGTGGCCGTGCCCACGCGTCTGGCCAAGGGCGAGGCGCTCCGCTACAAATTCGCGTTGCTGGCCACGCCTATGAAGCCCATGCTTCGGGACGCCTGGGACCTTCGGCTCCTGCGGAGCGACCCCTACAGCGATAATCAGGACCTCGGCATTCCGGATCGGAAGACGGACGGCAAACCGACGCTTCAGTACCGCGCCGAAACCGGCGGCCGTTACATGTTTATCAACGTGGTCGACATATGGCCTTATCCGATGCCGGTCCACAAGACGTTCTCCGACGCGCTGCACCGACTGATCAATGAAAGTCATGCAAACGGCCTGAAGCTGTATAGCTACATGATCCACGAGCGCTTCCCCACGAATGTGCCGGAGTATGATATTCACGGCCTCCACATGTCGAATCGACCATTGCGGCCGTACATGGGAACGGTCAACATGTGCACCAAGAGCAAGGCCCTTCAGGATGCCTACATTTACAGTCTGGCCCGGCGGTTGGACGAGTACGGCGAGGACGGCGTTTACCTGGACGGAACGCTTCACATAAAGTCTTGTCGGAACACGGCGCACGGGTGTGGATACCGCGCTGAAGACGGTTCGATCCAGAAGACCCATCCGGTCTTCGCCATTCGGGAGTTCATGAAGCGGATCTACACCGTGGTCAAACAGAGAAGGCCCGACGGCGTCGTGGATGCCCATTGTTCATGGGGCTACAACGTGCCTGCGTTGGCCTATGCCGACTTGCTCTGGACCGGGGAACAGTGGTGGCATCTGCGGGGCAAGGGTACGGACTATGTCGCCGCGGAACTCACACTGGACAAGTTCCGAACCGAGTTCATGGGCTATCCGATCGGGGTGGCTGCCGATACGCTGGATTATCGCCTCGTCAACTGGTTCAACTACGAGACGACGAACAAGGTGTCGGCGACTTCGCTGCTGCACGATGTGCCGGTTCGGATCCGCACGGGCGCGAAGGTAAACTACGATATCATGCCCAGGGTCTGGAAGGTCCGGGATCGATTCGGCGCCAAAGAGGCGGAGAGGCTGTTCTACTGGAACAACCAGGACTACGTGCGCGTGTCGCCCAAGAAGTGCTACGCATTGCTGCTGAAACATCCAAAGAACGGCGTCCTGGCCTTCATCTCGAACTTGACACGCGACGCGCAGACCGTCACCGTCCAGTTCAACCTTGACAAGCTCAATCTGCGCAATCAGAAGCCAGACGTATTCAACGCGCTGAGCGACGAACCCATTGCCATGACCGCGGACGGCAAGCTCTCCGTACCCCTAGGCTCAGAGGAATGGGTCTACATCTGGGTCCGCCCGAGCGCGACGCAATAGGTGCGTTGTGCTCCTTCATGCTGGGAGGAAAAGGTTATGTTGCGTGCCATGTTGCGGAGGTCCTGGCTAGCGCTGTTGGGAGCCTTGATTCTGTGTGTAAGCGTTCCAGCAGCGGGAGAAAAGGCAATGGGCGAGAAGAAGAGTAGCGAAGCCTGGGCCAACCTGCCCGTGCCCCGGATCAGCGTCCGTCAGGAAGACCGGGCGCCACGCTCAGGAGGCGCGACGTTCGTTTTGGTCCGTGTACCGCAGATACCCGGATGCGTTCTTGATTTATCGTGCTACGAGCATAACGGCATGTTGAGCCATCGGAGCCTTGGAGGGGGCGCTCTCGAGTTGCGACACCGCTCCCGCAAAGACCCGAACGTGTTGTTCTTCACGACGCTCACGCCTGAGCCCGGCGCAGTAGAGCTTGTCGCGCGTGTCGAGCTGGACCGAGACCGGGCGCCTGAAGGCAAACTCCCCGACCAGATGCCGGAGCCCAACCTGTGCTTCCAGGTCAAGCGCGCCGAGGGCGGCTTCAGTCATTCTCCGGACAAGTTTCCGGAGTTCATCGGCCGCTGCTTCATTTTCACCGATAAAGGGCGGACCTTCCTTACCGATACCGTCCGGCGGAGGCTCCCGCGAATAGCAGATAAACCGGATGACCCGCGAAACAACCCTCCTTGGGTTCAAGTCTACCGCCCCGTTTGGCAGCCAACTCGAAAGCCGTCAACAGGCGACACGTGGTATAACAATAGTCCCGACCGCTTCACGATCCCGATCATCGGGGTGGTTTCGCGAGATGGACAACACCTGGCCGCTCTGGCGAACGACACATCAGGCAACCTGTGCCAGGCTTGGCAGCAGTGCCTGCACAACAACCCCGAGTGGGCGCCGAAGGATGCGCCGCCCGCGGAGCGCCGATGGCGCACAAAGCTCTACATCATGCCCAACGATCCGGAGGCTCTGCTGGAGAGGGTGGCCAAAGACTTCCCCAACGCTCCCAAGCTCCAGGAGAAGCGCGTTCCGCCGGAGGGTTAAGGAGAATAATGCACTGACCGATAGGTCAGTGACCTTGACGTCCGACGCGGACCTCCACATCATGAGGGAGACTTGATCCTCGACCCGGTCTCGGGCACGGGGACCACGGCGGCCGCGGCCAAGGAACTGACAAGGAGCTTCACATTGATCGAAAGGGACGCGAAGTACGTGAGGGCGGCGGAGCGACGCATTGCCGCTGTCGATGCTCATCCACGGAAGACGGTAGGATGACGCCCCCGAACTTCCTCTTCATTGTGGCCGATCAGTTTCGTCATGACCTCTTGGGTTGTGCGGGACATCCGGTGGTGAAGACGCCGAACCTGGATCGCCTGGCGAGCCAGGGCGTGCGATTCGACCGGTGCTATTCGGTGCATCCTCTGTGCATGGCGACGCGCGCGACGTGGTTCACGGGGCTTGTGCCGCGGGCGCACGGGACCCGGTGCAACGGCGTGCCGCTGGACACATCGCTGCCCACTTTGCCGGGCGCATTGCTGGCAGCGGGCTACCGCACCCACGGCATCGGAAAGATCCATATGAATCCCTATTTCCCCCAGGGCGATATCGATGTTGATACCATGCTCCCGCGCGACTGGCCCGAGGCCGGTCCCATCTGGTTGAGTCGGCGCATCGAGCGCCTGCCGAGCCCGTACTACGGTCTTCAGACAGTCGACTTCATGGGCGGCAACGGTCACAACGTATACGGCCAATACGCCGACTGGCTGCTCGAGCGCGAGCCTCGCGGGCGTGAGCTGCTGGCGCCGGGTCCGGGAGTGAAGTTCAGCTTCGAAAAAAGCGTGGAGGCAACGTGGCCGAGTCGACTCCCGGAGGAGCTTCATCTGACGCGCTGGGCGTCCGAGTGCGCCGAGGAGTTCTTGAGCGAGGCGGCACGGGCCGATCGCCCTTTCTTTCTATGGGTGTCGATTCCGGACCCCCATCCCCCCTACACGGCGCCGCCGCCGTGGTGTGGGATGTACGTGCCCGAGGACGTCGTCATGCCGGTTCGCCGCGAGGGCGAGCTGGATGATCTGCCGCCGCACTATCGTCAGCTCTTCGAGACCGGCATCCCCACCGCCGGGCGCATCGCACCGACGAACGTCCCGGAAAATTGCCACCGCCAGACGGTCGCCATGGCCTATGGGATGGTGAGCCAGTTCGATGCAATGGTCGGAAGCGTTTTGGCGTCGCTGGAGAAGCACGGTCTCGCCGACGACACTGTCGTGGCGTTCATGAGCGACCACGGGCAGATGCTGGGTGACCACTGGATGTACAGCATGCCGCCCTGCCACATGGACGGGACACTGCGTGTTCCTTCTATCTGGCGGGCCCCCGGGCGCTTCGCCGAGGGCGTTACAAGCGATGCGCTCGTCAGCCATCTGGACCTGGCGCCTACCGTTCTCGACCTGGCGGGCGTGCCGATCCCCGAAGGTCCGGCGCCGCCCGTCCCTGAGGCGCCGCTCGAGCGGCCCGCCTGGCCGGGGCGATCCATGAGTCCGCTGCTGAAGGGGGAAGTTGCTCGCATCCAGGATTCGGTGATCGCCGAGAACGACGCCGATTACCTCGGCATGCGAATGCGCACGCTCATCACAAAAGACCACCATATCACCATCTACGCGGGAGAAAGCTTTGGCGAGCTCTATGACCTCGCGAGTGATCCCGATCAGCTCCACAACCTCTGGAACGACCCTTCCTCACGGGAACTCAAGCGCGACCTCCAGGTCCAACTCATGTATCGCTTCGCCGAGACCGACAACACCCTTCCGCGGCGGATGGGGCATGCGTGATGGGATCGAACCACAGATGCAGTGCCGTCCCCGGCGGGCGACCTGCTGTGGGGATTCCGCCGGCAGGCCGAGCCGTCCCCTCAAGAGCAATGCAAGATCCTCTCTTGGATGATAAGCCGCTTGCCATGTCCAACGAGGGTCAGATATCGGTACCCCTGGACTCAGAGGAGTGCATCTGCGTCTGACTGCGGCCCATGGCCGTGAAGAGGAGAATGATGACATGTTGGAGATCGAACTGCAGACCGTCCACAGCGGCTACGATCGGCGGACGTGCTGGGTGCATCCGAGACCGGGGCTGATCCCCGGCGATCCCTTCAAGGTTGTGGTCACCATGACGCAAATGAGCCTCGCCCAGGGCAAAAACGACGTCTACTACTCCATCCACGAAATGCGCACGGACGACGGCGGCAAGACGTGGAGCGGGCCTGTGGAGCATGCCGACACCTTGGGACGACGGCCCCTCGGAAACGGCGAGGAAAACGTTTGCGACTTCTGGCCGATGTGGCACGCGAAGACCGCTGTGTTGCTGGGCACCGGACACAGTTGTTTCTATGTGCACGATGACACCCCGCATGAGTTCCAGCCGAGGAGCACGGCCTACAGCGCCTACGATCCCGAAGCCCGAACATGGACGCCGTGGAAACGGCTTCAGATGCCGGACAAGGAGAAGTTCTGGTATGAAGGCGCCGGGTCCACTCAACGGGTTGACTTGCCCAATGGCGACATACTCCTGCCAATCTATTTCACTCGGCGAGAGACAGCTACAGACTCTCGAAATCATCAGTTTCAGGGGATCAGCACAATCCTTCGCTGCAGGTTTGACGGGCAGACCCTGACTTACGTGGAACACGGCGACGAGTTTACCGTTCCCAGCAGCCGAGGTCTCGCCGAACCGTCGCTCGCCTGCTTCCGTGGGCGGTACTTCTTGACCCTGCGCCACAACGATTACGGCGCCGTCACCAGCGGCAACGATGGCCTGCACTTCGACGAGCCGCAACGATGGACCTTTGACGACGGCTCCGACCTGGGCAACTACAACACGCAGCAGCACTGGGTGACCATGCCCGATGCCCTGTACCTGGTGTACACCCGCCGCGGGGCCAACAACGATCACGTGATGCGCCATCGTGCCCCGCTGTTTATCGCGCAGGTGGACACGGAGAAGCTGTGCGTCATTCGCGAGACCGAGCGCATCCTCGTGCCCGAGCGCGGCGCGCGTCTCGGCAATTTCGGCGTAGTTCAAATCAGCGAGAATGAGAGTTGGGTCACTGTGGCGGAGTGGATGCAGACCATTGCGCCTGACCCGTGGGACTTCAGCGTCTGCGAGAAGTACGGCAGCGACAACAGTATCTTCTTGGCCAAAATCCGTTTCAACAGTTGACGCGCGAGCCAGAGTCCGCGCAAGGCCCGGGCTGGGACCTCTGCGGGAAAACTCGATTGAGTCGTGATTAGACATATGCCAGTCTGTATGGCAGGCAGTAGCGTCTGAATAGGAGCATTTGCCCTTGAACATGCGCGACGAGCACAAACGTGCCCTGGAACGGCTGGATCGGTTGATCGACTCGGATCACGTCGAAACCTGCGAGCAACTTCACCAGGACCTCTATGAAGGCAGGCCGTTGGCCGGAATCCCGTGCACCATCGGGTTTCCCCTGCCCCAGGAGTGGCCAAGCTATTCCTTCACGGCGTGCTGGGAGGACATCGAGAAGAATTTCATCACCGCCTTGGGAGACAGTTACTGCGGAGCGCTGGTTCAGGATGATCGGCTCTACACCGTGCGACCTGAATATGGCGTTGTGAATGTTCCCGAGCTCTTTGGGACACCCTCAGTAGTGTCGAACGAGGGACGTTCCATGTCGAAAGGGCTGAATGATTCTGCAGCACTCGATGAGCTAATCGCAGCAGGTATACCAGACTTCGACTGCAGCCATACTCGGAAGCTGGATGCCTGGTATCAGTTTGCCCGAGAGACCCTTGGGCAGTACGAGAACCTTTCCCGGTTCATACATTTTGTCCTTCCTGACACGCAGGGACCGTTTGACCTTGGTTGCCTCGTCTACGGTTCAGACATTCTCACGGGTCTCTATGACCGACCCGAGATGGTGAGGAGACTCTTGGAGCTTGTGACGGATGTGTACGTCAAGTATAACCAGCGCTACAAGGCGGTCATTGGCGAGCCCAGAGACAGCGCGTACCACATCGCCGGGCTCAAGCTGGTGCGTGGGGGCGTACGTATTTGTGACGACTCGGCAACGCTCATCTCAGCGACGATCTACAGGGACTTTGTTAAGCCGTGCAATGTGCGCGGATTCGAGCCGTTTGACGGTAGCTGGCTTCACTTCTGCGGGAACGGCAATCACCTCCTCGATGAGATTCTGGATATGGCGTCTGTTCGATACCTTCATCTCGGCAATCCGGACGATCACGATCTCATCAAGCTTGTCACGGAAACGTCCGAGAAGGAAGTTGTCTTGTTCTGGAGTGGCTCATTAGACCGCATCCGGGAGGCCTTTGAGATCGCGGGTCACTCCCGGCTGTTCGTACTTACGGAGAATCGGTATGCCTCTGCATCAATGGAGAAGGCAAGAGAAAACCTCGCCCTCGTGCGGGCTGGACGACCCATAGCAAAGGCCCCGTACTGAAGGGGAGGCTGCAGGATGATTTGCCTCACTGGCGATGTGTACAACACATCACTGATGACGAATGATCAAAAATGCATCGCCGATCCGGACCTCACGGAAATCCAGATAACGCGTATGTACGTCGAACTGCTCGAGAAGTACGACGTCAGATGCACACTCTACATCTGCGGCCGGGCCTTTACCGAGGAGTGGGACGACCTGAAGCCGATGGCCGCGCATCCGCTGGTGGAGATCGGCGGCAACGAAGCCTCTGTAACGGTCGTCGAGTGCACGAAAACACGAGGACCCAACTCGAACGGCCTGATGGCATGCCAACAGTTGGGTGCCGCTTCTGGCTGAGAGACCTCAGGAAGGAGAATGCAGAAGATGGAACGCGAACTCACTGACCTCTTTGTGCGACCGGACTATGACAACTCAAAGGCGGTTGTAACCTTCAGCGCTCCGCCCGGTTGTGAACACGTTCAATGGGCCGTTCTGGACGGCGAGGAGCGCGCTTGTGCCGGAGAACTGAAGACACGGCCTGGCTCGCCGGTTGCATTTGAGGCGATACTCAAGCCGTTCAAGCCCTGGAACGTGAACACTCCCCACCTGTACCAACTGCAGCTCTGTCTTCATGTCGACGGGAAGGATGTCGAGGTCTCACAGACTTTCGGGATGCTCAAGATTCACCTCACGCGTGACGCCGTCCATGTGAACAACCATAAGTTTTACGTTCGCGGCGTGATCCGGGGTCGTGAAGCCCACGACCATCCCAACCTCGAGAATCTTCCTCTGGAGGAGTACTACGCGAAGTACATCCGGATGGCGAAAGGTTACGGCTTCAACTTCATTCGCTTTCATTCCAGCGTCCCGCCCAAGGAATGCTTCCAGGCGGCGGATCGACTCGGCATGTTCCTCCACGTGGAGATGCGCAAGTATTATGGCAAGTACCAGAAGGAGCGTATGACCATGATGGAGGAGGGCGCGCTCCTCGACGAGAAGGAATGGGCTGAAATGTTGCTCAAGCTGCGCAATCATCCCTCCCTGATGGTGTACTGCATGGGCAACGAGATCGATAATCCCGGCCGCAATCCGTTCTGCAAGCAGATGTACGACCTCACCAGGCGACTGGACCCCACGCGACTGTTCCTCGATACGTGTTCGCGCGGCGAATTCGACCGCGAGGCGGTTGATCTCGACGTTCAGTTTATGAGCTATTTTTTTCCGCTCGGACACAGCTACGACATGTTCGAGGACCCCAAGAATTGGGTCCGATCCGGATCCGCAAAGGGCCTGCCGATGATTGAGCAGGACGACCCGGACGAGTACAGATACAAACTCACGCGTTTCGTGCCGCCGCCGCGGCCGGTTCTGGCGCACGAAGTCTGCCACTACGTAGCGCTCCGCGACCTGGATGCATTGGACGAGAAGTTGACGCGCGTGGGCGCGGAGAGGCCGTGGTGGATCGACGAGCTCAGGAAGTTGATCCGGCTCAAAGGACGCCAGCGCGACTATCCGCTTCTCCTTGAAGCCAGTCGACGCTTCCAGTTCCTGGGCTGGAAGCTCGCCCTGGAGGCCGCCCGACGGAGTCGCGTGCTCACCGGCTTCCACTTTCTGCAACTGTCGGACACGGAACGATACGAGAACGCCAATGGGGTCCTGGATTGCTTCGATGATTCCAAGGGCACTTCGGAAGCGGAGTTCCTTCAATTCAACGATGACACGGTCGTCCTGGTTGATCTCCCGCGGCGCACATTCTTTGAGGAAGAGGACGTCGAGATCCCGGTCATCCTGTCTCATTTCTCTCCGGTCATCCGTGGGCAGGCTGATCTGGCCTTCTCCTTGAAGAGCGATGACGGCAAGACCGTGGCCATCGAGGGCCGGATGGAGCAATTCGACCTGGATGAGCGGGGACGTCGCGATCTGTGCTGGTTGCGGCTTCGCCTGCCCTCCGTTGAGAAGCCCCAGGCCCTTACGCTCTCGATCAAGTTGGCCGGTCGGGACGGCGCGTACG
>SDBU01009546.1_pt1 | contig 10855 bp, 11 predicted proteins | sample 2277071 | NCBI WGS metagenome assembly SDBU01 (sample SAMN10397929, study PRJNA504765) | marine sediment metagenome | isolation source: marine sediment core GS08_GC12, 126 cmbsf | place: Arctic Ocean: Gakkel Ridge, Loki's castle | collected 2008
GTGTAAGGGCGTCCGAGCATCTAAGGTGAATGCAGCGGTGTTTGTGCAACCCCCCAGGCGTTTGCGTCGGCAGCTTGGCGGAGATGATTCAGCGCCCAAGCACTGCGGGTGTGGATGCACACGGCTTTGCAGCGAGACTGCCGCCGAGCTTTGGCGTAGGGCTCTTGGCCGTGTATTCAGCACCGCCGTCAACCCACCAGAGCGCGATTGGGAATTCATAGAGTGAGTCGTTGGCGCGCCTAGCGAAAGGAAGCGCGGGACCGAGGTGACAACCAGCCTGGATCTGATCACTCAAAGAGGGGCGCTGCTGCGCCGCAAGCTCGCCGAGCGCCACAGAGCGACCATCCCGGCCCCCGGCACGCCCATCTTGGATGAACCGGCAGTTGCACGCCCCCGGCCTCCGCTTGCGCTCCTCGTGCTTTTTACTCTTCCTCCACAACATGCCATCGGTCTTTTACCCCCATAAATGTCTGGATGAATCCGCATCATTTCTGCGGCAATAGCGTTTTTGTTTCTCAAAGCGTTCTTCCGCATGGACTCTTTGTGCTGCCTGTAGCCCCACAGTGGCTCCGGTATCCTCACTCCACAGTAGCCCAATTTCCCCAAATGAACCCAGAATTCGTAGTCCTCCCATCCTCCTAGCCTAGAGAAGGTGTCTTTGTAGCCCCCCGACACCTCCCATGCCTTCTTTGGGAACAAGCTGGTGGCACTCATCAGGTTCTTGTTGAGCAATTTGTCAAAGTCGTATTCCTCGCATTGATAATGGTCTCTGCTCTTCGCTCCGAACATCCAGAAGTCGGAATAGACCACCACCTGATCGTCGTTGCGCTTCATCACCCGCATCATCTTAGTCACACATCCAGGGGCCAGTTCATCGTCGGCGTCTAACGGTAGTATGAAGCCCTCTTTGGCATTGGCTATGCCCACGTTCCTGGCGACAGCCAACCTCATGTTTGACTGTCGAATGATCTTCACTGTTGGGAGCTGTTCGTAGCGTACCAACACGGCCTCTATGTCGTCGTCAGAGCCGTCGTCCACCACCACTATCTCGACGTTGGAATAGTCCTGCCCCAAAGCTGAATCAAGGGCATTAGGCAAAAACCTCGCATGATTGTAGCACGGCACGATGATGGTCACCCTCTCTGAAAATGTCTCGCCGACGGACAGGTAAGCACTTTTCAGGTGCGGGACATCCCTTTCATCCACCCACTGTTCTGGGGCCAGCGCGGAGAATCGGTAGATTGACCCCGTCTTCGGACCGTGAAACGTTACTCTTCCTCGCCCCTTGCCCTTGAACCGTACCATGCGCTTGCCGGTTTCCCTCTGGGCCGCCGGCGTCCTGCCCCTCGTTCTGCGCTGGAAGTCGTATGTCCCTATTGGTCTGGCGTCGCCCGGCCCCCATAGCTCGGGGTGCCTTCTCCTGATGATGGACTGGAATTTTGCCGCCTGGCGAACCGCACTCGTGACACGACTCTCACCATGTTGCCGGTACTTGAATGTATCAACCTCGACGAATGTTCCCCCCCATCCCCGCTTAGCGATGGTCAGCCATAGCTCATAGTCCTCCCAGGCCCATCCCTCCACGTTCGGGTCTGGTGGGTAACCTCCTGCACTCTCCCAGGCCCTGCGCCTGAAAAGACAGCAGGTCGGTACCACGTTGCCCCGCTTCAGCGCCTCCAACTCAAACGGCCTGGGCCAGTTTTTCATTGGGAACGTTTGACTTCCCTTCCACAGTCTCATCCTGCCGTAAGCTATTCCAACGCCCTCATCTGCGTCCAGGGCTGCAACCAGTCTGGACAGCATCTCCGGTTCCATCGCGTCGTCGGCATCCAGGCAGGCCACATAGGGCGCTGAACTCTCGGCTATCCCCCTGTTCCGGGCTACGCTTACCCCGGCGTTCTCCTGTCTTACCAGCCTGAAGCGGCGATCATCCAGGTATTTCTTGATGACAGGCGCGGGGTCTTTCTTGGAACCGTCATCCACTATCACACATTCCCAATCCTGGAACGTCTGCCGCTTGACGGACTCCAGCGCGTCGGGCAAAAACCTCTGGTAGTTGTAGTGCGGTACGACCACCACGACCTTCGGCGCTTGCTGTTCGGTTACCCTCTCGGATAGCGCGGCCTCGTAAACCTGGTACACCTGGGCCATCAGGTCTTTCCACTGGTAACGTTCCTCTACCCGCTTCCGGGCTGCCTTGCCCATTCCCTCGGATTCTTCCAGGCAGCGAAGCGCAGCAAAGGCCAGTGCGTCGTGGTCGTTGGGAGCAACCAATGCCCCCTCAACCCCGTCCCTGATAGCCTCCGAGTTGCCTCCCCAGTTGAAGGCCAGTATCGGCTTGCCCAGAGCCATCGCCTCAATGGTCTGAACGGCGAAGTTCTCCTTCGTCGTCGCCAAATTGAGGGCACAGTCGGCCAGGGCCATCTTCATCTCATCGTAGGGTAGCCGCCCCACGACCTTGAAATTCTTGGGAAGGTTGGTCGCCCCCCGCGGCGCGAAGGTGCTCACGACGTCCAACTGCGGCAATCGCTTTGCCAGCTCTAACGCCGGCATCGGGTCGCATACCCCGGTGTTGACTATTTTTGCCCACAGCAGGAACGGCCTCTCCAGCCCGTGTTTCTGACGAAAACGTCCCCTTGGCACAGCGTCCCATTCCTCCAGGTCAACGCCATTCGGAACCACATTGGCTTTTACCCCCAGGTCATCCTCGTAGATGCGGGTGGGCCATTCCGCTACGCTGATAATCCGCCGGGCCTGTCGGAGGTTGCGGACGATGATCTCATTCATCTGCCATTCGTGTTTCGGGCTGGTCTCCGTTAGCTCATAGACCCCATGGTTTGTATAGACCATTGAATGAGCATAACCCCGTGCCTCGGCTATGGCGTGGCAGTGGATGAGGTCGGCCTTGTTCGGCCTGTCCACAAACTGGACGCCGTAGGCCGGCAGGTGCTTCCACAACGCTTCTAACCTTCGACGAACACCGCCGCCAGCCATCCCGTCGGGGCGTGGTCTAAGACAAACTTTCATCGTTGAAAATCCCCTGTGCAAGTTTTTTAGCACCACCTCGTGCCTTTACCCAAAACTGCACAATACTGGCAGCATCTTCTGTCTGTATCACTGAAATACTTTCCTCTGAATGGCCTTGGCAAAAACGCAACGTAGGCGGAGAAAATTGCATATCCTGCTCACATACTATTTGTTCACAACCATCATAATCACAAATGACCATTTTGAAAAAGCTCCACGTCCATTATTTTCAAGTCAAGATATTTCTTTCCCAACTGCCGCTTTTGCACCCGAAAGTATGTCTTGGCGTCCAACGGTGATCTTTTCAGCGCATGGAGGTGGTAACCATAGACAGTATTCGGATAGTAAAACCCAAACTCCTTGATGCCAAAAAACTGCGTTGTTTCAAATGGGTATGCTGCTGTCCATTTGCTGCTCTTGTGGTGCAGTCTGTGGCCCGACGTCTGGCTAACTATTCGCAGGCCCTCCGGCGTCTTGTCAATCTCGTGCAAGAGAATGTAGCCCGTCCTGGCCTTCTCTGGCAGCGGCACGTTCAGGATGTTTTCCAGCATCCCCGGCGGATACAGCTCATCCCCATCCACCATGTAGGCCCAGGGCGTCTTGGTGGCGTCCAGCATCGTCTGTCTAACCTGTCCATTGGCCTCCGGTGTTAGATGACCCAAGGCCCTCACGTCCAGGCGCGGGTCGCTGAAGCCTCTTGCTACATCAATCGTCCCGTCCTCGCTCCCGCAGTCATAAAACAGTACGGCCTCAAATGGCGCTTCCAGAACGGCCTTGATGATCTTCTCGGCCCACAAGACTTCGTTCCTCCACATTAGGTGCGCGGTCGCTTGAATCATCCAAATACATACTCACGCCAACGTGAACGGCCCAAAAACTTCGGATGACGCGCTAAAAACATCAATAAACCTTCTCTTTCAATGCTTCTGCGCAATGATTGTCCCATATGCCTTATACAAGCTGGCGCATCTTCCAATTCGTGCCAGAACCAATACCAACCCGTGTTGTCCAATGCACAAGAGACTATTTCATCAATCCACATCAAAATCTGTGCGTCAGCCATCTTGAAACCCCAGGCCAGTCTCTCAAAGATCAGAGTGTCATCAATTGACATTTGGGCTGCTTTATTGCCCGTTTCTTGAAACTGAAACCAAGCTTTGGCCCCTAGTGTCTGGGTGATTTCTTCAGCCAGTCCAGAGAACAGCAAAGCGATTTCCAACGAACGATTCATCTCAGCCTCCACCTCTGCGCCGGATCCATCGCCACCGCTAGCCATCCCGCTAGTATGCAGAAGCTCATCGCCAGCAGAAACACGGTCAGGCCAGGTATGACCACCAACCACGGTGCACTGTTCATGTACTCCTTGCCCTGAGCCACCAGCAGGCCCAGGCTCACATCGGGCGGCTGAATGCCCAGGCCCAAGAACGTCAAGGTGCTCTCAGACAACATCGTGCCAGCCACCTCCATCGCCGCCAGCGTCGCCAGTACAGCCGTCATGCCCGGCAGGATGTGCTTCCTCGTCACCCAAAAACCGTTTGCTCCTACTGCTCTAGAAGCCTCTGTCCAGCCCATGTGCCGCAATCTCATAGCCTCGGCCCTGGCAATTCTGGCAAAGAGCATCCAGCGAGCAAACGTCAGAACTGCTATCATATTTGGCACAGACGGCCCCAAAATATACATTGCAGCCAGCGCCAGCAGCATGGCAGGAAATCCCAGCGCGGCATCTATTACAGATACTATCAGCGTGTCGGCCCATCCCCCCACGTAACCCGCTACCACACCCAATACCGTACCAAAAACCGTACTAAGGCAGACGACCACCAACGAGAGCACCAGCGACGTGCGGGTTGCCAGGAATATCCTCGACATAAGACAACGGCCTAAGGGGCCGGTTCCCATGATATAACTGTTCGTCAGTGGAGGGAATAGCCGTCTGTCAAAGTTCAGTGCTACCCTGTCCGCGTTCACCCAAACGGGTGATGTCGCAGCGGCCAGTCCAAACGCCAGCAGAAACAGGAGCGCCATCAGCGCAAGCTTGTCATTTAACAGTAGCCGGCCCATATTACCCAGCCTTCATCCGAACCTAATTTGCGGATCTGCTGCCACACAGATTATGTCTACGGCCAGATTCACTCCTACCACCAGCACGGCCACTACCAGCACGGTTGCCTGGGTCACGGCAAAGTCCCGCTTCTCTATGGCGTTTACCATCAGCCTGCCAATGCCGGGCCAGCCGTAGATGGTCTCGACTATTATCGCCCCGTTTGCCATCCCCACGAATGACCTGCCGGTCATATTCACTATCGGTGGCAAGGCATTGCGGAGAACGTGTTTGAAGATAACCCGTTTCTCTGAAGCGCCTTTCGCTCTTGCCGTCATTGTATAAGAGGCAGACATCTGCTCTAGCATAGAACAGCGGACTATCTGAGCCAACGCACCCATTGGCGCCCACCCCAACGCTACGACAGGCAAGACAATGTGCTTCCATGTCCCCATGCCCGAAGTGGGCAACCATCGCAAGCCAACAGAGAAGATCATGATGAATATCAACGCCAGCCAGAACTGCGGTACAGCAATGCCCACTAATGACACGATGGATACAAACCTATCAGCCCAACCGAGCGGCCTGAACGCTGCCAGTGCTCCTAGTCCCAGAGCCAATGCCACACATAGGACAGTCGTTCCAGTAGCCAGGGCCAGCGTCAGTGGCAGTCGTCTTAAGACCACTTCCAGCGCAGGCCGCTTCTGCCAGAGGGAGTCCCCCAAGTCACCCCGGAGGGCGTTCTTGATAAAAACAACGAACTGCTCCAGCAACGGTTTGTCCAGGCCATGCATTGCCCTGAACTGATCCCGCAGTATATCAGGGGCCAGGAGCGGCAGGTACAAAGCGGCGGGGTCGCCGGAGAGGCGGGCTAGTAGGAACACCAGCGCCACCACCCCGACGACTATCAATATTGATCTCGTCAGACGGCGAATCAGATACACTATCGCCAACTAACGTCTTTGACGACGATGCGCCTGTCGAAGCGCGGCGTCCAGTCCACGTCCAGCGAGACGCCCCATAGATCTTGGATATGCACCATCGGGCAAGCCCACATGACGTTCTCGTTATGGAAGGCAAATACTGCCTGAAGCGCATCTTCACGCCCTTCAGCCTCCGTCAGCGGTATGGCAGTCTCTATCAAATCCACTATCGCCTGGTCGGTGATGGGACGCCTGCCGCCTCCGTGGCCTGGGTATTTGTACCACGTATCAGGGCCGTAGGGGCCGTAATAGGCCCGCACGGTATAGATGCTATCGCCTACTTCGTTGCCGTGTGAAGACTGGGTAGCCCCCACGCGGTCGTCAGGTACAGGAATATCCAGGTTGATCTCGCGCCAGGCCCCCACCTCCAGCATCTGGAGCTTGACGTTGAAGCCCGCCTCCAGCATCCAGTTTAGGATGGCCTCCATGACCTCCGTGGCATTAGGGTAAATACCTTTACGTCCATATAAGGTTATTTCCTTGTCTACAGGCACACCATCAACCGCAGCCTCTGCCAGCAACTCCCTGGCCATCTTAAAGTCCTGGGGAAACACTTCTATGTCAGGGTTGTACCCCAGAACGTCAGATGTAACCAACTCATTGGCAGGCGAAGCATAGCCCATGAATATCTTGGACAGAGCCACCTTGTCTATGGCATAGCAAGCCGCTTTGCGCACTCGCAAGTCGCCCAGCGGCGGCGTCGGGTCAAAGAACAAGAACGGCGTCTCTGCAATGTTCACCGACTGAGTTGGTACAGGGCCGCCGTCCTGCGGAGCAAGCCACGCGGCAATGTCCGCCTCTCCCACCCTCAGCATAGCCGCCCGAACTGCGCTCTCAGGTCGCCAAACGAACCTTACCTGTTTGACGTCGGGTACATCCCCCCAGTAGTCTCCGTTGGCAACCAAGGTGATACTCATACCCTTGTCCCACTTCTCAAACTTGTACGGGCCTGTTCCGATCATCTCCTGCCCGTCGAAGGCAGGGCCAGTCAAGGCCCACTCCGGCGGCACGATGGCGAGGAACGTCAGCAGACGCGGCAGGATAGGCTCCGGCTTAGTCATTATAATCCGCAAAGCGTAGTCGTCCAGTACCTCCGCGCTCATTCCCTCCAGCAGCCAGATAGCAAGCATTTCATTATCAGGATCAGCAGTGTAGTTGACGTTCCATGCCGCTACCTCAGCATTGAACGGTGCTCCGTTATGGAAAGTTACGCCTTGTCTCAATGTGAACTTCCACACGGTGTCGCTCTCCTGCTCCCACGAGGTCGCCAGGCCGGGAATGATTTCGCCCGTGGCCGACCGCCCTACCAGCGTTTCGTACACGTTAGCGGCGACGGTGACGTTGAGCATCCCTGCCCAATCACCCCAAAACAAATGGGGGGGCTCCTCCGGCACGACCACGATCAGCTCCTGCTCAGGAACCGGTAACGGCTCTGGTGTTATCACCACAACCCTCTCTACGACCACCTCTTTTTCCACGACCTCTATGGCAGGACTTCTCATATTGTCCAGCCAGTCCGCCCCGAACAGAGCAGCCCCCACCGCCAGTACTATTACCGCCACTATCTGCAACGCTCTCTTCCAGTCTATCCCCTTCAAATCCATCTTACCGTTACCTCCCTTTCGTTTTTTTCGGGGCCCTCAAGGGCGGCCCCGATACCCAATACACACTGTTTGGATAATTGAGTTTTTTTCATAGCTAAATTGACTGAAAATTTTAAGGTAAAAGCCTTGACAAACGGTACTTTTTCTGGTATAATAAGTATAGTTAAGAAAATAAACAAAGGAGAATCAAATGAGCAAGAGAATCTACTTAATCCCCACCGAGCGAGTTAATCAGAACGACCCAGCCTGGAGCGCCTGGCTGGCCAAGTACGGCGACCAGGTAGTCAAGTCCTTAGCCGTCACCGAAGACCCGATGGACGAGGAGCACCCCGACCCCGACGCCCAGCTCAACCGGGCCGACCACATCCGCCAATACGGGCGGGAGAGCTACCTCGTCGCCACCGAGGGCATGAAGGCCGCCCGCAAAATCGAGAGGAGCCAGAGATAAAGTCGAAACGCCCTCCGGGGCGTCCGACCCGGGTTGACCACCGGGCGCTGACGATGACAGGTCACAGGCGCCGAATCCACCAAGCCTGAAAGGAGTAGCAGTAATGCCAAGGATAAGTGACAGTCAGTATAACTTCGAGAACGCCTGGTTCAAGTTCTTCGACCAGGCGAGGAAGATGGCGGGTGTTGGGTTACTGGACTACCATTGTCCAGGGTGTAACACCAAGCTCAACATCCAGTCACAACTACGCCGCGTTGATTACGAGTGCGGCAGTTGCGAGTACGCTTACAGTACTTGGCAGGAGTACGATCCTGCCGGGTGGGTGGATACTTCCAACAGGCCCGGTGGCAGCCGTGCAGAGTACGCCAACGGCAACTGGGTACAGCGCGGTAGCAAAGGCCCAGAGCCTGTCAAGGTGAACGGCCTAAAGGTATTTCGGGCGCATTACCCGCTGTCTGGTATGCGGCAGAACGACAGGGTGGGCATAGACAAGTGGCTGAATGAAACCCGACCTCCCGCCCTGACAGCCCAGATGACGTATGACGATCTCGTGCAGATTGCGCGAGACGCTTCTCCCATTGGCAAGACACGAACAGATTTAGTTGCATAAGGAGGATACAATGGACTTGGAAATTAGTTTGGGATTGCTAAACGCGAGCAAGATTATGGATAAGGCTCGCGCCAATCGCGCCAGGTACTTCGTTGAGTGCGAAATCTGCGAGGCACGGATAGACCTGCGCGTTGCGGGTTGGCACGACACCGACACTGGTACACTGTGCGTCGAGTGTGCCAAGGGGCTGGACTATAATCCCGCCCTAGATGGCTAGTTAAAATGTCCCCTGACTAGACACCACCAACCGGGAGGGCTTCGGCCCTCCCACCAAATTTGAAAGGAGTCAGAAATGAGCAAGGCGCCAGCAAGCCTCAGCACCACCAAGTTCCACGGTTTTATCAAGGCCCACACCACCGGCCGCAGTTTCTACCCCAGCTTTTATGCTGGTGGAGATTCAGAAGCTCAGATATGCAAAGACCTGAGCAAGCAGCTTGACGCCCGCGGCTTTGTCCCCTCCGGGTTCCGGGTGCGGTTACTCTCGCCAACCCCAGCGGATCTCGCAGATTGGAAGGAGACCTACATTACTCTGTAACCCCTTCCCAGCAGGAGCCCTCTTCGGCTGCTGCCTGATCTAACGGGTCAGGCACTAGCGCCGAAGCTGCGCTAAATTTGAGATTGTAAAGGAGCAAGATGACAGAAGCAAGCGCGCACAAGCGCGGATGGATTAAGAAGAAGGGGCGCGGCAGCTTCACCCGCACCGCCGACACACAGTACTATGTGTGGTACAAGGACGATGCGCCGGTTGCCTACCAGTTCCACAATCACCGAACCAACCAGATCAGCCCGGTCATTGTCTCTGACCGCGCGCAAGAGTACGCAGTCTAGCCACCCGCTTGGGAGGGCTTCGGCCCTCCCTATCAATTCTTAAGGAACTGAAAGCTTCAGCCTAATCCGCTGGAGCTTTATTCTATCAAGTCAATGATCCGCTCAGCCGTCTTGCCGTCCAACCTCAGCCGCCACTCCTTGCGCCACTTGGCCCTTTCCTTCTCTGAACCTGGAAACTTCAGCTTCCCCGCGAATAGCAACTCTAGCTCTTTCGCCGTCCGGTATGGAACTGACGACCTAAGGTCTTCATCTATCTCCTGCAACATACGTTTTGCGTAAGGCCAGCCATGATGTCTCCAGATGATGTCCTTGCTTACTTTGTCCCACGGAACACGGGAGAACTTGGCCGGGTCGCCCCTTCCGGACGACCGTCGCCGCAGCCACATCGGTTTCTTAGCCGCCATACACAGACTATCCGTTCCATTTCGGTACTGATAGATCACAAACTCCGAAGCCCTTACCATGTCAAAGGTGTTGATGGGAATGGCTCTCCGCCCCCACAATTGCGCCGGAAAGCTGGAGGTCAGCGTCACGTTCTTGGGAATGATGTGCGCTGGAATATCAGCGTAGTAGAACGTCGGGTGCGGCGAGTAGACCAAAGACATCCCGTTGTCATGCGCCATCTGGCTCCATTCCACTAGGTCTGTAGAAGTCATGTTGCCATATCCAGCCCCGACGCCCCAATTACCCATGAACAGGACGTATTTCTGATTCGGCTTCAGCCCCAACGACTGCCTGAACTCAGCCTTGTCCAATGGCTCCCTCAGCCGATCACCTACATGTAGCCCGACCCAGTGCCAGGCCCCCGTCCCTACCAATAGTCCATCGGAATGTTTGCCGTAGCCCTCTTTCCTGAGCTGCTCAATGTACTGATTGGTGATACTCTTTGCCTTCTTGCCAAAACGGTAAACCCTGGAGCGGCAGCCGCCGAACTCGATTGACGTTATCCCCCGCTTGTGCGCCTCCTCTATCCACGGCCCACCAGCATGACCCACACCGCTCATGTCCACAAATATCGCCTGTGGCTTGACCTTCTTGAAAATAGCATCAGCCTGCGGTATTGAGAGCGTCGGCGGCTTTTTGCTCTGGTTCCATACGGCCCCAAAGTAGTGCAAGTCCCTGATACCCATAGCCGCCATCCCGTTCTGTGATGGTTTGCCAAAATATGCACCTACGACTTTGTACCCCCGTCTCCGGGCCTCATTGACGGCAGGCTCCATGTACTCTAAGACGTGCGGCATGAAGTCACACGTCACCATAATTGTCTTTGTCATCTCTTCCTCGCCACGTATAGGTATTTTGCCCTCTCCATCC
>SDBU01009547.1_pt1 | contig 10855 bp, 9 predicted proteins | sample 2277071 | NCBI WGS metagenome assembly SDBU01 (sample SAMN10397929, study PRJNA504765) | marine sediment metagenome | isolation source: marine sediment core GS08_GC12, 126 cmbsf | place: Arctic Ocean: Gakkel Ridge, Loki's castle | collected 2008
ACCCCAAGGCGATGGTATGGCAGCTTAGTGTAGGCGAACAACAACGCGTCGAAATCCTCAAGGCTCTTTACCGAAATGCTCGCCTTCTTATCCTCGACGAGCCCACGTCTGTTGTTGTACCTCAGGAGGTGGATGCTTTATTTGAATCACTGCGCGCGATGGCCAGCGCGGGGTTGACGATCATCTTTATCACCCACAAGCTTGATGAGATCATGACAATTACGGATCGTGTGACAATTATGCGGGATGGAAGGGTCGTCGATGTCGTCAATACCGCCGACACCAATCAACGCGAATTAGCCAAGAAAATGGTGGGACGTGAAGTTGTGCTACGTGTCCAGAAGCCAACCACCGACCGAGGCGAAACAGTCCTGCAAGTCGACCAACTCTCTGCCCAAAATGACAGGGGTCTGACGGCTCTCGATAAAGTTTCCTTTGAGGTAGCGAGAGGCGAGATCGTTGGAGTGGCAGGCGTGAGCGGTAATGGTCAGCGCGAGCTGGTCCAAGTTCTTTGTGGGGTTAGAGTTGCGCGTGAGGGGACAATAAGGATTCTCGGATGGGATGCCACAAATTCATCACCTCGAGAGATGATTACCCATGGTGTAGGAATCATTCCAGCTGACAGCCGCCAAGAGGGAGTGGCGGTCACTTTAACGGTTCGAGATAATCTCTTTCTAAAGAATTACCTTACTTCAAGCCTGCTCACTCGGGGAATTTTTATAGACGACCGCGCCTTAGACACCTACGCAAATGACCTTGTGAAACAATATGGTGTCAGGACGCCGAGTATCAAGGTGGAAACCAGTAAATTATCGGGGGGCAACCTCCAACGCCTGATCTTTGCGAGAGAATTTGCTCGGGATCCGATTCTCTTAATCGCAAATCAGCCAACCAAGGGTTTGGATGTCGGGGCTACCGAGAATGTGTATCAACAGCTATTTCAGGCGAGAGCTAATGGAGGAGCCGTGTTGCTGATCTCCGCAAACTTAGACGAAATTCTCATACTAAGTGATCGAATCCTGGTCATGTTTCAGGGACGTATTGTCGGCGATTTGGATGGAAGCACAGCTCAACCTAACGAGCTTGGCTTATTGATGGGCGGAAACGAATCGGAATATTTCAAGATGAAGTCCGCTGAGGGAGAAAGGATACATTAATATGGAATGATGAAACAATAGCGAGCGGACGCGAACGAGATATCGATTCTTATATCATTACCATTGCAGGAGAAGAAATCACATGACAATGAGAAATAGGTCTTACGCACTAATTATCGCAGCTGCCTTGGTTGCACTACTTGCAGGAGGCTGCGGCGAAAGCACAACTCCTACATCTGAACCAACATCCCCTGTTGCCCCACCCACAGCCGAATCAGAATCCCCTGTTGATCCACCCACAGCCGAATCAGAATCCCCTGTTGATCCACCCACAGCCGACGGTGTGCAAGTGAAAGTGGCCTATTTGGCCGCTTCTCCCATTGGCGACTTCGGGTGGTTCTACAACGGATATGAAGGTCTCCAAGAAGCTTGTGAAAGGCTCGAGTACTGCGAAATCATAGGCTTCAGCGAGAATGTCTCGGTGGCGGATGGTGAACCCTACATGCGAGATTACGCGGAGAAGGGCGCAAACCTCATCGTTGCCCATAGTTATGGCTACTGGGAACCAGCTTTAAAGGTCTCGCCCGATTATCCAGATCTGGTGATAGTCTATCCAGGGGGAGATGAAGACAAGATCGCTGCCCGCGTGGGAACTTACTACGCTCGCGCTGAGGAGACATTCTATCTTGCTGGTTTGATGGCTGCCATGATGACCGAGTCGAACCATGTAGGCTTTGTCTTGCCCATTCAAACGCCTATGGTAAACAATGAGTGTTGGGGTTTTCGTCAGGGTATTGATGCGGTAAATCCAGATGTAAAGATCAGCTACGTCACAACCGACTCCTGGTACGATCCACCCAAAGAACGGGAAGGCGCCCTGGCTCTTATGGACCTAGGGGCCGACTTCATTGCCTACGATGCAGACTCAACAGCCATCGTTGATGGCGTTGGCGAGCGAGGGGCATTGGTGACTGGCGTTTTTATGGATCTAGCATACGTAGCCCCTGATAGCGTCGTCATGTCGATGCTCTGGCCATGGGATGGGTACTTCGAGGATGTGATCGAGGCGGTCCATAATGGAACCTTTCAGAGTACCATCGACTTGCGGGGGATTAAACAGGGCGGCACGGATATCACCGAATTCGGTCCTATGGTCCCACAGGACGTACAGGACGTCGTCATGGCTGCACGCCAGGAAATTATTGACGGGACGATTACCGTCAAGTACATCGAAGATGTCTGTATAGAATAGTGTCATTCACTAATTCGCTTCGATGATCGAATAAAAGGAAGACATGATCACATGTTTGTGAGACATGTCTTCCCTTTCCATTTATAAGTACAGGCGCAATATCGGAAGGGTGCAAAGCCATCCACGAGTGATAAATGGATGAGAAAAGGAAAGTGGTAGGAGGTTCTTTGCGAAAGCCTGGTTGGATAAAGGTTGAGCGGCGAGAAAGCCCTTCTCGGGCAATGATAATCATAGCACCAATCGGGGCTGTGGTGATTTCATTGCTCATTGGGGCCTTCATGACGAAATTGGCTGGAGGGGATCCCGCCATGGCTCTCGATGCGCTCCTATTAGATCCATTTCGTAGTAAGCAAGGGTTATCTGAAATATTCGTCAAAACAACGCCCATTCTCTTAGCAGCTTTGGGCGTGACGATCGCATTTATCGCTCAGTTTTGGAATATTGGAGCTGAGGGACAATTCCTGTTAGGAGCGATTACCAGTGCGGGGCTTGCATTCCTCGTTCCGGGGCTACCCGCAATTATCATGTTGCCCCTAATGCTCATTGCTGGCTTTGCAGGGGGTGCCTTGTGGGGAGTAATACCAGCCATTCTTAAGGCAAGGTGGGGCACCAATGAAGTGGTTACAACGTTAATGATGAACCACATCGCAATCTTGCTTCTGGAATATTTAGTTGCAGGCCCATGGCGAGATCCGGATCTCCTGTTCCCCTGGTCGGCTCAACTGGTCGTTGCAGCCCAACTGCCACATTTGCCCGGAAGACGTCTCCATCTGGGGTTGGTGATAGCTATCATCGCCACAGTTGTCGTGTTTGTCCTTCTCCGAAAAACCATCCTCGGCTATGAGATTCGCGTCTTGGGCGCCAACCCCATAGCGGCGCGCTGGACTGGCATAAACATAACCCGCCGGCTCATTATCGTCATGATACTAAGTGGTGGTCTCGCAGGTATAGCTGGAATGAGTGAAGTCTCAGGCGTTTATTATCGACTTAAATCAGGCGCTTCATTGGGATACGGCTTCACAGCTATAACAGTAGCTCTCCTGGGTCGACTCAATCCGTTCGGTGTTGCTTTGGCAGCAATATTGATCGCAACGCTGTCCATTGGAGGTCAATACATGCAAAGATCACTCTCTATCCCTTTCTCGCTGGTTGACACAATAAGCGCACTGATTATCTTATTTATGTTGGGGAGTGAGATTCTATCGAGATACCGGCTGCGATTTACCCTGCGAGGCACATAGGGATGGATACGAGCCATCCTCTAATCCTTATTGTTAGCGGTGTCATCATAGCTGCCTTCCGTGCGGGATCACCAATCCTCCTGGCAGCGATTGGCGAGCTTTATTCCGAAAAAGGGGGGGTCATGAATTTGGGTGTGGAGGGGATGATGCTCATGGGAGCCATAGCCTCCTTCGCAACATCACACTTCACGGGAAATCCAGTTTTAGGACTCCTTGTAGGTATGCTCGTAGGAGGCTTATTTTCTCTTATCCACGGCGTATTGGTGATTTCTATCGGCGCAGATCAAACAGTTAGTGGTGTGGTGCTTGCCCTCTTGGGCGCTGCCTTAAGTGACTTTCTTGGCCGTCCTTTAATCGGAATTTATGTCGAGGGTTTTCTTCCCGTTAATATCCCGGTTCTAAGTGACCTTCCATTGCTAGGTCCATTGTTCTTTCGACATAACATCTTGGTCTATGTCACGATGTTAATCGCCCTGATCACGTGGGTGGTCTTCCGCTACACCAAGATTGGCATGAATATCATTGCAGTCGGTGAAGACCCACGAACCGCAGATAGTGTGGGTATCAATGTCTCGCTCGTTCGATACTCCGTCGTCTTTGTAGGTGGTGCCCTGGCGGGCTTGGGTGGAGCCTACATGTCTTCGGTTTTCGTATCATTGTGGACACCTGGACTGACGGCAGGCCAGGGCTGGATCGCCGTCGCTGTTGTATGTTTCTCAATGTGGCGGGTTGATAGAGCTGTATTGGGAGCTCTTCTTTTTGGTGGTATCCAAGGGTTGCAACTCAGGCTGCAATCAGGTGGAGTACAGGTGCCTAGCTACATTCTTAGTATGTTGCCCTATATTGCAACGATTCTTGTCCTGGTTTTGTTTTCGAAAGAGCAGTTGCGAAAACGAATAGGCGCTCCTCTTGCACTCGGTCTTCCATATCACCGCGAGTGATGGTCAGTGTATCGCCGTCGTCCACATCCAAGACGAGCATTGCTAAGGATTTTGGGCAATCAACCCCTTTGATTAATACTACTGCCGATCGCCACCGCACACGGCGATGCACATCTGATCCCAGCAGCCCAAGGTGGGTGACCAGCTCACGCCCTGACTGGTGCGAGCCAATTCACACTATCGTCAACGAGGGATGTTTATTGATGGGGGAACAATAAAATGTTGCATTAACTCATGTTGGCGAATCACTCTAATCTGCACGGAAATGTTAATGAGGGACCGGGGGTATTTCTTTTATCGCCGGCGAGGGCGTTGCTGAAAGAGTTACAGCAATTTATGAAAGTGAATGGGTTCAACGATCTGGATGAGATGCGAGGACTAGCAATACAAGCCTGACTAAGGGATGGAGAACCTGTTATGGAAATGGGATCAAATCGCAAGATAATTAGCAATCACCAACTCCGGGTGAGTACGATATGCAAAGTCATAGATGAGACTCCAACGATCAAGACTTTGCGATTTGAAGATGGCGTACAGGCAACTCCCGGACAATTCTTCATGATTTGGGTTCCCAGAGTTGATGAAATTCCTATGAGTGTTTCTTACACAGGAGCACTCAAGGGAATTACTGTAGCAAGAATTGGAGAAACAACTGCAAGACTTCAAGAAATGCCTGTCGGCACAAAACTAGGGATCCGTGGTCCATATGGGAATGGCTACAACATCTCAGGAAGTAAGAAAATCCTAGCAGTGGGCGGAGGATCTGGAAGCGCATCAATTTTACCCGCATTAGATGTGGCAGCAAAATCGGGAAAGAAAACCTTCTTTGCTGTTGGTGCTCGAAGTGGGGCTGAGTTGCTCTTCGTGGAGCGTGCAAGGGAGATAGGGGTGGAAGTGGCCACTAGCACCGATGATGGAAGTTCTGGTCATCACGGTTTTGTGACAGATCTGATCGCGCCTTTACTCGCTCAAGGTAACTATGATTTGGTCATCGCTTGTGGTCCCGAGCAAATGCTTCGGAAAGTTGTGGACATTGCTGCTGGTTACGGAATTTCTACTCAAATTTCGCTTGAAAGGTATATGAAGTGCGGGATTGGAATTTGTGACTCTTGTTCTATCGATGGATTTCAAGTATGCAAAGACGGCCCTGTATTTGATGGTGCGGTATTAATGCGCTGTGTAGAATTCGGAGAGACCCGTCGCGATCCGTGTGGCAGAGAGATTGTGTTGTAATTCAATAGATCTTGTGACGCCAAGAAAGTGGGCGAATTGTGGGGTCGCGGAAGACAGCCAAACGAGTCCTGCGAGTGCTGATGGTGGGAAAGTTCTGAGGAACACATGGACAGTGGAGCGAACGGAGTCGGCATGGGGGCACGAATCGGCGGATATGGTCTGCCGCCTCACATTGAAGGCTCAGGTTTTACTCTCGTCGTCACAAATGCCCAACTGGTAAACGTGCTTACGGGGGAGTGTTACCCTGTTGATGTTGCAACGCGCGGCGCGTGGATTGTGGCCATCGGACCCGTAGGTTCCTGCGTTTCTCGGGCCAGCAAGATGATCGACGCTCGAGGGCGCTTCCTTTCCCCTGGATTAATTGATGTTCACGTGCATATAGAAAGCAGCATGCTCACCCCGGCGCAATTTGCAGCTGCAGTGCTTCCCCGCGGCACAACAACGGTGGTCGCTGATCCGCATGAGATCGCTAATGTGCTCGGCTTAGATGGTGTGAACTACATGTTAGAGGCTTCGGCCGGATTGCCATTGGATGTATTTTTCCTCGCACCATCTTGCGTCCCTGCCGTGCCGTCATTAGAGACAGCGGGGGCTGAGTTTGGCATCCAGGAGATCAAGACTATTCTCTCCTGGCCACGCGTCATCGGCCTTGCGGAAGTGATGGATTACCCCGGTGTGATCAATGGGGATGCGCGGGTAACCGCCATCCTTCGAGAGGCGCGTAGGGATGGGGGGCTCATCTGCGGGCACTGTCCTGAGCTGCGTGGGCACAAGCTTCAAACCTACATGGCGGCCGGGCCGGATTCCGATCATGAAGTTCTGGATGGCGATGAGCTTTTGGAAAAATTACGCTTGGGAATCACTGTTGAAGCTCATGCTAGCTTCCATTCAGAGAACATCTCCACACTTGTAGCGCAACTTTCGCGCTTGCCCCTCTTACCACCCAATGCGGCCTTCTGTATTGACGACCTACATGCTGCCACGCTGATTGAAGACGGGCATATGGATCGCGTATTGCGCGCTGCAGTGCAGCATGGTTTGCCGCCTGTGACAGCTTTGCGTTTAGCTACCATCCAAGGTGCCATGCGTTCCCGTTTACACCATTTGGGAGTAATTGCGCCAGGACGTTTAGCGAACTTTGTCCTATTCGATGACCTAAACGAGTTCCGTGCTAGCCATGTGATCTATAAAGGAATTCTGGTGGCGCGCGATGGAAAGTTGCTCCAGGAGATTCCTTCGCAACCCTTGCAAGTTGAGTCTCGCGCCACAGTACATCTCGAACGATTGCCTGATGCGCGCGATTTCCGCCTCCGGGCAGGGGGAGATCTAGCAGACGTACATGTGATCGAGTTGGTTCATGACACAGCCGTTACTCGCCTGGGCAGGCGAGTATTGCCAGTCCGCGATGGCAGCATCCAATGGGATGGTGAAACAGACTTGTGCCAGATCGCTGTCTTTGAAAGACATGGGCGGCGGGGAACAAGCGCCCATGGGTTTATCAGTGGGTATGGTCTGCGTAATGGGGCATTGGCGAGTACAGTAGCCCATGATTCTCACAATATCATCGTATTAGGTCGCAATCCGGACGATATGGCGTTAGCGACGCGTGAACTGGTTCGAATGGGCGGTGGTATGGTGTGCACCGCCTGGGGAAAAGTACTGGCTGCGGTGGCCCTGCCTGTGGCGGGATTGCTTTCAAACCACTCGCCAGAGGAGTTGACTCGAGAATTGCGTCATCTATCGGCTGTTGTGCGTGAGCTTGGGGCGGGTGGCAGGGATCCTTTGATGGGCATTACCAATTTGGCTTTGCCCGTCATTCCCGATGTGCGCATCACCGACCTGGGCCTTGTGGATGTCGCAGCCCAGCAACTGATTCCCTTATTCGTTTAGTTGGAGCGCTGAATGGCGTTACGTACCGGATATGTCCAGAGCAGCATGGGATGGATGCAATTCAGTCATATGTTGGTAGTGTTTCTAGCACAGGGAAACTAGTTTCCTTAGATTCTCAGAGGAGTTGAAAAAATGACGGGGCGAATACTAAAAACGCTGCATGAACAAATCAATCCTGCGCATACCGCGCTACTTGTCATCGATCCACAGAAAGACTTCTGTGCCGATGACGGTGCCATGGCACGCGTTGCAGGCCTGGATATGTCCCCTATCCAAGCAACGGTGACACCACTTAACGCTTTCATACAGACCGCAAGGGAGGCGGGCATATTCATCGTTTGGATGAGGGAGGTCCGCCCTCAAAGCCGGATGCTTCTGGCTCAGAAAGTCATCCATGGGGAGGAAGAAGAACAGTGGTTGATTCGTGAAGGAAGCGATGGTACCGATTGGTACGAAGGTGTAATCCAGCCGCTATCAAACGAACCGGTCGTTACCAAGTGGGATTATGATGGTTTCGAGAATACCGATTTGCACCTCATATTAAGAAATCGAGGGATTCTTACATTGGTGATGACTGGTTTTCAGACAAATGTCTGTGTGGAGACCACAGCTCGGCACGGGTACACAAAGGGTTACTATATCGTTATGGTGAGCGATTGCACGAATGCCTGCAACCCCGAAGAGCATACTGCAGCGCTTAACAACATCCGGCTGTATTTTGGCAAGGTGGCCACTAGCACAGAGCTTACCGAAGTTTGGGGGGTTTGAGTCAAGCGGCCGCGATATAGATGAAATTAGTCGGCCCTCATGCTCTTCGACATTTGACTGCGTGGCAATTAACACTTCCCCATTTTTACACGGTTAACTTGCGGATAGCTCAGAAAGAGCAACCCCGACCGATGTTGATGGAAGGTTTCAACCGCTAGATAAACCCCTACCTAGGGCATTACGGCATCGTAGATCTCTATCAACACATGCTTATTTCCACCGGGTCCATTCGTACCGGAGACATCGCCTGACGGGCACGTTGAAAGTGCAACTAAGCAGTCAATCTCCGCCCGCAAATCGATGTAGTCCCCCTTCTTCGCGTCAGGAGCCTCAATGAACATTGTGCCATCGTCCTGCATGCCCGTCTTCATAAACAGATTGAAGGCATCATGCACGTCATGTGTTACCAAACCAAAGGGGTGTATCGCCTCGGTCAAGATAGCATGGCAATTGCGGTGGTCCGGCAAATCGTATTCCAGGTAAGTTGATCGGCAGCAGCGTGCGAAAAGTACGTCGTGTGCGATGGCCCCTTGGGGGCTAAGTTTGTGCTGTACCGTATCTCCCACGATGGTGAACATAGGTCTCTCATAAGGTGATATCGACCATAAGCCGTGCCCAATTCGAGGGTGGGCGCTGGCCTGGGTTCGGGTGCGGCCGGCGCAGAAACGCTCTTTCATGTTCTCCAAATTGAAGGCGTTGAAGTCAACTACCTGAGGTCCTTCAATCTCAATAACGCGCAATACCTGTTTTTGATAAACCTTGAAGGCGATGCCTTGCTCCTTGGGGAGCACAAAGCGCTGTAGCGGTTGATGTTCAGTCATGGGGAATGCCTCCGATCGTAGTTCACAGGATTCACACACTCAGCTAAGGCCCCGTAATTATCCTGGCCTTTATGCATGGGCGGTTTAGGTTGCATGACTCAGAATATTTTGGGAGAGTTGGTTGTGACGCTTTACCAAGTCGGGCAGATCGATACTTATCAGATGGCCGTCCTGAACTATAAGTTTTCCATTGATCACAGAAAGGTTAACATTCACAGGAGCGCAGAATACCGTCGCTGCCAAGGGGTCCGCTAAGGCGCCGGTGTACTCTAACCGATCCAGGTGAATTCCAATGAAGTCTGCGGCTTTTCCGGGTTCCAGGCTGCCGATGTCGTCGCGGCCCAATACGTCTGCACCGCCCAAGGTAGCCAATTCAAGTGCCTGCATGCTCGTCATCGCTTTAGGTCCAAAGGCGACCCGCTGGAGCAGCATGCTCATACGGACTTCGGCCAGCATGTGGGAAGAGTCGTTGGATGCGCTGCCATCGACAGCGAGGCCGACAACGACGCCGCGATCGAGCATTGAACGGATAGGCGCGATGCCAGAGCCCAAGCGCATGTTCGCACTGGGACAGTGCGCAACCTTTGTACCAGTTTTCGCCAGGATGTTGATCTCCTCATCGTTAACATGTACGGCGTGTATGAACACAACATCTGGTCCAACCCATTCCTGCTCGGCCAAATCGACTACTGGTCGAACATCGAATTTTTCTAAGCTGAAGCGCACATCGTCCATTGATTCGGATACATGCATGTGTAGCTGTACGGCATGCCGCCTACCTAACCGAAGTGTTTCCCGTAGCAGGTCGCGGCTCACAGATTCGGGATCTGCAGGTCCAATTGCGATTCGGCACATCGCGCCGGGGCGAGGGTCATGGTAGGTTTGGATCAGCCGTTCAGAGTCCTCAAGGATAGATTGCTCGGACTCGACTAAGTAATCGGGAATCAGCCCGCCCTGGGAAATCCCCAAAGATGTACTGCCACGACAGGCGCAGAAACGCACACCGATCTCCTCCGCAGCCTTAATCTCATCATCCAGTCTGGAGCCATTTGGGAACAGGTAGGCATGGTCGGCAGTGGTGGTGCAGCCGGAAAGAAGAAGCTCAGCAAGGGCAACCTGAGTACTTACGTAAATCTCTTCCGGTCCGATCTTAGCCCAGATCGGGTAGTGGGCATCTAGCCAGGGGAAGAGTCCCTCATCCTGGGCAATGGGGAGAGCGCGGGTTAGATTTTGGCTGAAGTGATGGTGCACGTTTACCAATCCGGGAAGCAGGAGCATACCGGTAGCGTCAATTATCGTATCCGCCCGGTTTGGCAAGACATCGTCATGACCAACAATTTCGATCACGCCATCACGGGCGAAGATACCACCTCCAGGGATCTGCTGACGCCCAGGATCCATTGTGACAAGCAAGGCAGAATTCTTTACGAGGAGGCTTGGCATGGTTGTCTCCATAATGGGAATTGGAAAAAGCTCGAAAGCTTTCTGGGTTGATGGGGATGAGAAATGTTGCCGTCGAGGATAAGAAGGCGAGCATTTCGGTAAAGAGCCTTGAGGATTTCGACGCGTTGTTGTTCGCCTACACTAAGCTGCCATACCATCGCCTTGGGGT
>SDBU01009548.1_pt1 | contig 10855 bp, 18 predicted proteins | sample 2277071 | NCBI WGS metagenome assembly SDBU01 (sample SAMN10397929, study PRJNA504765) | marine sediment metagenome | isolation source: marine sediment core GS08_GC12, 126 cmbsf | place: Arctic Ocean: Gakkel Ridge, Loki's castle | collected 2008
AGGCAATAACGCATCGATAGAAGGAGCAGTATATGTAGATGGTGTTCGTCAAGAAACTATCCGCTTCCGGCGTAAATTAGGTACTGGTGGAGATGTAGGCTCCGCTTCCGCCTTGGGTATTATTAATATAACTGGCACACCTGTAGACGTAGAGTTTTTTGCTAGAGCTGATGCTGGTACACCTGACTTCAAACTAGAATCTGGTCAAATTTGGGTATATGGTTTACCCACGAGCTAAAACTATGAAAATACTATTATCAACTTGGAAACCTTGGACTTGGGCTAATAGAAATATCTCGTTGCAAGATAGAGTAGATATGGCTAAAAAAGCTAGAGCGGGAATATGTATGAAAGGCTCTAACAGTACAGGATTGTATGGCCCTAATACTTGGAACACATTCAAACTCTACCCTTACGCTAAAGGGAAATCTAACGATGATTTAGAGTTAGTAGCGAAACAAAATGGGTTGCCGGTTCAATTGTGGTGCTTTCCTTATCTTAGGTATCCAGCAGGATCAGCGAGAGCAATAAATGACGCGATTGCACGCTGGAATCCTACTGATGTATTCTTGGATGTAGAATTATATTACGCAAAGGATTATCCATACAATACTGGAGCATTCCTACGTAGCTTAGGGCAAGTAGATGTAAGATTTTGGCTTCAGTCTTATCGTAGACCAGATTATCACCCAGAGATCATATGGAATAAGTGGCTTACTTACAAAGATCCAAATGGCAAACATATTATTCATGGGGTTGCACCCCAAGCATATCCAATGGGATCTCAGAAGTTTGCAGACGATTTCGCTAGAATGGTAGTAGCATATGCCAAGATTTTAGGTACAGCAAACAGGCGTGATATACCTTGGTTCCCTACCTTACCAACCTTTTCTGAGCGTGGTTGGGAGCCTACATTACCCGCTATGGTAGGAGGGGTAGATTATCTTACAAAAGAGCTAGGCAATAGGTTGGTTGGTTTAAACTTCTGGCAGCAAGATTGGTTATTCAAAGACGAAAATGCGGGGATACGTTCATACATTGGCACATTAGCATCAGATGTTATCCAACCTCCAGTTGTAATCCCGCAGAATAAATATATTCATGACCATTTGCACCCTTGGGCAGTAACAAAGGGCTATGATGGCCCTAATCCAGATAGGTCATAAAATAAAATACATAATAGGAGAGAGTGATAATGAAGCGCGTAATCTTAGCTGAATTCGCGGATACTCAGGGTGGTCACAGATTAGGTTTATTAAACCCAGAAACAGTTTTAGAATACGAAGACAAAGATGGTGATATTACAAAATATAACCCTGGACTGTTATCAAGCCAGGTTTTCTTGTGGGAAAGTTTTACAAAGCATGTCAAGGAAACTTTCTATATAGCTAAGAAAGATCCTATTGTTGTACTTGCTGTAGGTGATTTAACTCAAGGCGATAAATATGCAAATGAATGGGTTTCAACACGCAAAGCTGATCAAATGGACATTGCACTCTGGAACATGAAACCCTGGATGCAGAAGCCTAATGTAAAGACAATCCGTATTGCCAAAGGTACAGCGGCGCACAATTTTGGCGAGGGAACAGCAGAAATTTTGCTTGCACGACTACTAAAAGCGAAATACCCTAAGAAAAACATTCGTGCGCTTCATCATGGATTAGCTAAGGTAGGAGGTATTACTGTTGATTACTCTCATCATGGCCCTACAACCGGCGGTAGGAATTGGCTCAAAGGTAACGAAGCCAGGTATTATCTACGATCATTGATGAAAGATGAATTTGATGAGGGGAACATTCCACCTGATCTTGTTACTAGGGCGCACTATCACGACTACGTACAAGAAACCTTGACGCTGTATCATCGAGGTAAATACCACACATCTCAACTAACTATCCTACCTTCATATTGTCTCTTGGATAACCATGCTCGCCAAGCGACTAAGAGTGTAAGTAAAGTTAGATTTGGAATGGTGGTCTATGAGATAGTGGACGGTAAGATCCTAAGCACAACCCCAATGGTAGAGCGAGTTGATATAAGAACTAAAGAAAACTTGATATGAAACCATTAGATGATGAACAGCGACAAAAGATATGGGAAGAAATCTCTGACGCTATAGTATATTCTACTAAGCCTAGAGCTGGAGAACTAACCAAAAAAGAAATTCAAAAGCGTACTGGATTGTCTCAAGGTCAACTAAGACCTAGAATAGAGAAGTTATTGGAAGAAGAAATCTTGGATGTGCGGAAGATTGCAGTCGATGGGTCTATATATAATGTCTATTTCCCTGTTGCAGATGTATCGGATATAGATATATTAGAGTTACTAGCTAAATAACTATCCTCTTGCACAGTGAAATTGACAAAGTTACTGTACTTATCAAAAAGTGCCGTAATTTTGTCAGAGTTTTATTCATCATTTTCTCTTATCAATTTGTATTATCTATCTTAAGAGCCTGCTCAGCTTCATATTTCTTTTCTTCTTGACACCGGAAAAAATCATCTAAGCATTTTGAACAGGCTTTATGAGGTGTACCATTCTCTTCATAAACTATTATTGGCTCATCAAACATATGGATTTTGCAGAAAAACATTACTCCTCCTTTATCCTGTTTAAGGCTTGATCAACTTGTGCCTTTGGGCATTGACCGTGGTGATATGGCGATTCACTTCCACATACACCGCAATCACCAGAAACAGTAGAATGTTGTCCTTCCATCCAGAACTTTGCTGCCTCCACCGCAGCCACCAGGTCGGTGATCTTGTCAGACAATTCCCTCTCTGTTAAGAGGGCGGCTTGCTGTTCATTCTCCCAGTCATCCAGCATTTTTTGTATGTCATTATGTTCGTTTTCTACAATTATTCGCCAGCTGTCTAGTGTTGTCATTGTCATCATTACTTCTCCTTTGGTATTGTATAATATGCTGCCCCAATTGCTGCTGCCAAGTCATCTGGCAAGTTATCCCAGGGGTTCTTAGTTCGTCCGTGACCAAATGTAGATTTCCTTATAGTGCTTGGTGGTACGATATGTGGCTCTATATTATATTTATGAAACCACAGCATCATCGCTGCCCTAACTTCTGCTAACTCTACTTGTCTATATGTTGCTCCATAACTAGCACCTTCAATAATTGCCATAGCATTATCGCTAAAATAGCCAAGGGTATGTCCAAGTACCTGTTGCACATCTAAAAGCCGTAGAAGTGCCTTTTTGTGGCGTTTGAGAGTAATCTTATAGAGATATACAATCTTACTTTTTGGCTGTGCTACAGCAATGCCTAGATTTACTGTCCCTGGGTCGATTCCAATACGCATTTTATTAGGGAAAGGATAAGGGGATTCAACTTCGAAGGCAACTGTTGAATCGTTTATCTTTTCTTTTGAAATAATCTTTATCTCAGTCATATTCTCTCGTAAATTCTTCTAATTTCAATCTTCATATTTCGCCTTTTGTTACAATTCTAATTTTTGGAATCTTGAGTTGACACAGTGTCATCTATTTGCTCTTGACTTCTAAGAAGTTCATAGAATACTTCAAATGGCTCTTCGTTTCCATCTTGTGCTTCTTGAATAAGTTTCTTTATATGTCCAAATGATTTATCTCCTATCTTTACGATATTTCTATTCAGGGTAAGCAAATCCAGTCTTGAAGAATCATAAATGGCTGTCATGCCCTTGGAAATCCCCTTACCAGCGAGAACAAATAACCAGAATGTCCTACCTTTATAGCCCCAACGATTCTTTATTACTTTGCCTTCAATAACATAACTTCCATCGGGGTATTCAGCATACTTATTCTTATAATAAACTCGTTTTACTTTTACTCTCATAGAGGCAAGATACTTCTTTACCTGCCCACCTGGGGTATCAGAACCTAAACCACCAATACGAGGATATTCATGGTTTATCATAAAGATAGTTGGTGCATCTGGCTTACGAAGTAATTTCAGGCATTTCCTAGTAAATTGGGCAAGTATCATAGCTCTCCTACCCATATTAGCTTCTCCTATTGCTCCTTTTTGCTCAGAGATGGGAGAGATTGCACCAATGCTATCTAAGATACCTACCCCTTTAGTCCTTCTTAGAGCAGAGACTAATTCATCTAATACTTCTTCATCATCTTCTCTTTGAATATATTGCACATCTCCAGAGAAACCAGAGTTTTCTAGTACAACTACAAGGAAATCCGGATCAAACCCCTCAAGATCAGCTAACGATATATTTCGCTTTTGGAATGATGCAATAATACCTGCCAATCCATAGACAATTGTAGACTTTCCAGTATTAGTTGCACCAAATACTTCTATGCCTTTGCCCAAAGGGAAGCCAATCTCACCTTTGCGGTTTTCGTAGGCATGATCAAATGAATACAAGCCAGTTTTTAGTCTCTTAATCGTTGGAGCATCTCCTATTATACGGATACTCATTCTATATCCTCTATCTCTATTGTAATAGTTGTCTTCCCTTTAGTTGGGATAACATGCCCTATCAAATTAAATTTTCCGCCAAAATCAATATCTCCCTCTGGCACAATTAGCTCTTTTCCATAAGCTAGAGCATAAGCCCTGAGAGCTGTTTGAGTAATATTGCGACTATGTTGTATTTCTCCTATTATGTCATGGAGATCACTATTTATATCTATCAATGTTTCAGTCATTTCTTGTGTGATATGCAAACGCTTTACAACATCATCAAAATCAGTTGATCCTCTTTCTATTGCGTTCTCTGTGTGTTTAGATAGCTTCTCATATAACAAGTCAAATCGTTTGTTATGAGTTGTTAGTGCCTCTTGTCTTGTGTAGTATTTAATATTCATCGATATAAAACTCCCGCAGATTTGAGCAATCTTTGAATAGCTTTCTGCTTAATTTCACCTTCCTCATCTATGTTCAAATATCCTACATATTCAACCTTACCTTGCTGTTCTGCTTGCAGAGTACCATCTGGTGTAAGATAGATAAGTAGCGCACCTTTACGGGGTGCTGTGCCTTTTATCTCTCGCACTTTAGCCAATACAGATGAATTATCGGGAGCGTCTGCTAAATCCTGCCATTCATCTTCGTCTGGTTCATAGCCTTGAGAAAGTAGAGAGGCTATAGGTATCTGGTCTTTTATATTCTTTTGTCTAATCTCGCTAGACAATTCTTCAGGGATAAGGTCTTGTTCGTACATTTCCCATACCCGTACATACTTGTCTACTGTAGATTTTGTTCTGCCTACATAATCATAAGCAACCTCATCGAAATCATCTTCTCGCCCATAATTATCCCAATTCTCTCTCATTAGATAGAATAGTTTAGCCAACCCCATGCCAGCCAATTGAGATGCCATGATTAGATTTGCGCCAAATTTCAATGCGATGTATGGGTCTTTTTGCTCTAAACTCTCCGCAACAATGTTGGTTACTTGTTCCAGTATGCCACTATCATCTACTGACAGGGATTGATCAAGACCGTTTAGTATCAATAAATCATCATTCATAGCTTACTTGCCTCGCAACATTTTTAAATATTCTTCGTTATGGCTAGGACAAATCCAACCCCAAGCTCTTGTAAACCTCCAGCCATATAATCGCAGATAACTTCCGAATTTTCTTTTATTTTTAAATTTACCTTTTGAATGTTCTTGTACCTCGCATTTTTTACACCAAACAGATAATTCTACTGTCATTTTCCCATCATAAGTCATAACTCATTTACCTTCTTACTAAATTTAGACAAACTTAGTCTAACTTCTCCCAACCCAGCATGAAAAACTTGAGCTGGTTGCACACAAGCAAATAATAATGGCGCAGAGAGATGGACTGATTGTACCTCTAATCCATTTACCTCACTCACCTTCTCATCACAGAAAAACTTTACTGTGTCGCTCCCTATCAACAGAATAGCCTTACGGTTTCGTGCTTCTTTTATGGCTTTATTTAGCCCATGTTTGAAGCATTGTTCTTTTATCTTCAATCCTTCTGTATCCTTTGCTCCCACTTTTTGTTGTGGATGTAGCCAGAGATTAGTCAAGCGCATCTGGTTCATGTCTAAATCAGCTCTCCCTAACTCTTGTCGCAATACTTCACCCATAGCACCTACCATTGGCTTACCTCTCTTTACCTCATCCTTTCCAGGCTCCTCAGCGATAATCAAGATTGAGGCTCTTTTAGGGCCAGACGCTAACACAAGGTCATCTCTGCCACAATATTTGCATGTGTAAAGATCGTCATCCCAACTCATGCTTTTCCTCCCCATGTATCACATATACTAACATCGACTCTTGCTTTTATGCCTGGACATACACTTTCAGCCACATCAACCATGTGGTGTCGTACAAACTTGGCTATCTCTTTGGCATGTTGTTTAGGTACATCTAGTCCAATTTCATCATGTGTAGTCTCTACTATTGCAAATGGGTATGGATACTTCCAATTCTGATGTATTCTAGCAGTTGCCATTTTGTTTATATCCGCCGCTGTTCCCTGAATGGGAGCGTTTAGAGCATTTCTTTCACATTGCCCAGAGTATCTATTCAACCAGATACGTCTACCTGAAACTGTCTCAACATATTCTTTCTTCCTTTGTTGCTTTATCATGTAAGATGCCACACCAGGGAAAACATGAAAGAATTTACGAAGAAGTCTTTTAGCTTCTTCTTTGGAGATACCTAATTTCTTTGCCAAACCGTATTCAGACATCCCATAGTCTGTACCTAAGAATACAGTTTTCATATCATCCCTGCGAGGATCTTCTTTAGTTATTATTTCATCAAAAACATCTCTTGCAGATTCAACATAAATATCCTTACCTGAATTGATGATACTAATTAGCTTTTTATCTTGTGACAGGTAAGCCATAATAACTACTTCTTGTGCGGAGTAGTCAGCGATTATAAGAACATTATCTGGTCTAGCAATAAAGCATTTCCTAAATTCTAGTGTTTCTCTTTTAACTATACCTTGCATTGGTGGATCAGATGCGGCAGTCCTGCCCGTCTCTGCTCTGTTGATGTCATAGTCACAGTAAATCATATCAACACCAAACTGAAGATCCTTTTCTACATAATGTTCGATAAAATTCATCCCATATTTACTAGACCATGTACTAAATTTCTTACTCTTTAGTATTTTCTTTCCTTCTACTGCTGCTTCTGTATCTGGATACTTAGCTACAAATCTTTTTAGAGTACCTTCTTGTGTATTTGGCAACCCTTTAAACCCTAATTTTTTAAGGTATGGCTTAATTTGCTTCCAACTTCTAGGGTTGATTGATAGAGTAGCATCAATCTCCTTCTTACGTTTTATGTTCAATTCATATAATGATTGCCATCCCGCAACATTTATTGCGAAACCCATGAAGTCCATGTATGCCCATAATGCAGGTCTGTCTACTTCTGCCCATATCTTAAAGTCTTTCTTTCGCATAACCCCGCGTTGGGCTGTGCTTATTGGAAGCAAAACAGCAGCATCTATGGCAGCATATTCTATTTGTTCTTTTGACAATAGAGGCTTGCCCTCATAAAAGGATTCCTGTAAAGATTTATCCATTTTTATATCGAGATACCTACGTGCTAAGTGTTCAATTGCAAAGAAATCATAATACCCTCCCCACAATATACGCTCAATTAGCATGGTATCCCACAACTTTTTAGTTGGTTTAATATCTACCCATCTGCGTAGATGAGTCATGTCGAATTTAGCATGATGGTAAACATGAACTGTATTACGCAGGTTGGCGAATACTAGAGGCAGTTTAAGTTTATCTTCTACTACATAAACTTCATCTGGCTCTACTGCAATAGAAATACAACCAAATTCGCCAGATGTAGGTCGATGAAGTTGTTTAGGGTTTAGTCTAAACATCTCTATGTCTAAACCGATAAACTTATTGGCTGGCTGTAGTGGGGGTATGTCTTGAATTATTTTCACTGTCATTCATTTTTATTTTGTATAGCTGAAACTAAATGGGATAAATATTTGACATTCTTTTCGAGCCATTGCCCTGTATCATTCATCCATTTTGGGTCAATAAGTAATGTTGATTCCTCATTAATTCTTATTATGCCTGTTTGACTGGATTCAATCATGTGTCCAGAAAGTTGCGATATGTCCAATAGAATTTTTGTAACAGTTTCTTCATCTTTAGTCATTTTATTTATCCTCTGTTTGTAAGTCTCCACCACAATCAGGGCATTCTGCCCCGCCACATTCATCAGGTATGCCTTCATCCTCATAGAACCAGCCCTCACACAATGGGCAGTAATATACAAAATTGAGCGATGCGCGAACAAAAGCGATAACTATTTCATCATCATCACCCACATCCTCAGATACCTGATCAAGAGCTTGTTCAGCATCCTTTGCTATTTCGGCCAGCGTAGCCACCAAAACGGTGTTCTGAGCTTCTAGCTCTTCAATTCTCTGCTCATAATTGATTCCCGATATCGATGCCGCCGCCCTAAGTATTCCATCAAGTTGATTTCTAGCCAACTGTTGTGTATCCATCACTCCTCCTTTATCTCTATTGAAATAGAAACTCCCTCAATCTTTTCATACATACTCAAATCAGATGCAATCTGCGCTCTATATTCAGTTGTAATATCTACAAACTCTAAACTACCTAGAGCTTTAGCAACTTTATTGAATGGTGCTTTCTTGATAGCAATACAGCTAGGTGCGTTTTCTGCTACCCATTCTTTTGCTGCTTGCTCATCTGTTATGGTAACAACGGTAAATTTCTTTAATTGGATGCCCTCATAAGGTTTGGTATCTCTCGGCTTTGCAAACAATCTAAACTCAGTTTCTACACGATCTTTTATTCCCCCAGCTAATCCATCTACTCTAGCACGTAGAATTTGTAGCTCTGCTTTTCGTGCTTGAAGTGCTACAAATGGCTCAGACTTTTCTAGTTCTTTCTGAGCGTCATATACTTCAGCATCCATACGCAGAAGTTCGTTTCTTTTTGCATTTAATTCTTTCAAAAAATCAACTGTTTCCATTTTTATTCTTCCTTTATGTATCCATTATTTTTTGCCCAAATTTCTAATTCATCATCAGAAAAAACATCTTCTGGATTGAGATTAATAGCAATAGCATCTAGTAATTCATCTATTTCAAAATATAAAATGCTTTTAATGTCTTTTTCAAGAAATCGTTCTGTTTGATAATCCATTTTCATTTCCTTTGTGCATTACGATATGCACATCTAAATAATTTATCGAGGTCTTTACGCATCTTTTTGTTTAGATACCATTTCTTTCGATAACTTCTCGCATTTGCCATAGATTGAACTGTTCTCTTGAAAGCCACCCTTCTACCTGCATCGTCATCCCGTTTATCATTTGGATTTTCGACTGTACTGCCTACTCCAATTATAGTTAGATGATCTCTAAATGTGCAAGTAGTAACAGTCTGATAAGGTTTCCCTTTCTTTAACTTTACCTTACCAGAAACAAAAATAACTTGAATTTCTTTGGGGATTTTTAGTTTTGCTAACCAGGGAAGTGTCTTAGGATAGAGCGTATAAGTTTTGTTCATTTTCATCATTTCCTTACAGTTCAAATTTTCAAAAGTTTAGTTGACACTGTGTCTATATTCTATCTGATGAACATTAAACCAACATTAAAATCAAGTAAAAGCAATATTAGTCGTATTTAGCCAAAGAAAACCAGCGGCCTTCTTTGTCACTCCAGCCTTTATCTCCCCTAAATGGAATTTGTATAGCTCCAGGGCTTTCGTTTAAATGTTCTCTGAAACCTCCACGTATCTTCCAGGCGATTACATAAGCTCTATCTTCGATTGTAGGCAATGTTTTGTCATCATTTTCCTCATAAAAATCTCTATTGGGGTTATAAAGCATTATCAGCATCCAAGCTAATGCTTCTACTAATGAGGTATAGCGGATATGGTGTGGTCTAGGAATGCCGCCTTCATATCTTCGATTTAGTTGAGACAATAGAATAATAGGAATTCTTAGTTGTTTTGCGCCGATTGCAAGAGTACGATAAATGTGAGCCATCGTACTTTCATTTGTCTCCCCTTTTATCATCAAATCAGCGAAGTCAATAATAACCAACCCAAGATTTTCGATTGTAGATGCTTTGTTGATCGCTTCCTCTGGAGAGACTGGTATATCATCCAGTAATATTCTTGCTTCAACATCTTTGGATAATTTAGTAATTTCTCTAAACCTGCCAGCGATCTCTTTCAGCATCATTTCAATAGAAAATACCGCTACAACTTTGTCTCTATGTTCTTTTGCAAAACTAGATGAAATCTTGACCATAGTTGACGTTTTCCCAACACCTGGATTACCTCCAATTACAACTAGACCCGCCTCTGGCAGCCCTCCAATGTGTATATCAAATGGATTCCACCCACTAAAGATAAAGTTTACTTTTCCACTTTCAACATCAGCTAATGGCACAAAGTCTGTACCTATATTCTCTTGAGATTTTTGCAGAAGAGACTTTACTTGAGGCCAATCTATTTCATCCCCCTCTCTAAATTTCCTACCTAGTTTCTCTAATTTCCCGCCTACATTATAAATAGTAGCAGATGTTTCTAGCATCTTTACCCAATCTGCCATATCTCCCGCACCATTGACCGCCTTCTCTGCTTCTACTGCCCCCTGAAATAGATCTAATCCATATTTATCTATTATATATTCCGGCTCCGCTTTTCCTTCCTTCATATCTTTAATCATATTTCTGTATTCGCCAAAGAAAATTTCCGGTCTTACAGAGTTGATTGACAATCTCTTTGTAATTACTAATCCTGCCACTATTTCACTGTTTCCGAGCCATTTGGTCATTATTTGTATCCTTAAGGTCTAACACTGATAATAGGTTGTCTTTGTATTTTGACACAAAGA
>SDBU01009549.1_pt1 | contig 10854 bp, 12 predicted proteins | sample 2277071 | NCBI WGS metagenome assembly SDBU01 (sample SAMN10397929, study PRJNA504765) | marine sediment metagenome | isolation source: marine sediment core GS08_GC12, 126 cmbsf | place: Arctic Ocean: Gakkel Ridge, Loki's castle | collected 2008
AGCTAAAGGAGATTTCCTATATTCATGCTGAAGGCTATGCCGCTGGAGAGCTAAAGCACGGACCCTTTGCCTTACTAGGTGGTGATACACCAGTTATTGCCATTATAGCTCAGGATAATACCCGTGAGGCTATGCTGACCAACATTAAGGAGGTCAAGACTAGAGGGTCACCCCTGATGGCACTGGCTGAAGAAGGGGATGAGGCTATTGGGGAATTGGCTGATTCAGTCATTACAGTGCCCCGGGTTGATGCCTTGTTTTCACCGGTGGTTAATACAGTAGCCTTGCAGCTACTTGCCTACTATACAGCTAAGGAAAGGGGTTGCCCCATAGACTTCCCGCGGAACCTGGCCAAAAGTGTAACCGTGGAGTAGGAGAGAAAGTAGAAGCGGGTAAGTTTTGAACCGACCCTTAATATATGATATAATTTAAATCAAAGCCGTGGCTATAAAAACGGTAGCAACCAACCGCAAAGCATATCACAATTATCATTTAGGCGATAGCGTAGAAGCTGGTATTGTGCTCACCGGCACCGAGATAAAGTCAATCCGAGCCGGGAGAGTAAGTTTAGGTGATGCCTATGTCAGACCTGAGGCTGGGGAATTATGGTTAGTGAATGCTCATATTGCTCGCTATGAAGCAAGTAGCTATTTAAGCCATGAGCCAACACGACCGCGAAAGCTTCTACTCCACCGTAAGCAGATTGATAGTCTCACCAGCAAGGTGTTGGAAAAGGGCTTGACTTTGGTGCCACTTAAATTATATATTAAAGATAGTATTGTCAAGGTTGAGGTGGCGTTAGCCAAGGGTAAAAAGCTATATGACAAGCGAGAGTCCATAACTCGCCGTGAGATAGAAAGAGAGATTGGGCGAGCCATAAAGAGGCAAAGGTTTTAAAGGAGGTAGTTTACATTTAAATAATTGGGGACGCGTGGGTTCGACAGGGGGAGTATGCCGCAGGTTTGCAAGCCGAGGTGCCGCTAACCTCGTAAAACAAGTGGCAAAAAATAACTGGCAACGAACCAGTTCTTCTTGCTGCCTAATTAAATAGGCTGCACATCCAACCTGACCTCACCTCAATGGGTTGGGATTGGGTGCCGAAAAGTTGAGGTGCCACTACCTGGATGTCGATAAGGGTAGTGAAAGAATTATAGACTGGCTTGGCTAAACTCGGTCAGCAGAGGCTAGTCAAGTAAGATTAAATAGCTGACTAAGCTTGTAGTATATTCTGGGCAGCTTCTTCTGGACGGGGAGTTCGACCCTCCCCCGTCTCCACCAGAAATTTAGATAGGGCTAGCCTGAAGAGGCTAGCCTTTTGTATTTGGCCTTTGGGGAGATGACTATCTTTAAGGTTGAACTCCCCCAAAGATTTACAAGAGATTGCTTGCTATCAAGTGTGAGCTTAAGGTGCTGCCCAATCCTTGAAGATATGTGCTTCAGCGTTGATGCCTCTGAAGTACTTCCTCGACCTGAGCGACTAGTTCCTTCATCCTTCTCATCATCAGCAATTAAAATCTTCATTCTCTCAGCCTTCAATCAGCTTGCGGATCTGCTCAACGAGGTAGCCCAAAGAGAAGGGCTTGGTAACAAATTAGCTGGCACCCAAGGCCAAGACCTTCCTCTTACCCTCTTTCATCTCAGACTCCACCCCGGTCATCATTATGACAGGGATGTCATGGGTCTCCTCATTTTCCTTCAGGATTTGCAATACTCCATAGCCATCTACCTTCGGCATCTTAATGTCGAGCAGGATCAATGCCGGGCGCTCCTTGGATACCTGAGCCACAGTAGAAGCTCCGTCAGAGCACAAAAGGGTCCCGTAGCCCTTTTGCCTCAAGATGGTGTCTAAGAGATGAAGGATTTCAGGGTCGTCATCGGCTATAAGTATCTTCTTAGCACCCTTTATTAGAACCTTTTGGATACAATCCAAGAGACGCCCCTCATCAATTGGCTTTTCGAGATAGTCAATTGCTCCCAGCCTGATAGCCCTATCCTGAACTATGGTAACCACCACTACCGGGATGGAGGTAGTTTTAGGGTTTGCCTTGAGTCTCTCAAGCACAGCAAAGCCATCAATGTCAGGCAGGAGGATGTCGAGGATAATGAGGTCTGGGCGTTCCTGACTAGCCTTTCCACCCGCTTACGCTCGGTGATGTCCCTGGCAGCCTCAACAACTCTTAGTTCGCCATCGGCATCTCTAAAGGGGGTAGATGTAACCAAATAAACTCTGCCATCGGCGGAAGTTAACTCTACCCGCTTAGTTCTATTGCTTTTTATCACGTTCGCCATCGGACAGGAGGGACAAGATTGGTCAAAACCCATGAGCTCTTTGTAGCACGTCTTACCAGTCAAGTCGCCAAATCTGTCCCTTAGCCTTTTGTTCTGAAAGCGAATCTGATAGTCCCAACCCACTATGCTGACACCCTCGCGCTACACTATCAATAATCCCTTCCAGCCTTTTTTCCCTCTGTTCTTAATAGCTCCTCTGCCTCTCTTCTCCTCACCATTTTTGCCCTCCTTGTCCTAGGATAAGCCTAGAACGGTCTCTCGCCAGGGATCACCACAATCCCCCTTTCAGTGATGCGGATACTCACTCTATTTCTCTCACTTCAGCCTCCACGGCCTTTTTTCTGGGCTTCCCTTTTGTGCAACCAAAGCTTGGGCAATTCTGGGTCTTTAAAGCGCAAACCAAACAGCTTTGGCGTTTCACTGCGGCTAATAACGAGTTCCTCTTGCTGTAGTCGGTAAAGTACCGCATGTATGCGCGAGCAGGGTATCTTGGCTCGGGCACTGATTACCTTGGCAGAAGATAGTTTTACCTGTTCCAGCTTCACCACTGACTAGAAAAACCTTGTTTTGGTGCAGTCCACCACTTAGAAGGTTGTCAAGCCCATTAATGCCAGTTGGCACCCTTAGCCTAGCCCCCTCCTTACACCCACAATAGGCAAGGGTACCCAAAACCTTATTTAATTATATCTATTATATCACAGTAGTGTCAATCAGTATATTGGCCGCGCCCTTGACAAAACAACTATTTTTGGCTATAATATAGCCACTTGGCATTCTCAGATTACCTGAACCCTGCCTTAACAAACCTAACTATAACTGAATAGTTAGCCATAACTAGCTCTAACCGGAGATGAGTAAGTGGACAAAATAGTGGTGACGATAGTTGATAAACAGGCTCTTTTCAGGGTTGGTGTACGCTACGCCTTGTCCCGACAACCTGACTTCGAGGTATTTGACAGTGCTCCAAATCAGGACCCAATGGCACTAATTGAAGCTACCCCTCCCGATGTGCTACTACTGGATATTGACTATCCTTCCTTCAGGGGGCTTAACCTGGCACGAAAAATTGCTCAATGCTGTCCCACCACCAAGGTAATAATGCTAACTTCCAACCCTGATGACAAGCAGCTTTTTGAGATTATCAAAACTGGAGCTGTAGCCTACTTAGATAAGAGCATCACCTCCGAAGAGCTGACTAAGACCATAAGGCAAGTCTCCTGTGGTGAATACCCCATAAATGACAGCGTCTTAGCCAGACCTAAGGTTGCCGAGCATGTATTAAGACAATTCCAAAGCATGCATAGTAACAATGGAAAAACTATGGAAGCTATAGTTGCCCCCCTCACCTCTAGGGAGACACAGATTCTAAACTACATTGCCGAGGGTAACTCAAATAAGCAAATCGCCCATGTTCTGCAAATCAGTGAGCAGACAATTAAGAATCATGTTAGCAACATCCTGCGTAAGCTAAATGCTAATGATAGAGCCCACGCTGTGGTCTTAGCCATACGCCACGGCTGGATTTCAGCCGAAGAACTCCAGCCACTAACCTACCTCCCCAAAGTGATGGAATAGCCGTAAATACAATTACAGACTGCTGAAAAAGTCCTTCGGAGCTTTTTCAGCAAACCCAGCCTCCGCCACCCCCAGCTTTAACTACCGCTGAAAAACTGCGTTTTTCAGCGGTCTTAATTAAGGCTCCCCTCAACAAAGCCCCCTTTGAGCACTTCCTCACGTCGAGTCAATAGGACTAATTACCTAGGCATAAAGTTACTAAAGGGCTATTTACCGTCGCCAAAAGCTATAGGATACTATACATTGCATCAGATGTAACAATCATTAGCATCATTGATTATGCTGAAAATGTATAGGTTTCGACTAGAGCGCCAAACTTAATAGAGGTCGTTTAGCAACCTATCCCCCTCATGCAAAGAATACATCTCCCTATTATGGAGAGGGGGATTAAGGGGGTGAGGCTTCGCCCTAGAGGGCTCAAGCCCGAAGGGTTAATAAACAATCTCAACTTAACATACAGTTGATAGGTAAACTTAAGGGATTAGTGCAACTAACTAGGTAATAATGGTTAGATTGTAGAGGACTAACTTGGAAGAAGAATTAGAAGAGTGGTGTCAGGAATATATTACTACCGGTGCCGTTGCCGGGTATTGTGGAGTGAACAAGGTAACAGTATTACGGTGGATTGAGAAAGGGTATCTGACAGCATTCAGGCTTCCGGAGGGTCATCATCGGATACATAGAGACGATTTTGGTCAATTCCTAGTAAGGCATAACATACCAATCCGCAAGCAAATGTCTAAGGGAAATAAGGGGGTGAGTAAATGAATGGTAATACACATAAATAACCAGGTTAAAAACCAATTTAGGAGGTGGAACTATGAAACGGTTTTTGAAAAGGATTCACCAGGGCAATAAGGGCTTCACTCTAATAGAGCTGCTTATTGTTATCGCCATTTTAGGGATACTGGCGGCGGTGGTTGTGCCCAATGTCACTGGATTCATTGGGCGTGGCAAGGAGCAGGCAGCAAAGACCGAGCTAGTAACTATCCAGACAGCTATGGACGCTGCTATGGTTGACTTGGGTTTCATCGCTGCTACAAACGGGTCAGCCCTCACAATAACTGACTTTAGTGGTGGCGATATTGACCCTCATGGTACTAACACAACCTATCTTTACCCCAGCTATCTCAGGGTGAAAAATGCAAGTGCTGTACGGGCGGATGGGACGACAGCAGCTACCTATAGCTGGGATACAACTGGCAAGGTCAGTTCAACAGCCATCGACGCAGACGGGGACTGGCAGTGAGGACAAGTCACAGTGGAGATATAGTAACAGTCGCTGGCAGTAGTTCTTTGTGTCATTGCGAGCCGAAGGCGTGGCAATCTCTTTCCTAGATTGCTTCGTCGCAGACTCTTCGCTACGCTCAGAGCTTCGGCTCCTCGCAATGACAAGGGGGCGGCGGCTGTTGATAGCAAACCATTAAGGAGGGAGCATCATAGACATCACGAAGAAAATCTCTACCGGCGTCAAGAATCTAGATGTGATTCTCATGAACAAGAAGATTTTAGTTATAGAGGATGACCCGAGCACCTTGAGGTTAATAAAGTTTACCCTGGAACGGGAGGGCTACCAGGTGCTCACCGCACCAAACGGACTGGAAGGGCTGAGAAAAGCCAAGAGGGAAGAGCCTGACCTCATTATCCTGGATGTCATGCTGCCGGGTATAGACGGCTTTGAGATTTGTCACCGCTTGCGGGCTGAACCTCAAACCCCCCGACTTCCCATTTTGATGCTCTCGGCCAAGGCTCAGGAAATAGATAGGTTAACCGGGCTCAAGGTGGGAGCAGATGACTATCTCGCCAAGCCAGCAGGTCCGTCGGAGATAATAAGCAGAGTAGAGAGTCTGCTGGCACGAAAAACTGCTACCAAGTCAGAAATGGTCGCCTTCCTTGGTTCAAAGGGAGGGGTGGGAGCAACTACAACAGTGGTCAATGTAGCCATTGCTCTATCGCAGAAGGGTAAACAGGTTACTGTGGTTGACCTCTGCCCCTACAGTGGCAACATAGCGGAGCACCTCGGACTTAAGCCTAAGCCCACTATCACTGAGCTTCTAATGAAACCCATAGATACTATTGACCGTCATGACTTAGAGGCAGCATTGGCAGTTCACCATACGGGCGTAAGGGTGCTAGCTACTCCTCAGCGCTCTGGAGAGCAGAAAGAGATTTCGCCCTCTGATGTTGATTTGCTATTTGAGAGGCTTCGGGAGGCAACTGATTATCTTCTGGTAGACTTGCCATTTCAGCCCTCCGATGCCACAAGGGCAATACTCACCAAGTGCAACCTTGTCATCATTATGACCGACTCCAAAGCTGATGCTCTACCTAGCGTTAAGCACATCGCTACCCTTTTGGGTCTCGTGGGTGTCTCTCGGCAACGAATGGGCACAGTGGTCATCGACCGGGAGGGGATGTTTCCCGGGTGGGAGCTTTCCGAGATGAAACCCACTGTAGAGCTCAACACCAGGGCTAGCTTGTTAGGGATTATCCCTTTTGATACTAAGGCCTCCCTCGAAACTGTGCTCGGCAGCACACCGATAATACTGTCCAACCCCAACTGCCCGATGGCTTGGGCAATAAGAGGGTTGGCTCAACATATTACTGGTGAAAAGATAAATAGTGAGGGCTCCTCATAAGCTCAGGAGAAAGAGCATGGACAGAGATAAAGGGGAGATATTCTTTGATAGAGCAACCAGAAAAAGTCTAGGCGAAGTGCTGGTTGAGGAGAACCTCATTACTGCCGAACAATTAGAGAATGCCCTTGAGCTGCAGCGGAGACAGGGAGGGAAACTCAGTGAGATCTTGGTAAACCAAGGGCTGGTCAAAGCTGAGGAGCTGGCGGCAGTGCTTAGTGTCCAGCTGAATGTGCCTTTAATCGACCTGAAGAGGCGCGCGGTTCAACCTAACGCACTGCGGTTAATCCCTGAAGATACTGCCAGAAAACACACCCTTATTCCACTGGACGTAGTCGGTGATTCGCTAGTAGTAGTTATGGCTGACCCGGAGGACATCCATACCATCAGGGACATTAAGGCTCAGTCGAGGATGAGGGTTGAGGTAGCACTCGGTATTCCTTCTGATATTGAGCGGGCGATTGACCTCAACTACAGGTCTAGAGGTGAAATAGAGAAACAAGTCAGCCAGTTTGCACCACCTGTTGAGGAAGAGGCTGGGATTACCTCAGAGCTCATTGCCAGGACACCTATTGCTCAAAGTCTGGACTTACTCATCGTGCAAGCAGTACGGGACAGAGCCTCAGATGTCCATCTTGAACCGCAGGAAAATAGGCTACGCATTCGCTACCGCATCGATGGCATTCTGCATGATATGTTCTCCTTGCCGCTGGCTGCCCACGCACCGCTGGTGTCCAGGGTTAAAATCCTAGCTGGGATGAACATTGCCGAGCAAAGACGCCCTCAGGATGGTCAATTCTCGATTAAGGTAGGGGATAGGGATGTTGATATTCGTACTGCCACTATGGAAACAGCGTATGGGGAGAGGGTAACATTACGGATTCTGGATAAGTCGCTCCCTCTTTTCACCCTGCCTGAGCTAGGTTTCTTACCTGATGCTCTCAAGAAGTATCGGGCGATGCTGAACAGTCCCTTTGGCATGATACTGGTGGGCGGCCCCACTGGCTCAGGTAAAACAACTACTCTCTATGCATCGATTAATGAGCTGGATCAAAACGAGCGTAATATCCTGACAATCGAGGATCCCATTGAGTACCGTTTCATAGACATCAACCAAACCCAGGCTAATCCTAAGGCTGGGATTACCTTTGCCAGTGGTCTGCGGGCTATCATGCGGCATGACCCTGATGTTATTCTGGTAGGTGAGATACGGGATAAAGACACGGCGGTGACAGCAGTTCAAGCTGCTCTCACCGGACACCTAGTACTCTCTTCAATTCATGCCAATGATGCCGTTGGTGTGCTTTTCCGGCTAATGGACCTGGGTGTTGAGCCATATCTTATCCCCTCGACACTGGTTGGTGTTGTCGCCCAACGGATGGTTCGCCGTATCTGTTCTCACTGCTGTGCTCTGTTCCAACCCTCGGTAGAAGAGCAAATAGCCTACAAAGAGGAAATGAAGCAACAGCCAACTACCTTTTATAGCGGGGCAGGGTGTAATCTTTGCGCCAACACCGGCTACCGGGGACGAACAGGGCTCTTTGAGATCCTGATTATGACTGAGGAAATTAGAAGGATGTTACTCAGTAATACCAGTGCCAGTGATATTAAAGCGCAGGCACTCAGGGAAGGAATGGTACCAATGAAACGTGACGGGATGCTAAAAGTAAAAGAGGGCATTACCTCAGTGAGCGAGGTGCTACGTAGCGTATTTTCCATTGGCTGACGATGGGTGTTCAAACCCATCTTGGAGGAAATCATGGCATATCGGTTTACCGCCTATACTCTTGATAAAAGGATTATGCAAGGTGCGGTTGATGCCACTTCCGAAAGTAGGGCGGAGGAAGCCCTATACCAAGCAGGGTATCATCGTGTCCTCAGCCTAAGAGAAATACGCCCAGGCTTAAGTTTAGAACGGTTGCTACCAACCCTCTTTAAGGTTAGGACTCAAGATGTGATTGACTTCTCGCGCCAGCTAGCCACCTTGATTGAGTCCGGTGTTACTATCCTCACCGCTCTGCAACTACTTGAGGGACAGGCATCCAGGGCTGCCTTCAGAAAAGTCATCGCTGGGTTGATTGAGGAGCTTCGAGGAGGTAGCTCCCTTTCTCAAGCGCTCAGCAAGTACCCACAGGTATTCTCCTATACCTACTGCCAAGTGATTAAAGCAAGTGAGCAGGCAGGAAACCTTGAAGTCGGTCTGAAGCAGGTAGCTGGCTACATGGAGAAACGGATGACGATGACAAAGAAGGTAACACGTGCTATGGCATATCCTGCCTTGGTATTACTTATGGCCATTGGGGTGTTTGCCCTACTCATTACTGTGGCCCTGCCGCCACTGGTTGGACTATTTACCTCACTTGGTGCTGAGTTGCCCTGGACGACAAGACTGCTTATCGCTACTGCTGGCTTCCTTATCAACTATAAGCTCTACCTTCTAGGGGGAGCACTTACTCTAATTATTCTAATTGTTGGCTACGTGAGGCTACCGGCTGGAAAACTGTGGCTCGACAGACTACTAATAAAGATGCCGGTGATTGGCTCTATCAACATACAGCACAATATGTGCCACTTTTGTCAAACAACGTCAATGCTACTGAAAGCAGGGCTACGGTTGCCTCAGATAATGGACATCGTAATTCAAACCGTCGGGAACAGGATTATCCGCCAGGCATTGAGGGATGTCAGAGAGAAGCTGGTTCAGGGGCAAGGTTTGTCTCAACCGATGGCTGCTATTAACCTATTCCCCCGACTCTTGGTGGAGATGGTAGTCGTGGGGGAGAAAACGGGTAATATAGACTCTACCCTCGCCACCCTTGCTGACTTTTATGAACAGAGGGTTGACCAGAGGATCGATACCCTCATATCGATGATAGAGCCCTTTTTGACAATAGTCATCGGGCTGGTGGTTGCTTTCATTGCTCTTTCAATGATAGCACCATTGTACTCCATTATGGGGTCTATGTAATGACTGGCTGTAGCAGTTCTTTGTGTCATTGCGAGAAGCTTGATTCCTCGCCTGTCATTGCGAGGTCGCCTAGGCGACCGAAGCAATCTCTGGACAGGCTTGGAAGAGATTGCTTCGCCTTGCTCGCAATGACAAAAAAGGAAGGGGTAGATTGCCACGCTTCGCTCGCAATGACGTGGCTAGCCAGGGCAAGAGGCTGGGTTCAAGATGAAAGAGGATTGGGCTTGGTCGAGTCTTTAGCCGCGGTTGCCATCTTAGGGGTTGTCGTCGCTGCTTTTGTAGTCGCCCTGTCATCAGGGACGATTGCGGTGCGTAAGGGTGACCAGGAAGTTGTGGCACAGAGCTTGGCACAGACTCAACTGGAATATGTCAAAGGCTATCCCTATGACCCCGCAGCAACTACCTACCCCACTGTGGATACGCCGGAAGGTTATTCCATCTCCGTCGAGGTTGGCTCTATCCCTGAAGCTGAGGGTGAAACTAACATCCAAAAAATAACGGTAACTATCTCCCGAGACGGGGAGGATATACTAATAGTTGAGGACTATAAGGTGAATCGATGATGAAGGGGCAAAGAGGATTTACCTTAGTCGAACTGCTCATAGCCACCGCTACCACCGGACTCATCGTCAGTTTTCTGGGTACGGCTATCTATCAAATTATCACCATTCCTGAGTATGGCAATGATAGGATGATAGCCATGCATGAGCTTCAAAACGCAGCTCACTGGGTCAGCCTTGATGGGCAGATGGCAAGAACAGCCAGCGGTGGTGATGAGCTGGCACTAACTCTACCTGACGACTCGTCAATCACCTACTCCTTGGTAGGGACTGAGCTTCGCCGCACCGCCGGTGAGTCGCAAATGACACTAGCCCGAAATATTAGTAGTATTTCTTTCTCCGTTGAAAACCGCATTATCACCATGACCATAACCTCGTCTCCCGAGGGGAGAGCGAATGTAAGTGAGCAAGGAACATATAAGGTTTACCTCCGACCCACAGAGGAGGAAGAATGAGAAATAGTGAAAAGGGACAAGCCCTTCCTCTAGCCTTACTTGCTCTAGCTATAGGCTCGCTGGTTGTAACACCCTTTATCGGTCACGCCAGTAGTAGCCTTATTAGCTCTCGAATTTATGGAGAGACGATGACCCGGCAATACTCCGCCGATGCTGGGGTTGAGTATGCCATCTGGCATCTACAAAGTGAGGAATTAGAAGTGCCGGAATTCACGATAAACAATGAGACTGTGAATGTTACCATAGAGGACGAGGGTGAGCAGACTTACAAAATTACCTCCACAGCTACCAGCGATGACGGAAGCAGCGCTACTATCGAATCTTACGTTCGCCTTCCTCACTATGCCATTATCTCTACTGAGACTAATAGC
>SDBU01009550.1_pt1 | contig 10854 bp, 7 predicted proteins | sample 2277071 | NCBI WGS metagenome assembly SDBU01 (sample SAMN10397929, study PRJNA504765) | marine sediment metagenome | isolation source: marine sediment core GS08_GC12, 126 cmbsf | place: Arctic Ocean: Gakkel Ridge, Loki's castle | collected 2008
AATATGATGCATCTCACGGGTGCGAATCTGAACTTCCAGGGGAGTGGTACCGAGACACATTACCGCAGTATGTAACGATTGATATCCATTTGGCTTGGGATTGGCAATATAGTCGTCAAACGCCTCGGGCAGAGGGCGCCACAAACTGTGGACAAGACCCACCGCACTATAACAATCAGGCACGGTACCAACCAATACCCGAAGGGCAAGACGGTCATGTATATCATCAAAGTGCTTGCCCAGGGTGGCATATCGCTCCATTTTCTGGTGTATACTGTAGATATGTTTAGGTCTGCCTGACATCTCAGCTCTCAGACCAACCTTGTCAAACTCCCCTCTCAAGATATCAGTTACCTTAGCGATGAAGCTCTCTCGTTGAGTGCGCCGGGCAGCAACCAGCCTAGCAATCCGGTGATACTTCTCTGGCTCCAGATAACGGAAGGACAAGTCCTCTAACTGCCACTTTAGCTCCCATATCCCCAAACGGTGAGCTAAGGGAGCATATATCTCCAAGGTCTCCTGGGCAATGCTAAATTGTTTCTCTGGTGATAGGGCCTCTAAGGTGCGCATATTGTGCAGTCGGTCAGCCAGCTTGATAAACACCACACGGAGGTCCTCAGCCATTGCCACCATCATCTTCCTCAGGTTCTCCGCCTGCACTTCTCTGGCCACTGTCTTTGGGGCTTGCCACGAGACTTTACCTAACTTTGTGGTGCCATCAACTAGCTTGCTTATCTCCAAGCCAAACTTGGCTTCAATTTTTGAAATAGCTATTCCACAGTTCTCAGGAATATCGTGCAGCAAGGCGGCTGCCAGAGAGCTGGCATCAAGCTGAAGCTCAGCCAAAATCAATGCCGTCTGTAGCGGGTGCTCTAGATAAGGCTCACCCGACTTACGCACCTGCCCCTGGTGTGCCTCTGAGGCAAAACGGAAAGCATCTTCAACCACAGCCACCTTCTCTGGCGGAAGATACCCCGAAGCTTTCTCTATGAGCTGATTAAAACCCTTTACCCCAGTAGTAGCCAAAACTTTGAAGTCCTTTCTACTTTAATTATGGCTAGGATTATATTTTAGTATAGCCTAATAGGGCTACTCGTGTAAAATACGCCTTTACAAATTATTGACTGACCTTACCTCCTTTATTTTTAGTAACCCTATCCCCTTCCCCTTATTAAAGGGAAGTAGTTTTAAGAGGAGCTAACGCCCCTTCATTAAAATAACCATCCCCCTCTCCTTAAAAAGGAGAAGAGGGGGATAATAGGGGGTGAGGTTTCTAAATAATCTCGCTTTACAAATCTAGCGTTAATATTGTATTCTAGCTTAAGATAAAGTTAGGGGGAAGTTAGGTTGTATCAGGCACCGCGGGGAACTTCTGACATTTTACCAAAGGAGCAAGCCTACTGGCGCTACGTAGAGCAAAAAGCGGTTAATGTCTGTCAACTCTACGGCTACGAGCGTATTGATTCCCCAGTCTTTGAGGATACCGGTCTTTTTACACGCGGTGTCGGAGATGCTACAGACATCGTGGACAAGGAAATGTATACCTTTCAAGATAAAGGGGGAGGTAGCCTAACACTAAGACCAGAATGCACGGCGTCAGTTTGCCGAGCCTATCTGGAACACGGGATGCGTAATTTGCCACAGCCGGTAAAGCTATATTCTATTGCTCCTATTTTTAGGTATGAAAGACCCCAGGCAGGCAGATACCGGCAACACTATCAGTTTAACTATGAAGCTATTGGCGACGATGACCCCGCCCTTGATGCCGAGGTCATCGATATGGCATGGCAATTTTTCCTATCTCTAAACATTCACCACCTGACACTAAACCTAAATAGCATCGGTTGTAAAAAGTGTCGCCCAGGATACCTGGCTACCCTGAAGGATTATTACGTTAACTATGGCACTGCCCTGTGCCTTGATTGCAAGGCTAGGCTATTGACAAACCCGCTTCGCCTGCTTGACTGCAAGAAGCCATCATGTCAGCAAATAGCCAACTCTGCTCCCAGAAGTGTTGACCATCTTTGTCCTGAGTGTGATGAACACTTCAACCGACTGAAGGGATACCTGAGACTACTTGAGATTCCCTTTGAAGTCAACCATCGCTTGGTTCGGGGCTTGGACTACTACACCAGAACCGTCTTTGAGATTCAGCCTGAGGCAGAGGGAGCCCAGAGCACCCTCGGTGGTGGGGGACGATATGATGACCTGATTGAGGAGCTGGGGGGTAAGCCTACCCCGGCACTTGGCTTTGCCGTGGGCATGGAGCGGATAATCCTTAATCTAAAGAAACAGAATGTCCCCATCCCAGCCCTGCCCAGACCAGAGGTTTTCATTGCCTATGTGGGTGATGAAGCTAGGGATGAGGCGGTAAAGCTGGCCGCCACACTGAGAAAGAACGGTATTAGGGTAATAGAAGCTATGGGCAGCAAGAGTCTGAAAGCCCAATTAAGGCAGGCTGATAAGCTGGGTGCCCATCACGCGGTGATTATTGGTGAGCAAGAAATAAAAAGTAGTACGGTAATACTGCGGGATATGACCACCGCCCAGCAGAAAACCATCCCCCTCCCCCAGCTGCAAGAGCTACTAGGTTAACCGGCCTCAGCTTCACTTTATGGCTAGATTGTGGTATAATAATGTAAATGATTGTCTCACTAGCTTCAGTAACCACACATAACAAACTAGCCTCTTTCACTAGAGCTAGAAGCGACTTCGGTTTCACTATCTCTAATTCTTATCCGCTTATCTTTTGTCCTCACTGCCAACAAGGAGGTAAAAGCCAGTTATGACGCAGGACAGCTCTCCACCAACTCAGCCAGTAAAAAGTGAGTATACCGCCAAGGATATCCAGGTGCTGGGCGGGCGGGAAGCAGTGCGCCGTCGGCCGGGCATGTATATTGGCAGCACTGACCAGCGTGGGCTGCACCATCTAGTCTATGAGATTGTCTATAACAGCGTTGATGAAGCCATGGCCGGCTGCTGCAACAAAATTACTATTACCTTTCAAGAGGATGGCAGAGTCAGGGTTGAAGACAACGGGCGCGGCATTCCGGTAGAAATTCACCCCGCCACCAAGAAATCAGCCCTGGAAACGGTAATGACTACCCTCCACGCCGGGGCGAAATTCGGCGGCAAGACCTACCAGGTGTCAGGCGGATTACACGGGGTAGGTGCCTCAGTAGTAAATGCCCTCTGCTCCTGGCTCTGCGTGAATGTCAGGCGCAACGGCAAGCTATACGAGCAGGAATACAAAAAGGGCATACCCCAGGGAGGGGTAACCGCGGTTGGTGAAGCCAGCGACACCGGCACTACCATCACCTTCCTGCCTGATGAGAAAATATTCGGTAGAGCCAACTATAATTTCGATACCCTGAGTGAGCGTCTGCGAGAGATGGCCTACCTGAATAAAGGACTAGAAATATCTATTTGGGAGGAAAGGAAAAGCAGAGAAAAGACCTTCTACTTTGACGGCGGTATTACTAGCTTCGTCCGCCACCTTAACCGGAACCGGGCAGTGCGTCATCATCTGCCTTTTTATACCTCTAAAGCAGTGAATAGCACCATAGTTGAGGCCGCACTTCAGTACAACGATGGTTTTAGCGAATCCACCTTTAGCTTTGCCAACTGCGTCAACACCGTGGATGGAGGCACCCACCTTGCTGGCTTCCGTTCAGCACTAACCCGCGTTCTTAACGATTATGCCCGCAAAAACAAGTTTCTCAAGGAAGACGAGCCCAACCTGACAGGGGATGATATCAGGGAGGGTCTTACTGCCATTATTAGCGTCAAGCTCACCGAACCGCAGTTCGAGGGGCAGACCAAAGGTAAGCTGGGTAATGCTGAAGTCAAGGGTGTGGTGGAGAGTGTCGTCAGCGAAGGGTTATCCCTTTACCTTGAAGAGCACCCCCAAGACGCCAAAAGAATTATGGAAAAGTGCCTAATCGCGGCCAAAGCCAGGGAGGCGGCGAGGAAGGCTCGTGACTTAGTCATCAGAAAGGGTAGCCTGGATACTGCCACTTTACCCGGGAAGCTGGCCGACTGCTCAGAGAAAGAGCCTTCCCACTGTGAACTATATCTGGTGGAGGGGGAATCAGCCGGTGGCTCCGCCAAACAAGGACGGAATCGCCGCTTTCAAGCCATTTTGCCCTTGCGAGGTAAAATCCTCAATGTGGAAAAAGCGCCGTCAGATAAAATGCTAGCCCACGAAGAAATCCGCGCCCTCATTACCGCCCTGGGAGCTGGCCTAGACGATGAATTTAACCTATCCAAGCTCCGCTACCACCAGGTTATCCTGATGACTGACGCTGATGTTGATGGCTCTCACATTCGCACTCTGCTACTTACCTTCTTCTTCCGCCACATGCCGGAACTCATTAACCACGGGCACCTGTTCATTGCTCAGCCACCGCTTTACCGCGTGACTATAGGAAAAACAAAAGAATGGTTATATTCAGAAGATGGATTGAACAAATTTTATATGAAGAAGGCTTTCCAACATGTTTCTGTTTACTCAAATGATAAATCTATTAATCTAACTGGTGCAGATATATTGGGCTTTCTGGAATCACTGAAAGAATGGCGTCAAGAGCTGAACACTCTGGAGAAGGAAGTTAAAATACCTCGTGAATTCGGTGAGTTCCTTCTAACGAAGGAGGAGTCTTTCTACCAAAAGGGTTTCTCGACTGCGAAAGATGCACAGCGAGTCGGCGCTTGGTTTGTGGAAATGGGGTATAATGTCAAGCTGGATCTTTCGCCAGAGAAAAACGAGTCAAAGATGGCAGTGAACCTGAAAACCGGTAAGTTTAGACTCGACACGCACCTGTTTGAAAACCCTCTGCTTCATAGGTGCTTCATTGCTTATCCTAAAGTCCAACACTTTGTTGAGAATCAGACCTATATCATTATGAAGAATCAAAGGGAGATAGGGAAAGACCTTACTTGGTATGAGCTTGTAGAACTATTAGAAAAAATCCCTGATAGGTCAGGAGTAGCGATTCAGCGCTATAAGGGTCTGGGTGAGATGAGTGCTCAGCAACTGTGGGAAACTACCATGGATCCAACCACCCGCACCCTGCTTACGGTAAATGTAGATGATGCCGCCAGAGCTGACCATATATTCCATGTCCTAATGGGTGGAGAAGTCCCCCCCCGCAAAGCCTTTATCCAAGCCCACGCCAAGAGCGTGAAGAATTTGGATATTTAACCGTCCCCTTCACGCTGCATAAAAGGCATGATACCAAAGTAAGCCTAAGTCCTTAGCTTCTTCACTAAAAAGGCGAGGTTTTTACCGAAGTTCCGGGCAGTTCTAAGACCCTCTTCATCCCCCTTAACGTCTCCCTTGTTCCGGCCAAAGGCAATATTCCAGTATGTTGAGCCAGCCATAAAAAATCCCATGCTGTGAAACCACAACAAGAGCTGGGCGAAGGTAAAATTTTGACCAGACCGGGCAGCAACAACCAAAGGTCCTCCCACCTTCCCGTCAAACACCCTGTTATGACGGTTAATATAGCTGGCTCTTTCCATGAAGGCTCTTATTAAAGCTGTCGGCGCACTGCAGTACACCGGCGAGGCTAATATAATAGCATCCGCCTCTTTCATCCTGAGATATAGCGGGAACAGGTCGTCATCAATAGGGCATCTCTCTTCCTTTTTGCAGACCATACAGGCATTACACGGCCGGATGTCCAGACCAGCCAGCCTGATAAGCTCCGTAGTTAATCCTTCCTCTTCTATAGCATCCAGGGTGTATCTGGTGAGAATCTCCGTATTCCCGCCTACCCTCGGACTACCGACGATACCAATAGCTTTCATGATGTACCTCCCATGCTGTTATATATAACTTGTGCTGCTTAATATACCCGTCCACCGCCTCCGGGACCAGGTGGCGAATAGGTAAACCCTGGGCAACCCGGCTTCTGATCTCCGTGGCGCTGATATCTATTTCTGGCTTAGCCATCAGTATTACTCTCTGAGATAATCCGGGGATTTTGGCTTCCAGCCGGCTAAGGTCAGGAGCAGAATAACCAGGTCTGGGAACTGCCACCAAACGACACATCTTAATAAACCGTGACGGCTCCCGCCACAGAGGTAGCTCAGCTAAGCTATCCCAACCTAAAATAAAAAATAGCTTGGTTCCAGCACCAAGTTGACCCTGCAACTCGGCAATGGTATCAACCAAATAGGAGGGGCCAACTCGGTCTATTTCCACGGCAGACAGCTTGCAGTAAGGTTTATTAACAATGGCGAGAGACACCATCTGGACACGGTGCTCAGCAGATGCAACCGGGCTGTTCACTTTCAACTGTAGCTGACCAGCCGGCACGAAAATAATCTCGGCCAAATCTAGCTGTGCTCGTACCTCTTCAGCCACCAGAAGGTGACCCAGATGAATCGGGTCAAAGGTTCCCCCCAGCACTCCTATATTCATTATACTCCCATTCCCATTCTAAATTACCACAACGGATTCTATCACCAAGCTTGACCCCGGCCTTCTCCAAAGCCTTACCGGCCCCTAGCTTAGCGAGTTGCCTTTTGAACTGCTGACGCACCATGGGGCTGGTAATATCTGTCCCGGCGATAGTGCGCTCGAGTTCAGGAGCCACCACGACAAAGGTATCTCCTTCCTTATGTACGCTAGCCCCTATATCCCTGGGCTGAGGGCGAAAAACCTTCACTGGAACCTTTTCGTCACCCTCTCGCCTAAGGCGAGCAGCTTGCTCCAGCATCTTTACAATTTCAGCCATAAGCTCAGTAACACCATCCCCAGTTGCTGCTGAAATGAAATGGGCTGCGGTGCCAGCATGGCTAAAGGCATCTTTTATCTCGGTTAAACGAGCCTGCACTTCAGGCAAGTCAACCTTATTCACCACTACCAGCTGGGGCTTACGAGCCAGTGCTGAATCAAATAAACTGAGTTCGGCATTTACCCGCATCATATCTTCAATCGGAGATACTGCACCACCATCTATCAGGTGAATAAGTATCCTAGTACGCAAAGTATGGCGCAGAAAATCGTGTCCCAGGCCTCGACCCAGGTGAGCACCATCTATCAGCCCTGGAATCTCAGCCAAGACAAATCTTTGTTGCCCAACCTCAACCATACCCAAAACAGGCTCGAGCGTAGTGAATGGATAGCCAGCAATTTTAGGCTTGGCTGCCGAAGCTGCTACCAGCAAGGTGGACTTGCCCACATTAGGATAACCTATAATGCCAACATCAGCGATAAGCCTCATTTCTAATATTATGGCTTTCTCCTCCCCCACTTCCCCCTTCTGAGCAAGCCGCGGCGCTTGATTGGTTGCCGAAGCAAAATGAGTATTACCCAATCCCCCTTTACCCCCCTCAGCTACTACTACCTGCTGACCAAGCTGCACCAGATCAGCGATAATCGCATCACCGCCTATTTGTGTCTCAGGTGAGACCACTGTCCCCACCGGCACCATTACTACTAGGTCTTTTCCCTTCTTACCATGCTTTCTCTTACCCTCGCCATTTTTGCCAGCAGGAGCTCTATAAAAACTTTTCTGCTTGAAGACACGTAGGCTGCTAACGCTAGAATCAGCCATAATCACTATATCTCCACCGTCTCCTCCATCCCCACCATCAGGACCACCAAAGGGAACAAACTTCTCCCGACGGAAGCTCACTACCCCATCTCCACCATCACCTGCTTTTACCACTATTTCCGCTCTATCTAACACGATAATCGTTTAAAAACCTTTCCATCAGTAAGAATCATACCATCAACAAATTATTATAATTCAACTAACTCTAATATATTACTTCTATATTCTTTTAATAATTATAATACTAAGTGTTAGTGAAGCGCTATTCGTGGAGTTTAATATTAGTTAGGGTAGGGCTAAATCTACCCCGCAGAAAACTTATCCACAAAAAGGGATAGTTATCTACAGTTCTTATGCTTTTTACCTGGGTGGTTTTGTTTAGAGATGGTTAGTTTATGGGGAGAAAACCTGTGACTAATGAGCCCTTGTCTTTTGCTTGGGATAGATTTTTTGTTGGATATCAGTGATTTTACGTCTTAAATAAGGGCTAGCCTCTACATCACTGGCCATTTTTTCACAAGCATGGAGGACAGTGGAATGGTCCCTGCCACCCAGTTCTTTACCAATTTGAGCCAGTGGGCGATTAGTTTCTTTCCTGAGGAGATACATTGCTACCTGCCGGGCTAAAGCCGTTTCTTTATCTCTTTTCCGACTTTTTAAATCTTGTGCAGTTAGTTGAAAGCTAACAGCTACGGCTTCTATCACCAGACCAGGTGGAATAAGAGTATTTTTAGAGCTCTTGCCCGCTATGTCTTTAAGCGCCTCAGCGGCTAGTTCACGGGTAGGTGGGGTTCTAATTAACTTGGCGTAGGCAGTAACCCGGTTTAGGTAACCTTCCAACTCCCTTACGTTTTGTTGAGTTTGGCGAGCGATAAACTCCAGCACATCCGAAGTAACAGTCGCTTTTTCTTGCTCAGCCTTGGCTTGTAAAATAGCCAGGCGAGTTTTAAAATCAGGTGGTTGTATGTCAGCAATTAATCCCCATTCAAAGCGGGAGCGTAGCCGTTCGGTTAATAAGGGCATGGATTTAGGTGGGCGGTCACTGGTAATGACAATTTGGTGATTAGCGTTATGTAACTCATTGAAGGTATGGAAAAAGCTTTCCTCAGTCTGCTCTTTGCCGCTGATAAAGTGGATATCGTCAATTAACAATATATCAACACTTCTATATTTTTTACAGAATTCGGCTGTCTTTTTCTGGTGAATAGCATTTATAAACTCATTGGTAAACTGCTCGGCACTAACATAGAGCACCTGAATATGGCTGGCCAGAGCCATATGCCCGATGGCGTGCAGTAGATGGGTCTTGCCTAAACCCGCTTCCCCATATATAAATAGTGGGTTATAGCTAAGTCCGGAGCTTTCGGCTACCCCTAGGGCAGCGGCATAGGCTAGACGGTTACCGCCACCGATGATGAAGGACTCAAAGGTATACTTTGCGTTGAATCTGAGAGGGAGTGCTTGTGTGGCCGGGGGAATTTCCTCCCGGCTACCATAGTTATCCGGGGAATTCTGATGCCTGCCATTTACGTGAAAGAGAACTTCGGTGTTCTGGTGGGTAAGACCGATGAGCGCTTTTTCAATTAGGGAGCGCTGGTTCTTCTCTAAGTATTCGGCGATGAAGGTGTTAGGGACGCCGATAGTAAATTGACCATCTTGATAAGCTAAGCCTACAGTTTTGTCCAGCCAGGTCCGGTAGTTTGACTTGCTGACCTGAATTTGGAGTTCGCCTAAAGCGGCTTCCCAGATATCTTGTGCAGACCTAGTTTCCATTCAATCCCTCTATCGTTTGCCCTGATTTAATTTTTAGGATTTACCATTTTATTGATAAATCAAGGCGCCCTTTCGCATAGGTTGTCTGGGAAGTTATTAGACTTGGTGGGGGGTTAGGGGAGAAAATTTAAAAGTAGCATCAGTCCAAAGAATACTATTATTGCTTCCTTAATAGCAAGGTTTTCTAGGCTAATTGCTGGTCGCCAGTAACCCCTGTTTTCCCTTGCAAAGTCTGCCAGACGCCTTTTTTTAGTCAATATTAAACTGCTAGATATGGGGAGACGGGGGACTATAAAAAAAACTTTCCTTGCGGATAGTTGTCCACATCTTGTCCTCAAATAATACCAGTGACTTCTTGGCGGGCAAGCCTGTTGCCGTTAATTACCGAGCGTTTTAAGGGCGTGTTTTCCCTTGCAGAGTCTGTTGGTCCTTCTTTTTTTATCAAATTGTGTCCTATAAGTATAAACTGGCTGCTTGTTGGAAAATATGTTTGATGTTAGAATTTGGCGGGAGGCTTAAATTGCGTGTCATCTTTATGGGCACCCCCGAGTTTGCAGTTCCCTGTCTTGAGCACCTTATACTTAATCAATACCAGGTAGTCGCGGTTTATACTCAGCCGGATAAACTGGCAGGCAGGGGGCGTTCTATGGTTTCGACTCCAGTAAAAAGGGCGGCTCTAACCTGGAAGTTGCCAGTAGTGCAGCCGGTTAGTCTGAAAGGACCAGAGGTGGTTGAGCAACTGGCTGGCTTTCATCCTGATGTTATCGTGGTGGCTGCCTTTGGCCAAATTCTGCCACAGTCGCTTTTAGACATCCCTAACTACGGGTGTATTAATATTCCTCCCTCTCTACTGCCAAGATTTCGAGGCGCCTCACCAGTGACGGCGTCTATTCTGGCTGGTGACGAGTTCACCGGGATAAGCATTATGCTGATGGACAGCGGTCTAGACACTGGACCGGTGTTAGCCAGAGCGCAGATTCCTATTTCCCCACGGGATACTACTGGTTCACTTACGGCTAAGTTGTCCCAGGTAGCAGCCCGGTTGCTCTTGGAAGTTTTGCCCCGTTGGTTTAGAGGCGAGCTCACCCCCCAGCCCCAGAATGACGCTGAAGCCACCTACTGTGGGGCACTCTCAAAGGAGGAAGGTGAGCTTGATTGGCACCTATCGGCTATTGATATATGGCGGCGGGTGCGCGCCTTCCAGCCCTGGCCAGGGTGTTATACCAGATGGGGGGGAAGGCGGCTTGAGATTATGGAGGTAGTGCCCCTGCCTGAGGGAACAAATCTTGAAGTCGGGCGAGTGGTAGCGCTGACTCCGGGGAAAAAGGGAGCCGTATTTGGAATCTATAGCGGGGATGGAATTTTGGGCGTCTTAAGGGTAAGGCTGGAGGGAAAGCAAGCTATGCCTGCCGCTGAGTTTTTGAGAGGGCAGAGGCAGTTTATCGAGGCAATACTACCAAATTAGCTAATATCCCCCTTGTGATGAGGGGCTCTTATGTTGTCTGATTTTTCCTCG
>SDBU01009551.1_pt1 | contig 10853 bp, 7 predicted proteins | sample 2277071 | NCBI WGS metagenome assembly SDBU01 (sample SAMN10397929, study PRJNA504765) | marine sediment metagenome | isolation source: marine sediment core GS08_GC12, 126 cmbsf | place: Arctic Ocean: Gakkel Ridge, Loki's castle | collected 2008
GGATGCCGACTGGGGTCCATTCTTAATCTCAAAAACACCGCTTTCCATTAACAGGTACATTATGTCCCGCATAGCCGAACGCTGTTTTATCAGCGGCAATAGCTCAGTCTTTGGCGGCTCCGACCTAGTAAGCAAATTGGGGAAACTCAAAAGAAAGGCCTGCTTATCAAGCGTCACGCCCTTTGCCCGGGCAAATGTCTTGATCTCCCTCTGCAGCGTCTGCAAATTGCCAAGAAAAAGAGTCGGCGTCTCGGTAATGTGGAACTTCGTGCTCGCTTCTCTCGCATCGTCGATGAATTCTTCCTCGAAGTAATCGCCCGGCTTCGACTTCCTGACCTCACTGAGGAAATCTTCCATATCCACGCGCAACACGTAAAAACGGCCGTCCGGCGCCTCGAACGCCTTGAGCCTCTTGTCATCAATCCATTTCCTTATCAGCGATTCCTCGGCGCCCTTGTAGCCTATATCGCCCCTGATATGCGCAAGGATATCAACCGTCCCGAGCGCTTCCGTGCTGTAGTCGTTCCAGGAGCTGTAGGTCTTAAGTATATCTTTGTATGTCTCGTCAATATCCTCGCGTACACCAACGAGCAGATCCACGTGGTCCTGCGTCGGTCCGCTCCGCTGCAGCTTGTCCAGCTCATTCCGCTTGGCCTGTTCAGACTTCTGCGCCTCCGCCAGGTCGCCGCGCTGCATATACCACCAGCCAACAGAACCCATCAGTGCAATGCCAAGCAACATCATTATGCTGAAGAAAACTATGTTCGCCTTTATCCTTTCCATAGTCCTTCGCTTCCTTTCCGCTAAAACTCTATTGGCCTGTTAAGGTTTGCCTTGAATACAAACTTGGCGACTCCGGGATAGAAATCCAAAGGATCAGACTTCTTCGGTACTATGTCACCGAAAAAGTCCGACTTCGCCGTATCATTGAACTTCGAGAGAATCGCCTCGAAAACCCCATTGTAATCCCTCAGTTTCTCAAGATCGTCAAGATGCTTGTCGCCGATCTGATGCCCAGCCTCATCCAGAAGCTCGTCCAGAGCGTCTTCTGTAAGGAAATCTCCCGGGATCACGTTCTTCTCAATATAACCCTTCACCTGCTGTTCGAGCTGTTTCTTCCGACTCTCAAGCACCGCATGAATCGCGCGCAGTCTCTTCTCCGTTGGCTTCTTCGGCATCGAGATAGCGTTGAATCTTCCCCACTCCACTTCGAGGTCTTCCTTTGCCTTCACATTCTCGAGCGTCTGCTTCAGCTCCTCTATCTGCAGCGCAAGGGCTGCCTCAGGGTCGGCAGTCGCAATCTTCCTCATCTTCAGATAGCCCGTAAGCTCGACGGTCCCCTTTTCGCCCTTCACCTCCATCTCCCCCCCGTAAGGACCCACTCCTGCCCCAGCCATTGATCCACCACCGCCATAGGGGCCCACACCACCATAGGGACCCACACCACCATAAGGACCGACGCCACCATAGGGGCCCACACCGCCGTAAGCACCCATCGCGCCGCCATAAAAACCGCTGGTGAAACCGCCTGTTGACCTCTGCACACCGCCCATCTCTATCTCGGTAAACCACGCGTATTTCGGCTTCTTCTGCTTAAGAGTATCGATGAACTCAACCCAGTATAGCCTCGCGCTCTGAAGCTTCTTGATGCTCTTCAGCTTCCCGTCCACACTGGCGATTTCCTGCTTGACCTTCTGAATACTATCCTTGTAGGGCCTCAGCTTGTTGATCCGCTCCTCCAGTAGCCGAATATTCTTCTCGTGAACATCCACTGTCGTCCTGTTCACATCCATCGCGAACACAACCATCGACCCTATCAAGCACAGCGCCGCACCGACAATGTACACCTTCTTCTTCGAAAGCTCCTTCTGGTACGCAATGATCTTCGGCAGAAGGTTCACCGACAGCTTGCTCTTCCCCATCATCCTGAGACCGAGACCAACTGCATCGCAGAGAATATGCGTCGACCCGTTGAGCTCAGCGCGATCAATGGAAGGCGACACCGACAGATTCTTGAGCGGGAACATGCGTTCAACCGTCACATTCAGCGACGCTTCGAAATACTCGCGAAGATTACTCAACGAGAGACCACCTCCCGAGAGCAGTATTCGCTGAATACTGGATCCCTTCGACTGCGTATGATAAAAACCGATCGAGCGCTTGATCTCCGAGACAAGCCGCTTGCACACACCCGCAATCAACTTGGCCGCCTGCTGTCTAAGATCGCCGCCTTCAGCCCCGCCGGACGCCTCTGCACCATTACGCTCTACATACGCCTCACGCTTGAGCTTCTCCGCCTCCGCCGGTTCAAGATTCAGCTCCTTCGCAATGCACTGAGTAATGTTATCGCTGCCGATCGGAATATTCCGATTCCAGAACTTCTCGCCGTCGAAAATGATAAGGCTCGTAGTCTTCGCACCGAGATCGATGACTGCTGTCGCTCCCGAATAAGCGTCCTCATTAAAAACAGCGCAATTGTAGATCGACAGGGGCGCCACCGAGATCGCATCCACATCGAGGCCCACCCTCTTCAGGGCTCCGATCAGCCCCATCAGAATCTCCTTCTTCACGGCGACGAGAACAACATTTATCTCTTCCTCTTCCCCGTTGCCGATGATCTGATAATCCCACTCCACTTCCTCAATCGGAAACGGAACTTGCTGCTGCGCCTCGTACTTTATTATCTGCGAAACCTTGCTCTCATCCACCGCGGGCAACTGGACGAAACGCGTGAACACCGACTGCCCGGAAATAGATATCGAAATGGCCTTCCCCTTTATCCGGTTCTCGTTAAGAATACTCCGAACCGTCTGGGCCACCATCATGTTCCTCTCTTCGTTCGTCATCTCGGGCTTGAAAACCAGCGGCGACACAGCAAAGCTCTTCAACTGAACTTTGCCCGAATCGCCGCCAAGCTCCGCCATCTTGATGCTTTCGGAACCTATGTCGAAACAGACGTAGGACTTCGCCATCTCAGCTCACCCCTTCGTTTATTGGTATGTATGAATTCGTGTTATTGCTCACCGATAAGGACCGGCGGCATAACTCACGGGAGCATACCTGCTCCATGTGTTTTGGATACACGGCACTGGCGACGAGATTAGCCCAACCCCACAAATTGCTCAACCGTCATCTTCGCCCAATAACTAAAACGACCGGATACCTCGAGCCGTTCCAAATCCAGAGTAAAATAACCTGCTCTATCATTACAATAGAGCCTGATCGGAACTAAGGCAGGCGTGACTTGATGTACACAGCGATCTCTAAACCGTCCTGTCCCACAGGAACCGATTATTGCTGCAATCGTCCGCCGTCGCGTTCCAAACCCGGGTAGGTTATCAAAGGCCGGGCCTCGACGTCAACATTCCTATCATCTCAAAGAGCCTTCCACACCTGTGAGAACGCCTCAAATCTTATTACCCTATATATTAATACCTCACTACTCTTCCGTTACCCACCGGTATGAAAGAACTCTTACATCTCTCGCCTTCTCCCTCGCCTCGGTGCTGTAGCTCGCAGCACCGGCATCTATCACATAACCCCGATCAACAATCACCTCGATCTTGCGCTCCGCAGCAACCTGAAACTTCCGGTCATAGGCCTGCGCAACCACCGTTATCTTAAACACGTTCGACTTCGTCGTCAACAAATTGCTGACGGGTATGAAATCCCGAATCGTAAGATCTGAGATGTCCACAAGACACCCGAGGCCCTTGTACGAGGCCGGATCGGCATCATAATACCCAAAACCTCTGCTCGCTGTTGGGTAACTCATCAAAGCCCCTGCATACGTGGACATCGCTCTCATCGCATCGTAGATATATATCTGCTCAGCATCAACAATAGCATTGATGTTTATTCTGCCGCGAACAAGCCCCTGTTCGTTCAGAATCGGTGGATCGGCCCCGGGATCCTCCCCATCTTTGGTTATTTGGGTTGTGCACGGTCCAACAACGAATTTATTCGGTATACCAGCCGGGGCAGTTAGTGGGACATAACTGCCGTCATTGACATACGAGGGATCGATCATTAGTTTCTCGGGATCTCCGGCAACATACTCGAACTCCTGAGCTACGGTAAACTTGTCAAGCACATCAAGCAACCTACCGTATTCAACATCAGAAGGCTTCTTACTCCAGTTCACATAAGCTTGCCAGTTGTCCGTCGGTGAGCTTACCTTGGCTATCTCTGCCGGAGACGCGAAGTACCTGTCCTTCACATGCTTCAGTTCAACGATCATAGTCCCTCCGACATCGATCCGATCCAGCCACCTTTCAGCCGTCGAGCCGCTGCTGAAGCCGTCGTTTGCTGTGAAATCGAGCGCGGAGTACTCCTCTACTACAGCATCTTGGTCTCTGGTATAGTCCTTGCGCTGCCAGCTATACTCTATCATCGGATTATGAACTTCGTTGATATCCGCCATATCGACCATGTTCTGATGGTTGTCTCTTAATATCACCGTAGCCTGTCCGATTCCAAGGTTGTTTCCAATCTCAGGGACGTGCAGTACAGAATCAGATGGAGCCGCCCTGACACTCTGAAAACTGTGGTTGTTGCCTTCCCAATACTGTCCCGTATTGTTCCAAGTGAGGCCGCCCAAAATGTCAGATTTCTCGACCGCAATTATCTTGAAACACTGAGCGTCTCTGGTACCCGTCTTACGAGAGGGTATTGTGCTATTGGCTATACCCGTTGAGTGGTCGGTCAGAGATATCCAATCGGTCTTACCCTCGATTTTGATCTCCCACCCTGTAAGGTCTATGTCCCTCTCAGAGATGTTTATAAGTTCGATGTAATCATGATCTGGATCAAAGTCACCAAGAGCATTCACGGGGTCTGAACCATCCCCCGCGTCGGAATTCCAGTTTAGTCCGTTAACCTCGCTTATGTACACGGTCTTCTCTATGCCGAGTATGTCCTTTCCGCCTACGTCCAATTTAGTGCGGACGTCCGCGCGCACGTCCGATTCTGATGCCGGGCTGTAGTCATAATCGCAATAATCAACTATGTTGACTGCGAGCTGTGCCGCTTCGCTGTCATTCATTCCTGCGTTGACGAATATCTCTTTTATCTCCTCCGCCAATTCGGCCTTTTCGGTCTCTCCAGCTTTCGGGTCCGCTTTGCCACCATTCTCGAAGCGGTAGGGAAACGAGTACTTGTTCAGCCGCAGTCTCTCCTCACCATCGAAATTGATCAGGTCATTCTCGTATGTAAAGGCTGTTAGGTAAGAACCCATATCGTTGCTCTCATACTTCGACGCTTCAGTAACAGTCCAGGCAAGCAGCAACATCCTCGGGTCAGTGCAACGGAAATCATTCCCCAGAAGCCTCTCGATACTTGGCGATGCAGTTACATCGAAGAAGTACTCACATGGGTCGTCCACTCCCTCATCAGTCTCGTCGATAAGCCCGTCGCAATCGTTGTCCACCTTATCGCGGGTAAGATAGTTGTTATCAACATATTCCTGCAGCACACCACCGTCGTCGATCCCGTCTTCTCCCGGCCCTTTCGCAGTAAAATTGCTCGGGTCTCCCGAATACTTCCAAGCAAGTATCTTCTCAACCGTACCTTGACTAATGCTGTTGTCTTTCGAATTCATGAAACCGAAAAGGTTTATCGCGTAAGGGCTATAACCTTCGAAATTCTTGTTGTTGCTGTCCACAACTCCCGCGGTGTTAACGTTTATCTTGCTGTTCTCCGGCATCACAAGCACCGCCACACGCCCGATCGGCCGGCCTGCATCGTCAAGGACATCCACCCACCGCGCATCCTTCTGCCTCTCCACAGGAGGACCGAACTGCGCTGCCCCTGTGATTACCTCGTCAAGGCTGACACCATCGCCTGTGTTCTTATCCTCGTCCTTGTAAGAAAACCTCCGGTCATCGGTTGACGCATACTTCGGCCCCCACAACTCATAGAGCGAATCATAAAGCTTGTATTCGTCGCTTACGCTCGTTGCGTCACGGTCCTCGACGAGCAAGTTTACAGCGACATTAACATAGCCGTCCGCTACCTCCTCGGCTATGACACCGTAACGATAGTTCGTCGACGCCTTCTTCTCAGTGAGCTGGCTCGAGAAAAAGCCCACGGCCATCAGAGCCACGAGAAGAAGAATGCCCATCGTTATCACAAGGGCCATACCGCTCTCATCTCTCAGTCTATTCGTCCTCATGACATCCCTGCCTTTCAACTATCACCAATTGATTCCATTTTGGACAGGATAGCAGGATTGACGAAGAACATAGAACGTATTACGTAAAACTTTCTTACGACCCTCCTGCTTATTCTGTCATGCATCCTGCATCTTGCATCCTGCATCTCTGAAAAGAACTACCTCTTCGCGTTATCGAGATAAATCACCGTCGAGAACTCCCGTTCCTTCTCTATCTCTTTCTCGTCCTGCACGACGATAGTTATCTTCACCGCCTTCGGCAGCCGGTTATCGTCATACAGCCCAAAATCTGGTAACGGGTCATCTTTATTCTTTATAATCGTTGAGCTATTCCAATTCACTTTTGATTCGACATCCAGGCCGGCGGCTGGCGAGTTTTCCTCGTCCTCCCACATAGTTGTGAAATGGTTTGCGTCCGAATAATCAGACCAGCAGCGAATCCTTAGACTCTTTATATTGAGGGCGAATTGGTTGCTATTAGCTGCGCCTGTGGGATACTTAAAGTTCATTTTTACCCATTGAGGATCGGGTGTTGCGCCTGTTCCGCTGGTTACAAAGTATCTGTAAAGGATATCGTCACCATGATTGGTTATGTCATCGTACCACCTGGGGCTTCTATCTGCCTCGTCTACGTAGGTTCCCGTGGTATCACCATTCATGTCCCTGACCCAGTAGCCTATCATGCAGTAGTCCTGCTTCCCGTAGTTCTCTACCGGGGCTACGAAATATATCTGGTCACTGCGAGGCTGCTCTCTCTCGGTACCTGCCGAATCTCTCCAACCCACTAATCCGTGTTCTGTATCTACAGCATCATCAGGATCTCCTGCGTGAAGCACAACGAAGGGCATGCAGCCCTTCACCTTGTCTTCATCATTCAGAACATTGTATGGTACGGCAAACTTCCCTTCAGTCACCATAACGGCACCGCGTATTTCTCGAGCCATCTGGTCGAGGATCGCCCTGGCGGCGATGTGCTGGTCGATACGCGCGCCCGACTTCTTCCAGACTTTCGTGCTCTGGCTGAAAACGACGAATACCATCAGCGTTATCAACGCGAGGAGTGCCATCGACGCCAGCAGCTCCACCAGCGTGAAACCTTTATATTTCTTATTGCTGATATTGTAATTACACATTGCTTCACTCATTTTTTATATTTTATAAAATCAGATCAAGATACCTGATAAAAGATACTAACTTAACGCTATATTGTTTATCTTTGCCATCCTGCAGCGCCGTCCCTGAACCAGTCGCTCGTGGCCAGTAAGCAGTGACTATTACCTTGGCTATTCCATGATCGTAACCTTCGGCATCTGTCCATTTTGTACCCGCTACTTCCTCGATTGATACTGAAACCTCGTAGAGATTGTTATCAGGGAATGTAAGTCTCTCTTCGTTTGCTTGATATCCTATATATGCGCCAAATTGATACCACTCATCGTTTTCAGGGTTGCTGCCGCCTTTCAGATCCCATATTAGTACAGGATTATCAGGATTAATGTCCTTCGTACTTGCCGCCGCCTTCTTTATCTCCTGCATCATCGATTTGCACAGTATCGTCGCACGCGTCGTCCCCACGGCGAGCTGGTTCACGCCTATCCCCGTCGGAAAAAGCGCCAATAGCGATATCAGACCAATGGAGATGATCGTCATCGCCGCTATGACCTCTATCAGCGTGAAGCCGCTATCATTCTTCATCATCAGCTCCCCTATTCAAAGGTTGCCCTTACCCTGCCGGTCACATTTATCACCGTAACATTGCACGTCTTCGCCTTTACCAGCAGGCCTGTGTCAACGAACCTCGGATTAGCCGTCAGATCACCTTCATACGTGCTCTCGTCTATTATCGTGAAGCCCGTCGATCCACCCGACGCACCGCCATTGGCCTTGAACTGCACGTGCTTCGACACCGGCAGTTTGCGGTAAATAACACCGCTCGGCATGTTTACATCCGAATCCATGAACATTATCAGCTCGGGAAGATACTTCCACTCGCCCACGGTCCTGCGGTCGGTGTAAGTACCTATGCTTCTACCAGTCACAATGTAGAAAATCCTTATTCGGTTCTTTTCGGTATTCTCCGTCGTCTCATCGTCGTACTCGACGTAATGTGAGCGCCTTTGCGCTATAGCGAGTCCTCTTGCCGCTGATAGAGTATCTGTAATCAATCTCGCGGCGCTGTTCAGTACGGGCTGGGAGGACGAGCCCCATAAGGCTTGGCGTCCAGCCCTTAACCGCCGGAAGGCCGAATCCCGGCGCTGAGGCATCCGGAGCGGGTCCAACTGAGATCGGGCGCGGCGAGGGCAGGTATCGGCATCCGATACGGCAGGTATCAGCACCCGATACGGTAGGTATCGTCCCCTCGCTTGTCGCGGCGGCGAGCTGGTTGACACCTATGCCGGTCGGGAAAAGCGCCAATAGCGATATCAGACCAATCGAGATGATCGTCATCGCCGCTATGATCTCTATCAGCGTGAAGCCCCTATCCTTCTTCATCGTCAGCTCCCCTATTCAAAGGTTGCCTTTACCCTGCCGGTTACGTTGATCACCGTAATGTGACACGTCTTCGATTTCTGCAGCAAGCCTGTGTCGTTAAATGGCGGATTACCATCGTAAGTAGTAGGATCTATTATCGTGAACCCCATCGATCCTCCCGACGCACCGCCGTTGGCCTTGAACTGGACGTAATCCGGTGGCCAACGGTAAATGAGATCAGGAGGATTGATAGATACCTTTTCTTGATCCATGAACACTATCGGCTCGGGTAGATCTTTCCACTCGCCAACTGTCTCGCGATCATCTGGGTTACTGATGTCCCCGCCTTCGACCACATAGAAAATCCTTATTCTCTGTCGTGCGGAATCGTCGTCAAACTCCACATAATGCGTCCGTCTGTGTGTTATCGCAAGCCCCCGCGCCGAGGACAGCGTGTCCGTGATGAGCTTCGCCGAGCTGTTGAGCTTATGCCCGCGCGCCATCAGATGGAACGCCGGCAGTGTTATCGCCGCCATCATCCCGATTATCGCGATGACCGTCAGCAGCTCCATCAACGTCACGCCTTTGTCTCGAGCGAAGGTCCTCATCTCATCAATCCCAATTATTAACATTGTCCTTATTTACCTTCTTCCCTTCGAACTCGTAGTTCTTGTAATCATCAACGTTGTATTGACTGGGTGAAAGGTCATAATACGCACACATACCGTCTGGTCCTGCGGAATATATGTCAAAGCTGTCTCTATTGAACAGCGGCTTTCTTTTTTCCTCTTGGCTGTCCGGCAACCAGGGCTCCGGGAACTTGAACAGAAAATACGTATATTTGGTAACGCTCTTCCAGCCATCGACATATGCGGCCCTGTTTGATAAGTTCCGCCTGTAACCATCGGGATAGCAAATGTTGTTGGCATGATCCACATTCCCTTCCCTGAGATTGTCACCGATTTCGTATGCTTTTACCTCGTTCAACTCGATATACGGCCCGTTCCATCTCTTGTTCGTCGTGATTACCGCGTCCTCCTTCCATACCTTGTTCGGATCAGGCTCATCAGGATCATAGTAGCGTCCCGTCAGCAGCCGCATGACCATGTCATTGTCCTTCTCGACCTCGCCTGCATCGGTCGCGTCGGACACGTAAGGCTGATGTAAACTCTTGGCGTCGAGGTCCGGATAAGCATTGAAATCGCCGTAATAGCCCTTTATCGCCGTGGCGAGAGCCATGATATTTGTCTTTGTCTCCGTTATCTTGCCCTTCCTCATCGCGCTGCGTATCGCCGGAAAAACAAAAGCCGTCAGCACCGCCAGAATCCCTATCACAACCAGAAGTTCCACCAGCGTAAAACCCCGTCTATTCGAATTCATGACAAACCTCCATTCATCTCACGATTGAACCTACCAGTTCGTTACATTATCTGAGTCTGCCTTATCGATTTTCGTCGATTCAGGCGATAGCTTGCTGTATTTGTCGTTGATCTCAGTCAGCATCTCGTTAAGGTCCGCATATGTCTTGTGTTGGACTGTATAGTCTACCTCACCTATCTGACTCGCCATATACAGCCCAAGGCCATCGTTGCCATAGGAATACAAGCTGAATGAATTCCTGTTCTTGTCCTGGTGTGGTTCTACATTCTGATTCGGAAATTGCAGCTCAGGAGTTGATAGGTCTCCATACAGGTCCTTCGCAACGTAAAGTATCGGATTGCCCCAGGCGTCGACTATCTCAAACTTGCCGTCATCATCCACATCCTTGACGGCGTACTCAGGCAACTCCAGATACGACGACTTCCGCGGCAGAAATTGTTTTGTGTGCTGGTTAGGATCGTTATCATCGAATCTTTTTACGAGAAATTGGTAAAGCAACTCAGATGAGTAATCGTAATCGCTATTGAATTCTATCTCACCGGTTCCTGCAAATCTGTATTCAGGTTCGTACCATGTTCCATCAGACAACTGCCTGTTGAATGGATTAAGGTTGTCGAATGGTTTATTCTGTTCGTGCGCAAAGAAATCTGCATTGTAGCTTTTGCGGTACTCCGGCGGATAAGCGTTGAAGTCATCGTGGAACGACACGATCCCCTGCTCGACAAGCATGAGTATGCTGCTTGTACGGGTAGCTGTTCCGCGTTTAGCGAAGTATCCCACTGATACGACAAGCCCTGCCGCCAGCAACACCCAGAGATCCAGCAGGACC
>SDBU01009552.1_pt1 | contig 10853 bp, 5 predicted proteins | sample 2277071 | NCBI WGS metagenome assembly SDBU01 (sample SAMN10397929, study PRJNA504765) | marine sediment metagenome | isolation source: marine sediment core GS08_GC12, 126 cmbsf | place: Arctic Ocean: Gakkel Ridge, Loki's castle | collected 2008
GAATATCGTCGATTTATGAAAATCGACCTACGGTAAGCCACCAGCTTGTAGGTCGAGATTCACATCTCGACAGGAATATCGTCGATTTATGAAAATCGACCTACGATAACCTGTCATCTTAAATTAACAACGTGCTACTTCACAATAAGCATTCGCTTCGTCGCTATGAAGTCACCCGCTTGCAGATTATAGAAGTAGAGTCCGCTGGCGACCTCCTCACCAGAGGCATTCCTACCATTCCAGTACGCTGCGGTTCCTTTCCCCAAATAGACACCTGCTCTTTGATTACCGAAATCTATCCGCCGAACGAGCCGTCCCTTAGCATTGTAAATTCTGATGGTAACCGGCGCATCAGCCGCCAATTTGTAAGGCAGCCACGTTTCCGGATTAAATGGATTGGGATAGTTCTGCAACAGCGCGAAGTTAGAAGGAATAACGCGAACTTCGCCGCTGATTTTAGTGATGGTTTTGCTGTTGAGAAAATCAACGCTATCGAGCATCAATCCGCTGCTGGTGCCTTCGGTGTTGGGCAAAACTTCGAATTCTATCGTAAACAGATTTCCCTGTCCGTTCATCGGCTGTAAACTTACGAATGCAAAACGCACCTCATCGCTGATGTCAGTGTTGGCTTCCAAGTATGAATCGCTGAGAGAAGTATCCACCAACACTTTAGCAGCCTTCAACACGGTTGGGTCATATTTGAGCCGAATTCCTCCCGCCATAAGCCCAGTAGCGTCGTCGATAAAGATGGGTACCTTAATCCGCTCGTGTTCTTTGGCTTGTTGCATCGGTACTCTAACGACATAGTCGCGAAGCTCAATGATGTCCGGCGAATTGGCAGATGGAGAAACCAACTCCTCAACGGGGAAACGGTCGATAATCCCAATGGTAAATTGCAGAACAAGCGCGGCATCAAGGGCTGACACTGTTCCGTCTCCACTAACATCGGCAAGTACGCGTCCAACGGTCTGCGCATTGCCGGTTATAGCGACCTCCGTAGGAGAATCTGGGTCATTGCTAGTGATAGTCAGCGTGCCAGAAATCTCTCCGGCGGCAACGGCAGTCAGGGTCAAGGTGATGTCGTGTGCCGTGCTTGGCGCTACGGTGAACGCTGTTTCGGAAATTTTCAAGATGTCACCTAAATCTGACCCGATGTCCGTGACATTGAGTTCAACGGTACCAGTGTTGCCGATAGAGACTTCCATCTCCTTCGCCTCTCCGACAGTGACATTACCAAATGCAATGGGCGAGGGAGTGACAACAATTGAGGGTACAAGCGAGGGTGAAGGTGTGCCGATGACGTACCAGAATCCAACATAATGTCGATTGGCTGAATTGCTCGTTACACCAATCGTTGGCTGACCGACTGTTCCAACAATGCGGTGACTTTCATTTTCAGTTACTTCACCGCCATTGCCGAAGACGCTGTTTTGGATAGAGTATTGTGCATTAGCAAGCTGGTGAAAGGTTAGTAAAATCGAAAACACCAGCAGCAGATTTATCTTTGCACGTGTCATGTTTTAGTTCCTTCCTTTTATTTAATCTTACGGACATTAATTTGATATTGACTAACATTGTCAAGCTAATTAGATTTTAAGGATTTGCTATGTTTGGGTGCCGGTTTCGCAACATTAGCCCGTACAGAAGGTTGTTTCTCTCTGATAACCTGAAAATCTTCAAAGCCTTTCCTGACTCCCTGAACCATGTAGTCGAAATCATAGTTTCCACGGCCGCCTCTTAATTCTTTGACAATTATTTCCCCCGCAAATTTTTTCACCACTGCTAAACCTTCGGAATCTGCCGACAGCGGTGTCACTTGAACAGTGAGAGTCTTATCATTGACCACCAGGGCAAAGTGTTCCGGCAGCTTAACAATTGCTTCACCATTGACTAACTTTGCTGTTCCTCGCGTGTATGCGGCCGCTTCGGGGCCTTCGATGGAGGCATAGTAGATTTCTAGATTCGAATTCAGCGGATGCTCCATCTTGAAGGATTTTATGTCGCCGATAATGGCACCACCGGTGATAATGGCACCATCGCTAGCTCTAAGTTGAATTCCCACATTACCGGCGGCGTCATACAGAGTAATCATACCATTCTTACCCGAGATCTCGGAGGTTATATCAACCATATCTGTACCACTATTGTCATAAAGATATAATCCCCCAGCTTCGACTGAATTCACACCTAAAGTTCCGCGTTCATATCCAGAGTTATTATAACTCGTGAATGCACCACCGAAAGAACTTCTCCACAAATGACTAACGCCTGAGGAAAGAATGTCTCCCTCAACATCAAGTTTGACCACTGGATTCGTTTCCCCGATTCCGACGTTGCCGCTTGGCAATGCTGTCAAGGATTCGTTACCATTTACATGGTCGAACAGTCTTAAACGTCCTCCTGGTAGGGCTTGAACACTCCAATTAAGGGTACCATTAGTCATAAATTGGAGACTTGGATTATACGATTTTGACGATAGTAGGATTACACCGTGGGAGGTCTCACTGTGTATGTGTAAGTCTGCGCTTGGGGCCGTCGTACCGATACCGACGTTGCCGGCAGTATAGTACGCATCATTTCCATTTAACCCAAATGGCGACGCGCCTTGGTCTCCTTTATCGCCTTTATCCCCTTTCTGCCCTTGGTCCCCTTTATCACCCTTATCGCCTTTATCACCTTTGGGACCTTGAGGACCTTGCGGGCCTTGAATCCCTGTTGCTGCTGTAATCTGCCACGTGCCATCGGGGAACTTGAACCCGCCACTCATGGATTCTATCCAGCCAGCAACGGTGAGGCTGGACATAAATTTACTAGTACCTGAACCGGGAGGATCGAATACTAGAGTATTACTGGCACCATCTCTATACATGACAGTATCAAGTGAACCAGCATCATTTACATCAGGAAGTTTATAGCCAAGTTTTGCAGCCATTGCTCCATTAACATGAAGTAAAGCTCCGGGATTCGTCGTCCCGATGCCGACGTTGCCGTTGTCTATTATCACATTCCCTGTCCCTGTTGTCTTTAAATAAGTATCTGCACCAGACACTTCATTGTGCCATAACATAGTTGCTCCGTTCCACTGTATATAACCCTTTCTTGCATCGCTAACGTAGAACGTGTAGAATGGTGCTGGACTCTCCAGCCGCACTTCCGCGCCGTTAACATGTAACCTCGCCCCGGGACTCGTCGTCCCGATGCCGACGTTGCTTCCGTCATCATAAATCACACTTTCTCCCCCGCTTCCTGAGTTTATCAGGATCTTGCGCCAAGGATTCCACGACGTTGCACTTTCAGCCCGCCTGTAATACAAATCCCCTGCATGTCCTTGAAACAGTTGAAAAGTATATGAGTAATCATTTGACGGGCCGGTGTAACCAAGAATCTCACCATATGTGCGAGGGAAGCCCTCTGCATCCCGTACCAGTGCTGTGTACCAACTATCCGGCAGTTCCTCGGGAGCTACATCACTAGTAAAGTAATCTTTGCTCCATCCACTAGTAGTATCTTGAACTGTGCCATCGGGGAACTTGAAGCCGCCACTGGTGGATTGTATAACGCCAGCAACGGTGAGTTTTTCTTCCGGACTCGTCGTCCCGATGCCGACGTTGCCATTGAGACGATAAATATTATCACCGCTGACTGTCCACGGCGATTCACCACCATTGGTAGACTTTGCATTCAAACTATACGGAGAAGCAGTCAGCGCTATACGCGGTTCAAGTTCCGCTCCGCCATTTACCATTATTCCAAGCCAGTATGGTTTGTCAAAAGCGATTTCCAAGGGCTTTTCACTACCTAAGATAGCATTGAAAACGCCCTGATTAACTGGAACAGTCTGAGTTTCCACCCAGAGTTCCCCTCCACTTGTTTCATCATCGTAAATTTGGAAGGTTAAAGTGTAATCACCGTCCGGCACGAGTGTACCATCGGCTTGCGTTAAAATGCCCTGATAGCTGATAGTTTTGGGGATTTCCCCGAAACTGGTTTGCATGACTAATACGAGCAAAAGTGTGCTCAAAAAGAGTATTTGTTTTATTGATACGTTACGGTAGGTTTTCATTTTTTCCTCCTTCGGTATTGCGGTTCTTTGGCAACAAATTTCGGAGAATCCAATCCGCAACTACAAGTTGTTTAAAGTTACCAAATGTTTTGCGACTTTATTATCGCACTACAACTGTTTTGGGAATGGCTCTTTTCATATTTCTTACCAAATAATCGCTTTTGTGTTTGTCAGAGGGCATCCCCGTGCGAGGTGTATCTTTGCCCTCTTTTTGATTAGCATACGTATCAACTACAGGGATTTTTCCCGCAATTCGTGCATGCCAAAAGCCCTTGATGAATATCGGGGTGCAGGCTAAAAAGCTGAAGTCCACTCCAAGTGGATTAATTCCGTAGGCGGAGTCGTCTTCGAGACGACTTTAGCTTCTTAGCCTATGAATTGATTCATAGGCTAAAGTTGATACGTATGGGGGTGGGTACTTCGTAAACCACCCGCTGGCTGGTTCTTAACGGGCTGGCAGCTACTCTATCCCCCAAATCATGCTTGACAAGGTAGTAGTACGGATACATTCCAGACCGGGACATCATCGGTACCTGTTTTTGCGTACCATAAATAAGTATCCAGGAAGAGGGGAATCATCGCGATTCCTCCTGCGACATCCTACATATCATATATAGCAAAGATTGTGCCGGTTTGAACAGAAAACACCTGGAGGCTTGTGTGGCAAGGTCTAACGGGGAAATACATACATAAGGGGGTTGAGGTGGGAATGGTCAAAAGTGTAACAGAGGGTTGCATTTGTTGCAACAAGTGTAACTTACTGTTACAGAGGAAGGGGTGAAGGGGTGAGCGGAATGTCAAGCATTAGTGACTTATTTACTTGCAATTGTTAAAATTCATTGATATAATTTTATCAAAAAGGAAAGGAACTTGTAATGCCGAGAACACCTTGGGATAGGAGCTTCAAACACTTTTTCGGAAGGTTCTTTAGTAGCTTAGGAATAACACCACTTACAGAATATCCAGTCGCGCAAGAAGCCTTGACGATAGATGTTGTTGTTCGTCTTGGCAAAGGAGATTTGGAGAAGCTTTCTGCTATGACACCATTTTATTTCTTTCTTATCCATAATCTGATAGAGTTTAAATCGCCAAGGGACCCATTAACTTTATCGGAATACCGACTAATCATAGGACGGGTTTACGTTTATCTCTCGCAACAGAAAGACATTTCGCGCCATCGGGTATGAAAAGCCGCTTCGCCCCTAACGGGCAGTTGCGTCATAACCTCTACAAAACCTGTTAAGGTTTTGACAAAGCTAAAAGATGAAGTAATCTTCACAAAAATCGCAGAGGGATATTATGTTAGCGACGATAAAATTCCAATGCATGTTTTGGTGACTACAGAATTGTCCTTGACTGAAAAGAATTATCCTCTTTTGCTATTCTCAACAGGCAAAAAACGAGAGCAGTTTTTGCTAAAACTAGCACGGGAAGGAAGAATAGAGTACTTTCGTTTTGCATATCAACTGTATCCTCAAGATGTAAGGAGGCTTTTAGCAATGAGTAGACGACCATTTCGAGATTTTCCCCCACTTGAAGAGAATATTCGATTTTTCATTAAGGATTTTGGATTGAAAAGAATCCTTAGTGAAGTAACAACAGAAGATTTTCAAGAATTAGCAGAAGACGACCGAAAAAGATTATTAAAGATGCTCAACGAAGTAGAAGAAGAAAAGTCAGAAAATTCGTAGCAGAATGCGTCTGAAGGACAACAGGAAAAATGAGCGCGTTTGTCCTTGAACAAATTGTTTGTGGATAATCAGTACCTCACATCGTAGGTCGAGATGTGAATCTCGACCTACAACATGAGCATACCCCCGTAGGTCGATTTTCATAAATCGACATCCCTCTATCCGCTCAGAAACCGAGTTTTTCCGAAAAGCTCGGTTTCTGATTTTTTCTAAAACCTAGTTTCTCAACCACGCTCTTCTTCACGCGCCAACACGCGGTAAATGCGCATGCGGTTTGTGCCGAGCAGGCGAGCCGCTTCAGCGATGTTGCCGTTGGTTTGAGTTAGAACACGTTTTATCACGAATACTTCGGCTTGTTCGAGATTCAGGGGAATCTCAAGCGTGGTTGACTCCGAATCGGGTGTTTTTCCGACAGAGGGGTGAATAAAGTGCAGATGTTTCGGCTGGATCTGAGAACCGCCACTTTCAATCAGAGCACCCTCAATGATGTTCTTGAGTTCTCGGACGTTTCCGGGAAAGTTGTAAGATGCTAAAGCCTCGAGCGTTTCTTTCCTTAGCCGTGGCACATCCATTCCCATTTCGGTTGTGAAGAGTTTAAGAAAGTGTTCTGCCAGCAAAGGAATATCTTCCTTGTGCTCTCGCAACGGAGGTACGACGATTTGGAACCGGGCAAGACGAAAGTAGAGTTCCCGACGAAATGCTCCAGACGACATCGCTGTTTCGAGGTCGGTGCTCCCTGCGGCGAGTATCCTCACATCCACATGCTTTCCATCGGCTGCACCCACAGGTATGACGAACCCATCTTCAAGGACGCGCAGGAGTTTCGGCTGGATTTCAAGGGGCATATCACTTATCTCGTCGAGGAATAACGTGCCTCCATCGGCAAGTGCAAAATAGCCTTTTTGATCAATTGTTGCGCCTGTAAATGCTCCCTGGATGTGTCCGAATAGCATGGACTCCGCTAATTCTCTGGGAATCGCAGAGCAATTTACAGGAATAAATGGACCTTCCGCTCTCGGACCCTCAAAATGGATGGCACGGGCAACAAGTTCCTTGCCTGTGCCGCTTTCGCCGGTAATCAAAACGCTCGTCGTCTCAGTTGCTTGGAGTTGATTAATCTTCTCAAGGATTTGTTGAATGGTTTCGCTTTTCCCAACAAGTGAAGCAATCCCCCAACGCTCTGCCTCGTTACGGGAAATTACAGATAGCCGTTCAGCCAGATGATTCCGTTCATTGCTAATGGCTTTGCGTTGGGCGATTTCCTGCTCTAATTCCCTATTTCTTTGTACGAGTTCTCGTGTAAGTGAACTAATCTTCAAGTGTGTTTTGACGCGCGCAAGAACTTCCTCTTGTTGAAACGGCTTGACGATATAATCCACGCCGCCAACACGAAAGCCTTCAACGACTGATTCCGTTTCGTCTTTCACTGTGATGAATATAACGGGAATATCCTGAGTAGATTCCTCACCCTTCAGTTGACGGCATGTCTCAAAACCGTTCATTCCAGGCATCAGAACATCCAGCAGGATTAAATCGGGCTTTTCGTTGCGGGCTATCTGAATAGCTATTTCCCCGCTGGTGGCGACTAAAATCTCATAGTCTTCAGGCTCCAGTGTCTGCCGTAAAACGTCAACATTGACAGGAGTATCATCGACGATAAGGATGGTTGCGTCCATTAAATCAGTTTGGTTTTGGTTCACAATTGATTGCCTCCAAAATCCGTAGAATCTCCTCCATTTCATAATTCTGACTCAATCTGCGAAGTTGTTCCGCTAACAGCTTTCCATCCGCGCCCAGTTGTTCCAGTTCGTCAAGGCATCGATTCAGCTTCGTTATGCTATGGCGTTCAGTGGCTTCTTTCAGACGTTGGAGGAGTTCTTCAGGCAGAACAAAAAACTCGGTTTCTATGTAATCACTTTCACTGCTCTCATCCGTTGCATATTCAAATTCAACTTGAAGAAGGTTTGCCAAACATTCGCAAATTCTTTCAAAACGGAAAGGCTTACCGATGAAATCATCGAACCCCGCTTCCATAAACCTCTTCCGTTCATGTTCCAAAACAGAGGCAGAGATAGCGACGATGTAAGGGCAGGTTTGTTTTCCCCCACCGCTAAACTCCCGCCAAATCTGCCTTGCGGCTTCCAGGCCATCAAGCACCGGCATACGGATATCCATGAATACGATATCGGGTATCTCAGATTGAACCGCTTCAACAGCCTCCTGTCCATTTTCCGCTAACCTCACTTCTACACCAATGTCAGCCAAGGTCTGCTTCAGGACATCTCGGTTCTCTTCAGTATCGTCAGCGACCAACGCTTTCAATGAATATCCGTCTTTCAGTCGAACAATCTGTGCCTTAGCAGAATGGCAAGGCACATCTTTTTTAGCTTTCGGAAGCGGGATGGTGAAGAAAAAGCGCGAACCTTTCCCTCCCTTTATTTCCCCCCCAAGTTGGTGGGGATTAAGGTGGGGAGATTCAACACTTAGTTCGCCTCCCATGAGTTCGACCTGTTTTTTGGAGATAGCCAATCCCAGCCCTGTGCCACCTTTCTGGATACCCTCGTCACCTTGTTGGAATGTTCCAAAGATTGATTCCTGGTCTTCAGGGGAGATTCCCACTCCAGTATCTATCACTTCAAACGTAAAGAGTGTGGGAGCGACCTCCTGGTCGCGATTATCGAGTACAGGAGCACTCTCCCACTGTGAAGGAGTTGATTCGCTGATTCGCAGTATGACTTCCCCCGACTCCGTGAACTTCACCGCATTGCCCACTAAATTGATTAAGACCTGTCTCAGCTTGCCTTCATCTCCGTGGACTAAGTGTGAGCGGTTACTCAATTCTATCTCCATGCGCCACTGTAGTCCCTTCTGCTGGCAACGAAGCTGAAACATCGACGATAGTTCAGCAATGAATGTATTGAGACTAAAGTCGATTGTTTGTAATTCCATATGTCCTGATTCAATCTTGGCTAAGTCGAGGATACCGTTGATAAGGTCAAGCAGGTGTTTTCCGCTATTTCCGATGCTGGAAACGGCGTCTCGTTGGCGTTGCTTCAAATCCGAGTCGCGTTGCAAAATCTGGGCATATCCAATGACGGCATTCAGGGGGGTGCGTATCTCGTGGCTCATGCTGGCTAAGAATGTGCTTTTGGCTTGATTGGCGGCTTCGGCGGCTTCTTTGGCTTGCTGAAGTTCAGCGCTTTGCGACTTTAGGTCTCGATAAGCGGCTTCGAGTTCTTCGCGGGTTTGCCGTAACTCTTCGAGATACGGCACTGGGACAATGTTCAAAGTCACGCTGGCGGGGTCAGAGTAGTTTAGGTCTCTATCTATCGCTTGCACTTCAAAAGTGTAAGTGCCCGGTTCGTCAAAAATGTAGTCAAAAGAATCGTCTTTCGTTGGTTTACGCCAATCGTCGTCAATGCCATGAATGCGACACCGATACTGCCGTTTTTCTGGGACAGTCTTGAAATCGATGGTGCTATAACTGATAGTGACACGGTTTTTTGCGGTAATCGAAGGAAGCGCTACCAGGTCGGTGTATTCCTCATCTGTCTGCACGGAAACGATACGGACAGTAGGCTTGGATGTACTCCGGCGATAAAGCGTCACCCCCCCACCTGTCCTAAACCATAGGTTCCCCTCCCCATCCTGGTGGATTACAGGAACATGGTTGCTTGCCAACCCATCGCGCGTATCCAATGATGTCCAAACAACACCATCGTATACGGAAACCCCTCCGCCGTTCGTCCCAAACCACATCGTTCCATCAGCATCTCGGTGGATAGTCCTGACATCGTTATGCGCCAACCCATCTTCGATGGTGAGATTAACAAACGCCTCTCCATTGTAACAAGAGATACCGCCCGATGTCCCAAACCACAGCATTCCATCAGCGTCACTATAGATGGCATAGACATTGTTACCTGCCAATCCATCTTCGGTAGTGAAATTTAAAAACCTTTCTCCATCGTAACAAGAAAGACCACCCATTGTTCCAAACCACAGCAAGCCATCGGCATCGCTATGGATGACATGTACCCAGTCATGCACTAATCCATCGTATTCGCTTTCGAAAGAGACGAATTTCTCCTTGCCAGAAGGAGTTCTCGTTATGCAGTGTGCTCCGGCGCTACTCCCAAACCACAGTAGTCCATTAGCATCACGATGGATGGTGTGAACAAACTTAGGTGCAAATCCATCATCATCGGTAAACTTGATAAACTTTTCTCCATCGTATCGGTAAATACCACCCTCGTACATTCCAAACCACATCGTTCCATCAGTATCGCGATGAATCGCTGCTACCACTAAATTATCATGCAGTGCGCTTTCTTCGGTTACGTAAAAAAATCTCTTTCCATCGTAGTGAACAAGGTTGGTTCCCATCCATAGCCCACCATCAGGTGCGTCTTGAATAGCAAGCACACCGTTACCAGCCAATTCATCTCTGGTGGTGTAGGTAACAAACGTCTTTCTATCATATCGCCAAATTCCGCTACCCGTGCCAAACCACAGTACATTATCTGCGTCGCAATGTATGGCTCTGCCATTTATCAAACCATCATCGGTGGTGAAGTTGATAAATCCCCCCTTACTCCCCTTTCCCAAAGGGGGGGACCGTTCGCCGTCGTAGCACGAAACACCATGGTGTGTCCCTAACCAAAGCAGACCATTGGCGTCACGGCAGATTGCTGTGACTTGGTTATTCAGCAATCCATCTTTTGTCGTGAAATTGACGAATGTCTTTCCGTCATAGCGGGAGACACCCTCAGTTGTTCCAAACCAAAGCGTCCCATCGCTGTCACAATGGATGACGAAAACAACGTTAGCTGCCAATCCGTCTTCGATGTTGAAGTTGATAAATTCCTTCCCGTCATAGCGAGACACTCCGCCACGGTTACGTCCACCGCCTATCCCAAGCCATAGAGTGCCATCGGGATGTTGCTGAATTGCAGTAATAACGTGGTCAGGCAATCCTTCATTTTCGGCGAAATTGACAAATCCCCCCACCCGCCTTATTCCAAAGGGGGGTTCCAAAGGGGGGTATTCTTTTCCGTCATAACGGGATAATCCACCATTTGTTCCAAACCAAAGCAGTC
>SDBU01009553.1_pt1 | contig 10852 bp, 9 predicted proteins | sample 2277071 | NCBI WGS metagenome assembly SDBU01 (sample SAMN10397929, study PRJNA504765) | marine sediment metagenome | isolation source: marine sediment core GS08_GC12, 126 cmbsf | place: Arctic Ocean: Gakkel Ridge, Loki's castle | collected 2008
TGCTAAAACCTCATCGGTAGTTTTAAACTCAAACCTTCTGTGCTTAACCCGGTCAGTCAAAACAAATAGAGGTGCTTTCTTTTGAACATCAAGCGTCCACCTTAAGTCAGCTAGTTCCTGACCACCAAGATGCAGTTCAGCCACATACCCAGCTTCACGGAGGCAGCCAGCAACGCTGAAGCCCTCCTTTAATGTCTCTACCTCACCAGGTTCAACCTTAACCAGGATTCTCTGAGGCTTGGCCGAAGTTTCTGGTGAAATCAAATTCATCAGGCGGTCAAGGTAAAGGGCAAAACCTGAAGCAGGGGTATCCCTGCCGCCCATTAGAGGAATAAGGGCATCATATCTTCCCCCACCACCTATCTCCTCCCCATCCACAAAGAGTCGGAACATCACCCCAGTGTAGTATTCAAAGCCCCTCCCTGAAGTTATGTCAACCTGGTAATTGTAATCCAGCGCCTCAAGAAGGCTAACGATATTTATAAAATCATCAAGAGAGGGTTCAAGCTCAGGTAAATTCGGGATTAATAGAGCCTTCAAGTTTTTTAGAAACCCGGACGATTTTCCCTTCAGGTCTAGCAAAGAAGGCAGGATGCCTACTAGCTCAGGTTTCCCTGGCTTTATTCTAGCTAGTGCTTCTACATCCCCGTCCAGAACCTGGTCAAGTATCTTTGTCTGCTCCTCAGGACTTAGCCCCAGCTTGCCTAGGAATGTCTTTATTAGCCCGGCGTGTGATAGCCTCAGCTCTATGTTATTCAGCCTCAACCTCTTCAAAACCTCCAAAGCCAGTATTATCAATTCTACATCGGCTTGGAGGGAATCGGCTCCTATAAGTTCGGTTCCACATTGCCACCTTTCCCTTGTCTTCGTCCCTGTCTCTTCAAAAATAAAAACATTAGCTACATAAAAGAGCTTAGCCAACTCCTTCTCTGCCATACTATCAATATAAAGCCTGGCAACAGGAATAGTGCCATCAGGTCTCAATACCACCCTCTCTCCACTCCAGCCATCCCAATCAAGGAAGGAATATACCTTGCCTAACAGACTAGGGGTAAGTGTCCCGGTTGAGGTGAATAGATGAAGATACTCAAGGGTTGGTGTCCTAATCTCTTCATACCCCCATTTGAGACAACACTCCCTGAATGCCCCCTCAATTAGGCGAAACCTCCTCATCTCTCCGGGGGATAAGTCCCTACTTCCCTTGCACCTCTGGATTCTCATACCTCTTCCTCTTAATAAATAGTTGATAAATTTTACACCAATCTGGCTATCTATTCAAACGGACAGGTTAATAAATAATCGCCACTTTTATTTGCAACAAGAGTATAATCAATATATAATATAGCTATGGGATTTCTCAGAAGGCTGATTATGCCAAAGGTTACACGCATTCTAATATTAATACTCTTATTAGCTGTCACCCTTATCGCCACTGAGGTTCAGGCGGTTGCCCCCAAGATTGATGTGCTTGAGGTTAAAGGAGTCATCACCCCTGTCCTCGTTGATTATATCGAACGTGGAATTGACCAAGCTGAGGAGGACGGTGCCATAGTTCTCATAATCCAGATGGATACACCCGGTGGCTTGGACACTTCCATGCGTGACATTGTGAGACATATCGTCAGTGCCAAGGTGCCGGTAGTGGTATATGTTTCTCCTTCAGGGTCTCGAGCTGCCTCGGCTGGGGTATTTATTACCATGGCTGCCCATGTAGCGGTCATGGCGCCAAATACTGCCATCGGTGCTGCCCACCCGGTGGCACTAGAGGGTGAAATGCCAGAAGATATGGAGGAGAAGGTTGTCAATGATGCCGCTGCCTATATTAGAAGTATCGCTGGGGCTCATAAACGCAATATGGAATGGGCAGAAAGAGCGGTTAGAGAAAGTGTTTCGGCTACAGAGCAGGAGGCTCTGGCGCTTAATGTCATTGATATGGTTGCCCCCAACCTTAATATCCTTATCTCCCAACTTGATGGTAGGCAGGTAACTATGCTCGATGGTAGCGTGCTCACCTTACACACTCAAGGTGCCGCGATTAACCATGTCAAGATGAGCTGGGTTGAGGGATTCCTCTACGCTATCGCAGACCCAACCATCGCCACTATTCTATTAAGCCTGGGTATGCTCGGGCTAGTAATTGAAATCACCACCCCTGGGATTGGTGTCCCCGGCATAGCCGGTGGCATCTGCCTCATACTAGCCTTCTTTTCACTGGGAGTGTTACCGGTAAACTATACAGGGGTTATACTCACAGTTTTGGCCTTCGGACTCTTTACCGCTGAGGTATTTACTCCTACCTTTGGCTTACTTACCGTGGGGGGCATAACTTCGTTAATTGTTGGCTCCCTAATCTTATTTAGAGGGAGGTATTTTCAAGTGAACCTATGGGTGATTGCCACAATAGCAATTATTATTGCTGCCTTGTTTGCCTTTGTAATTCAGCGGGCAATGCGAGCTCACCGCCGCCAGGCAACTACAGGCAGGGAGGAGCTGATGGGGAAAAGTGCTATAGTCAAGGTAGCCCTGGAACCCCAAGGAACGATTCTCCACGCGGGTGAGCTTTGGACAGCAATATTAGACGAAGGGCGGGCGGAACTTGGAGAGGAGGTGATTATAACTAAGTTTGATGGCATGAAACTATATGTAACCAAAAAACAATAAAGGAGGTAAACGATGAATATGATTGTTATCGGTATAATTGTTTTAGCCTTACTCATACTCATCCCTATGACGGTTAAGATTGTCCCTGAGTATCAACGAGGGGTCATCTTCCGTCTGGGACGGCTAGTTGATACTGGGGGTGAAGGTAAGGGTCCCGGAATATTTCTCGTCATCCCCTTCGTTGACCGAATGGTGAAGATGGACCTCCGTGTGATAACCTTTGATGTCCCGTCACAAGAGGTAATTACCAAGGATAATGTTACCGTCAGGGTAAACGCAGTGGTATACTTCAGGGTGGTTGCTCCTGAGGACGCAGTGGTTAAGGTGTTAGACCATATCAGAGCTACCTCACAGATATGCCAAACCACACTGCGGAATGTACTGGGGCAATCTGAGCTTGATGAGCTACTAACCCAGAGGGAAACTCTCAATCGGACGCTGCAAACGATAATTGATGAACTCACTGACCCCTGGGGAGTAAAGGTCAGCCTAGTGGAGATTAAAGAGGTTGAGCTGGATGATACCATGAAGCGTTCGATGGCGGCTCAGGCTGAAGCTGAAAGAGATAGACGAGCCAAAATCATCCATGCTGAGGGTGAGCTTCAAGCTTCAGAGAAACTGGCTCAAGCCGGTGTTATTATGGCCAGGGAACCAGTCACGCTGCAGCTTCGCTACCTGCAAACGCTGACCGAGATAGCCTCAGAGAGGAATAGCACCCTCATCTTCCCCCTGCCCATCGACCTTATTAGTATGTTTATGAACCGGGGGGCTGGACCACAGTCAGGCGAGCCGAAATAGCCAAGAGGGTCAAGAGCTAAAAAGCAACAAACCCAGAGCCTGCCATTTCAGCCGGCTCTGGGAGAATGTTCATTTATAGTCACCGAGGGTAGCATCCCCGGCTACAATCTGGGTTAGGCTACCATCCCGCTGACGCAATAGCAAGCTGCCATCCCTGGCTACCGATTCAGCTATGCCCGTATATACTTTTTCGCCTGACCTTACTTCAATCTCTCTACCCAGTGTCACTAACCTATCTCGCCACTCTTCGTAGATAGACTCCCCCGCCAATAAAGCTAGGTATAACCTTTCTATTTCAACTAATAGTCGCTGGGTTATATCTAGCAACGACACATCTCCATCCAGCTCATCGGAAAGGCTGGTGGCAATTGGTAAAATCTCTGGAAAATCGGAAAGCCTGATGTTAACATTTACCCCAATACCTATAATAGCGTAGTCCACGGTGTTGCCCACTACCTGGTTTTCAATTAGAATCCCGCAAACTTTCCTACCATCAATAAGAACATCGTTTGGCCACTTGACCTCTGCTTTCAAGCCGGTGACTGCCTCAATACTATGGACTACAGCCAGAGAGGCTAGCATAATGAGGCAAGGTAAGTGAACCACTTTGGGGTAGAGAATAAGAGACAAGGCAAGGCTACCCTTAGATGATAACCAGGTACGATTTATTCGCCCCTTGCCTGCCGTCTGCTCACCAGCAATGACCACAGTGCCTTCCACTGCTCCCCTTCCTGCCGCCTCTCGCTTGGCTACATCCATTGTTGAAGTCAGAGTGGGATAGTAAATAACCCTTCGCCCGACGAGGTGAGTCTTTAGATTATTAGTGATAGATGCTGGCGATAAACTATCTTCCATCGTTCCCTACTACATTACCTAAATTAAGTCCTAAATACAAGTAGCCATCTTGACACAAAATTAACTCCGGGGCATAATGTGGCTAGTATAAGCGGGAGTAGCTCAGTTGGCAGAGCATCTGCTTCCCAAGCAGAGGGTCGTGGGTTCGAATCCCATCTCCCGCTCTGTAAGTTATCACTGCATCCCAGCTGAAAGTAGCCCCTTTTCGAAAGAAAGCCACACCTGCCAGCCTCAGGACAGTCGCCTTGAATTTACCTCCAATATCAAGTATACTATGTGCTAATAAAACTGGTGGAGCGTTAAATGACTAAAGATAGCCAAGTAAAAGAAAGACAATTAGCTGAGCTAAAGGAACGCCGTAAGAAAATAAGGGAGATGGGGGGAAGGGAGCAGGTAGAAAGACAAAAAAAGAAGGGCAAACTAACGGCGCGAGAACGAATAGATATGCTACTGGATAAGGGGACATTTTATGAGATTGGAATGTTTGTTAAAAGTAGCAATACGGCTTCTTATGGAGAAGTACCTGCAGACGCAGTAATCACTGGCTACGGAGAAATTGATGGGCGAAAGGTGTATATCTATTCTCAAGACTTTACCAGCATGGGAGGCACCCTGGCAGAAATACACGCCAAAAAGATATGCCTGGTACTGGATAATGCTATGAGAACTGGTTGTCCCATCATAGGGATTAATGATTCTGGTGGGGCAAGGATTCAAGATGGCGTAGATAGTCTATGTGGCTATGGTCAAATTTTCCTGAGCAATACACTAGCCTCAGGAGTAATCCCCCAGATATGTGCCATTCTGGGACCCACTGCCGGGGGGGCGGTATACTCTCCAGCATTAATGGATTTCGTATTTATGGTTAAGGGCATAAGTCACGCCTTTATCACTGGGTCAAGGGTGGTTAAGACTACAACAGGAGAAGAGGTCGATGATGAGACTCTTGGTGGAGCTACTGTTGTCCAGAGAAAGGCAGGGGTTGCTTGTCGCTCTGAAAATAGCGAACAGGACTGCTTCCAGAATATAAAGGAATTGTTGAGATATTTACCATCGAGCAACAGGGAAAAGCCAAAAAGAATTGATTGGGGAGATAACTCAAAGCGTATAGATACATCTCTATTTGATGTTGTCCCGGTAGATTCAAAGAAAGTCTACGACATGCACAAGATAATTGAAAGGGTTTTTGACCAAAGACAGGATGGGAAGAAAAACTACTTCGAGGTATTCCCACTATTTGCTTCTAATATAATCACCTGTTTCTCCAGGTTGAATGGATGGTCGGTGGGTATAATAGCCAGTCAACCGATGTCAAAGGCAGGATGTTTGGATATTGATGCCAGTGATAAGGCATCTAGGTTCATCCAGTTCTGTGATGCTTTCAATATCCCGATTATCAATTTGGTTGATGTCCCTGGATACCTACCAGGAACAGACCAGGAGTGGGGAGGAATAATTAGACACGGGGCAAAAATGCTTTATGCCTTTTCAGAGGCAACCGTACCCAAGATAGCCCTTACTATTAGAAAGTCATACGGGGGTTCATTTATCGCAATGTCCGGTAAGAAAATGGGATGGGATGTTGTATTTGCCTGGCCTAGCAGTGAGCTGGCAGTGATGGGAGCAGAGGGAGCAGCCCCAATAATATTCAGAAAAGAACTGAGAAACGCAGATAACCCCAAGGAATTACTAAAACAGAAGATAAAAGAATACAGAGAAGAATTTGCCAATCCTTATAAAGCAGCCGAACAACTACATATTGATGATGTCATTGACCCTGAGGAGACAAGACCTAGACTGATAGCAGCTTTAGGAATGCTAATAGACAAAATAGAAGATAGGCCACAGAAGAAGCATGGCATTATGCCTGCATAGCAGAGAATACATTGGCAGTTTGTTAAGAATGAGATAGAGGAAAGCAAAAATGGTTTGTGGCGTACATTGGAGTGTATTTAGTGCCTGGGTTGTGGCTGGGCTGTGTGTAATATTCAGCTTTTTGTATTTTTTCTTGGCTAAGAAAGAAAAGGACTAATAGACTCTATGGACGTCTTTAAAATCTGGGGTATCGCAGGCCTGGCTGGTTTTTTGCTGGTTTCGGTTCTCATCGGCAGCTTAGCTCTAAGGAGAGTGAAGAAGACCGCTGATTTTTTTGTGGGCGGGCAGCAGATGGGAATCTGGACGGTTGCCTTTACCTATGGCGCCACCGCTTATAGTTCAGCGTCGTTTGTTGGCGGTGCTGCTATAGGTTATATGTGGGGTGCCGGAATATTTTGGGAGTCTACCTCCTTCCTTATTTTAGGCACTATTGGACTATGGCTGTTGATGGGCAAAAGGCTAAGAAGGATGTCAGCAAGGCTTGGGGCTTTTACATTCTCTGAGCTCCTGGCGAAAAGGTATCAAACACCTATATTGCAACCTGCCACGGCTGGCATAGTGTTTCTGGCTATGCTGCTCTACACCACCACTGTCCTTATGGGAGTAGGGTTTCTGTTTGAAGTCATCTTTAAAATCCCTTATATATGGGGAATGGTCCTCATGGTGGCCATAGTAGGGTTCTACTTAGCTGCCGGTGGCGTAGTATCCACCATGTGGAACTGCGTTTTTCAAGCACTGCTAATGGCTGGCGGCGTAGTAGTACTTGTTGCGGTGTTTATTCCTCATGTAGGCTTTATCTCAGCCTATGAGGCTATGGGCTCCACTCGTGGTTTAGAGTACATTTCATTTCCAGGCGTTGGTGGAGCGCTAGTACCAATGCGGATGCTTTACATCGGCCTCTTTCCTTTTGCTATGCCTCACACACTGCACCAGTTCATTACTATGAAGAACTCTGACGTGATCCGAAAAGCCTTACCTATAATAGTTATCTGGTCACTCATTGTTTCGTTTGGCCTAAAGATTTGTTTCACTTTAAGTTACGAGGTGCTAGGGTCAGGTATCTACCCAGATAAGGTAATGCCAATGCTGATGTTAAATTTGTTGTCAGCTCCTCTAGCTGCATGGGTGATGGTAGCTGTACTGGCTGCCTCGGTGTCAACGATGGCCGGTCTGACGCTCCAAGGGGCATTCGCTATAGGTAAAGACATCTATCAAGCAAGGTTCAGACCCAAAACCTCAGACCTTACGATACTTCGGATTGCCAGGGTACTGTGTGTATCGATTGCTGTACTAGCCCTGTGGTTGGCTAACCTACGGGTAGATCTTATTGTATGGGTAATGGGGATAACAATGGCGATCTGCATTGGCTCATTTATGGCGCAGATGGTTCTGGGGCTCTACTGGCGCCGTGGTACTGGGACAGCTGCATTGTGGGCAATGTTTTTGGGCTTTGTGATAACCGTAGTCTGGGCAGCTGTATTTGGTCTCAAAGGAGAGCATTTATATAATATACATCCAGCACTACCGGCAGTGGTGGTTAACTGGACTACTTTCGTAGTGGTGTCACGCCTTTCCAAGCCGCTGCCTAAAGAACATCTAGACCGAGTTTTTGGAACTGGGGAGCTTGTGACGCCCGATTTCACTCAGATAGATGCGTGATGCTTCCTAAAGACAGGGTGAAAAAGAAGGTAGACAACAAAAGAAGCACGGCATTATGCCTGCATAGCAGAGAATACATTGTAATTTGCTAAGGATGAGGTGGAAGATGACAGAAGAACTAATTTCAATGGAAGAACCTGTCTGGGAAGAGTTAAGGAATAAAGAGAAGCGATTAAAAATTCTGGCCGAACTCGAACAAAAAGGGGTGATTATTTTCGACCCTGAGCACACCTATATTAACAGTTCAGTCAAAATAGGCAAAGGTACCGTCATTCACCCCTACGTTCTTATTTATTTGAACACAGTAATAGGTGAAAAGTGCATAATTTGGGCTTCTAATGTGCTTATAGAAAGTAATATAGGAAATTCAGTAGTGATAGAATCCTTTTGTAAAATCGAAGAGGCAGACATAGGAGATTTTGTCACCATAAGGTCTCATTCAAAGGTGTCAGCAGGGTCAAAGATAGGGAACTGGTGTAAGATCGGCCCTCAGGCTTGCTTAAGACCAGGAGCCATCATAGAAGACGGAATTGATATCGGAAAAGCAGATATTTAATGCTGACAAATGACACCTACTATTTTTGACCGTCTCGGCCTGGGGAAAGAATATAACTCTCGCCTCTTACTTGGGCTGCCAAGGGTAAAGGCTTCACCCTCACTAAAGCTCACCCTTAGTTTTACCTCTGCTCCGCTTGCTCGGTAATCTTTATTTCACTACCATCTTGGACAAAAATGAACGCAGTTTCCTTGACATGGCTGGGTTGGACTGTTAAACTACCGTTGCTACAATGTGGGTATTTTGCTACTAGTTTTTCCGTTAGAGAGATTTATTGGCAGAAAAAGTATCAACAAATAACCCTTCGTCGTCAGAACCTTTAAAAAGAGGGCTTGTTCAGGTCCTCACTGGTGATGGGCGGGGCAAGACTACAGCCGCCCTAGGGACAGTAATCCGAGCCCTGGGTCACGGACTGAGAGTATATATTGTTTTCTTTATGAAGGGTGATTACCCCTACGGCGAACGGAATACCTTGTCTAAGTTGCCCAATGTCACTATGGCTAGCTTTGGGTTTGGAACCTTTACTGACCCAGCAAATGTTAAGCCTGAGGAAAAAGAGCAAGCAAAGCGAGCTTTAGCCGCTGCCCGTGAAGCTTTGCTCAGTGGTAACTATGACCTGGTGGTACTGGATGAGGTAAACATAGCGGTAGCCTGGAAACTGGTTGAACTGGATGAGGTAATTAAGCTTATTAGTGATAAACCCCAGCATGTGGAGCTTATCCTCACCGGCCGCTATGCTGATAGAGAGCTAGTTAAGATAGCAGACTTGGTTACCGAAATGCTAAAGATTAAGCATCCCTATGACGAAGGGATAACATCTCGGAAGGGGATTGAGTATTAACTAAACACTTCGAAAGGAGAAATTGTGCGTATTACATTGAGCGTAATTAAGGCTGATATTGGTGGTTATGTGGGACATTCTGAATCTCACCCTGATATTTTAGTTAAAGCTGGTGAGTGCCTGGCTAAGACTAAAGAAGACGGGTTACTGATTGACTACCATGTAACCAAGTGTGGGGATGACCTGCAATTAATTATGACCCACCAGCAGGGTGAAAACAATGAAAAAATCCACAAGTTGGCTTGGGATACCTTTGTTGACTGCACTGAGTTGGCCAGAAGCTTAAAGCTTCACGGCGCTGGACAGGATTTGCTGGCTGATGCTTTCTCAGGCAATGTCAGGGGGATGGGCCCCGGGGTAGCTGAAATGGAATTTGAGGAACGGGGAGCTGAGACCATTCTTATTTTTATGGCTGATAAGACCTCATCTGGAGCATGGAATTTGCCACTATATAAGATGTTTGCTGACCCGTTTAATACCATCGGGCTGGTTATTGCCGCCAATATGCATGGTGGTTTTACCTTTGAGGTGCAGGATATAAAAGAGCATAAAAAGATAACCTTTAATGCCCCTGAGGAAATCTACGATATGCTGGTTTTTATCGGTGCCCCTTCACGCTATATGGTAAAATCGGTCTATCACCGGGAAGCCAATGAGATAGCCGCCTCATCCTCTACCCAGCGGCTGTCTTTGATTGCTGGACGATATGTGGGTAAGGATGACCCGGTGTGTATCGTTCGCTCCCAGGGGCAGTTCCCGGCGGTAGGGGAGGTGCTGGAACCTTTCACTTTTCCCCTACTTGTAGAGGGGTGGATGAGGGGTTCGCATCACGGTCCCCTTATGCCAGTGTCGGTGCAGGATAGCACCCCCACTCGTTTTGACGGACCACCCAGAGTAATAGCTCTAGGCTTTCAACTTTCAGCAGGCAAGCTGATAGGACCTCGTGACATGTTCGCTGACAAGTCATTTGATAATGCCCGCCAGCAGGCAAATGATGTTGCTGACTTTATGCGTCGTCACGGTCCCTTTGAACCCCACCGCCTGCCCCTGGAGGAGATGGAATACACTACCATGCCTCAGGTGATGAAAAAATTAGAGGGAAGGTTCGTCAACCTGGATTAAGGATGCCTAAGCTCCTCCTGGCGACAAACAATCAAGCTAAGGTGCGTGAGTATCGAAGTCTGCTCCAGAACCTTTCCTTTGAGCTGGTTACTCCGAGTGAACAGGGCATCACCACCATAGTTAATGAAGTAGGTGAGAGCCTGGAGGAGAATGCCAGGTTAAAGGCAACGGTCTTAGCCGCTAAAAGTCAGCTACTAGCCCTGGCCGATGATTCGGGGCTTGAGGTTGATGCTTTAGGTGGCGAACCTGGTCATCTATCAGCTCGTTATGCCGGTGAAGGTGCTTCAGATAGGGACAGGGTTAACTATCTATTAACTAAGCTCAAAGGTGTGCCCCGGGAGAAGCGGTCAGCTCATTTCAAGTGTGTTATTGCCATAGCTACACCTGATGGTAAAGTGGAGTTCTGCAGCGGTGAGTGTCAGGGGATTATAACCTTTGAACCAAAGGGTGAGCAGGGTTTTGGCTATGACCCGCTGTTTTATCTT
>SDBU01009554.1_pt1 | contig 10851 bp, 9 predicted proteins | sample 2277071 | NCBI WGS metagenome assembly SDBU01 (sample SAMN10397929, study PRJNA504765) | marine sediment metagenome | isolation source: marine sediment core GS08_GC12, 126 cmbsf | place: Arctic Ocean: Gakkel Ridge, Loki's castle | collected 2008
CATTTCTTCTCCCCCCTTTCTTTTATATTTTTATAAATTACTATTAGGTTGGGAGCTACAACCTATTTCGACCTTTTAACTAAAAAAAGTATCTCATTGGCGCAGCAAGTTGTGAATAGCCCCTAAGTATCTTTTAGCCTAGGAAAAAGTAATTCTTTTAATACCCAGTAGTACTATTTTCGAGTAGAATAGGCTCTACGCCAGAAAGAGTAACCAGATAAGAATCTTTGATGAGGATGTTCTTCCTTAGCCTCCTCATTTAAAGTGAGGATGATGTCATAGTAATGCCCTCAGCCTAAAAATCGTCCTCCACTTCGCTGAGTTTCACCACAATGTCAAAATTCTTGGCGGCTTCAGTACTCCAGCTGTTCTGACCGGCTTAGGCCTGCGCTCCCTAAGTCTAGCCACGAGTTATCAACGGACTGCCGGTCGAGATCTCAGTGTCGCTGAAGTGAGTCTTGTAGAGCGAACTTCTATCTATAGTAGCTATGGGAAAGGCTTTAAAAAACTAGAGATGCAGTACTGTAGTACTGCACCTCTTACATTAGATGCACATAAAAAACCATTACATTTACGGATTGATTTGCTCTAATGATGGTTTATGATAGCGGAGGTTAGGACTCGTATGTTTGTATTTCTATCTGGTGCACCCAATATCTAGTGGTGGAAAAGGAGAACATTGTGAAAGGTTTCATGTATCCAATGGTAAGATCAGAATATGATAAATTCTGGGTAAAATACTGCGGCTTCCTGGATCTATCGATCGAACAATTTATGACAATCCAGCAGGCGCTTCTATTACAGCAATTACAAGAGGTTGCTTACTCTCCTTTAGGAAGAAGATTCCTAGGCAAAAAAATTCCCACCACCCTAGATGAATTTCGCGAATCTGTACCCCTAACTATATATGAAGACTATCTCCCTGAGTTAGAACAAAGCAATGGAAACTCTCTTCCTGAGAAACCATATACATGGGCTCACACTTCAAACTCTTCAGGTTTCAAACGGATTCCGTACACGCTTCAATTCTATAATGCGCTATTAGATAATCTCATGGCAGTATTTGTTCTTGCCTGTTCCAAAAAGAGGGGGCAGAGCTCCATCACGGAAGGTGACCAAGTACTATTCAATGTCGCCCCCAGTCCCTACATGTCAGGAATACTAGCTCGTGGGGCTAGCGAAAGGTTCAACCTTAGACCGGTGATACCACCGGATTCGCATGATAATATGGACTTTAAGGAAAAGATAGCCAAAGGCTTCGAAATATCTTTGCAAAGCGGTGTGGACATATTAATTGCACTGACCAGTGTACTGGTTAAAATGGGAAACGATTTCAATAACCACTCTAAAAACGGCAAGTTATCCAAGCATCTTTTACATCCTAGTGTACTCTATCGCTATGGCAGAGCTTGGATGCAAAGTAAGTTGGGGAAAAGAAACATATTACCCAAAGACCTATGGCCAGTTAAAGCTATCATCAGTTGGGGTATTGATACCGACATTTACCGAGAGCTGGTATACAAATGCTGGGGTAAGTACCCCTACGAATTCCACGCCTGTACTGAAGCTGGAATAATAGCTATGCAGAGTTGGAATAAAAAAGACCTAACGTTTATTCCTCACTCCAACTTTTTTGAGTTCATCCCTGAAACTGAATGGTTAGAGAACAAGAGAAATAGCTCCTACCAGCCTCGCACGGTACTTCTTTCTGAAGTCAAACCAGGCGAGCGTTATGAACTTGTCATCACCAGCTTCTTCCAGATGCCCTTCATCAGATATAGACTAGGACATCTCATCAGGATTACATCATTAGAAGATAAAGAAGCACAAGTCCGTCTGCCTCAGATGGTCTTCGAGGCTAGGGCAGATGACCTAATAGACATAGCTGGTTTCACCAGGATAAGCGAAAAGACTGTCGCCAAGGCGATTGCCAACGCTGGATTTAACTGTCAGGAGTGGTCAATCCGCAAAGAAACTAGGCAGGGCAAACCCACACTTCACCTCTACATAGAGCTTGATAATAATCATAACCCAACAAAGGTAGCATCAGTTCTAGACGAAGAGTTGAAGAATGCAGATTCCTTCTATTACGACCTGGCCTCAATGATAGATATTCATCCCCTTGAGATAACCCTGCTTCGCCCCGGGACCTTTAGAGATTACTACGAGGAGAAAAGGAAAGTCGGAGTAGAATTGCACCAGCGGAAACCACCTCGGGTGAATGCTCCTGACGATGTTATCAGGGAGCTTCTTCGCCTGAACGGCAAACAGTTGAGAGAAAGAGAATATGAGTTGGCCCATAAAGTATAGCATTATGTCAGGGTAATTTTTAACAAGATTTTAACGGTAGTTTTAGGGATACATATAATTTCCTAGACTAAGATAAAAGGTGAATATACCTAGATAAATACTTGACATTTGCCAATTGGCGAATTACGCTTTAACTATGTTCGATAAAAAAAGGAGTTGGGAGAAGTAAATGAATTCATATCTCATTATTCCTTTAATAGAAGTTGCCTTTAGTTTTGGCTTGCTGATTACCCTTATAATCAGAGGTCTTCGCCATGTTGCCCGCAGACCTTTCGCTTTTTTCCTCGCCTGTATGGGTCTTTGGGGGTTCTTCATCTTTATGATGCGCTCCAGTTCTGATTTGTCAGTAGCGCTCTTGTGGGAGAAACTTGTCTTCATCGCTATATTAAGTGCTGCCCTATTCTTCTATAGATTCACCATTAGCTTTACAGGTACCAAACAATCAAAGCGAGTTCTTTATCCACTACTCTTCTTTTATGTCCTTTTCGTGGCTCTGATACCGACTGAACTTGTGGTTGAAGGGATGCAGATAATGTGGTATGGCAAAGCCCCCATTACCGGTGGGTTATTCTTTCCCTATGTGTTCCTTATATATGCACTCATAATACTTGGCTTAATTGTACTGTTAAAGCACTATCGGCAGACCAAAATTGTCAACGAGAGAATCCGGGACTCATATATTATTACCGGTATAGCTATCATGTTTATCGGGGGCACAACTGACTTTCTTCCTACTCTGGGCCTAAACATTTATCCTCTAGGTATCATCGGAAACATATTGTTCTGCTTATTGGCTACCGTTGCCATGTTAAGATACGGCCTCTTGGAATTCCGTGTAGTGCTCCGCAGGGGAGCAACTTTTACCCTCATAGGTATGTTCATTGCCGGTATTACCACGCTTATTTACTTCGTTCTTAATACTATGGTTGGTAGCATACCACCCTATGTTATTGCAACTATTGCTGCCATAATTGTTTTGGCTATCACACCGGTAGCCCAGCCGACTGTATCCAGAGTACAGCGAGTGGTAGATAGGTTGTTCTATGGCCAAAGGTATGACTACCTTCAGGCTCTGGAAAGTTTATCCAGAGAAACAAAAGACATAGTAGACCTGGGAAAGCTATCATCAACGTTGCTTAGCGCAATCGCCCGCGGCACACAAAGCAGTAACGTCTACTTGCTGCTCCCCAACCCAAAGACAGGGGGCTTTGCTACATATTCGCAATACGAGCAAAATGATGCTAACGAGATATCTTTTTCGGCTAGCAGCCTGATTACTCAAACAATGAAGCACCAAGAAAACCTCATAGATAGTAATGATATAGGCGTCATTCCCTCGCTGCGTGCCATTAGCGATCATGACAGACAGGCACTGGTGGAAAATCAAGTAGAGCTCTTAGTGCCTCTAAAAGCCAAAGAGCGATTGACTGGAATGTTAGTACTCAGCGGTAAGGTTTCGGGTAAACCTTACTCCACTGATGAGAAGCGTTTGCTGGAGACAGTTTCGCACCAGGCAGCTATGGCCATTGAAAATGCCCGTCTTTACGATGAGCTCAAGCAACAGTTGATTCATTCCTCAAAATTAGCCTCGTTAGGTGAGCTATCAGCGTATGTCGCTCATGAGGTCAATAATGGTCTGCAAAGCGTTATTAATTATGGAACGATTCTACAACAGGATTTGGAAGACGATGACGTCAGAAAGAAAGATTTCAAGGCAATAGAAACTGAGGCACTGCGAGCCCGAAACATAGTAGAGACCCTTCTTGGCATAGCTCGCAAAGAGAGACTAGGAAAAGGACCCATTGATATCAGCGACCTTATGCGCTCCGTGGTCACTCTAGCCCAACTGCGAGCTAAGGCGGAAGGTGTAACTATCACTGAAAATTATTCTAGAGAACCATTGTTCGTAGAAGGCAGCGCTGAACAGTTGAGACAGGTGTTTTTAAACCTGTTTGGGAATGCTACAGATGCCATGCCAGATGGAGGTACTATTAAAGTCGAAGCCACCACTCAGAATAAACAGGTGGTCATAACTGTTGCTGATACTGGCATAGGTATTCCTAGTACCGTTATCGACAAAATATTTGACCCCTTAGTCAGTACGAAAAGTAATGGTACCGGTTTGGGTTTAACAGTGAGTCTTAGTATTATACGTGACCATGGCGGTACACTAAACGTTGATAGCGTGGAGAATAAAGGAACCAAGTTTACCGTAGTTCTCCCTCGGGTTGAACAGGGAGAGGAATGAGACTATGCCTGAAAAGATATTGATAGTAGATGACGAGAGTCACGTTCGGGAATCAACTATGCTTCTCCTTCGGAGGAAAGGCTATGCAACCGAAGGAGCGGAGTCAGGTATCGTAGCTTTAGAGAAGATTGCGGAGGAGTCTTTCGACCTCCTGCTGCTGGATATTAAGATGCCTGGTATGAGCGGACTTGAATTGCTTAGGCAAGCCAAAGAGATAAACCCAGATATTATGGCTCTTATCATGACAGGCTATGGTACCGTTGAGAATGCTATTGAAGCTCTGGAGCTGGGAGCACTGGGGTTTGTGCGGAAGCCGATGCCCATTAATGAATTAGCAAACGTTATTGATGACACATTGGCTAGAGGACGGCTGAGAAAAGAAAATGCGAGACTCCAAGCTCTGATGCCTCTTTTCGAATTGAACAAGGTGATTCTATCTGAGGTGGATGAGAACAAACTCCTAGGCCTTGTTCTAAATACCGTGATATCTGAAATAGGAGTTGACATCGCTCAAATTCTACTCTGGGATGACGACGGTAACCTGATTATGAGGGCTGTCCGCGGGCTCTCGTCAACGGAAGGTATTGGTAGAATAGTGGTCGATGAAATGGCGGTTAAAGCTAGCTTAACAGTAGAGCCGGTAGTGGTATCTAGCGAGAATAGCAACATCCCCAGCACCGTAAAGAAGACTAAACTGCAGCAATCTGGTTGTAATATTTATGTTCCCCTGATAATTAGAGGTAAAGTCATCGGTGTACTGAAAGCTACAAAGTTTGGGAATAAAAAAATCTTTGCTCAAGGTGACACAGAATTCCTATTTACCCTCTGTGGACAAAGTGCCACAGCTATAGCCAACGCCAGGTTATTTGAGAGTGTACAGAGAAAACAGGCTGAAGTAGAGGAGCTCTTGAAAAGGATAATTAACACTACAGAAGGTGAACGGCTGAGGCTATCTCTAGAACTTCATGATGGCCCCATTCAATCAATTATTGCTTCTCAGTATAATATCGAAGCTTGCAGACTACTTATCAGTAAAAACCAGCTGAGTAAAATGGGGGCTAAGCTATACGACATTGAACAGATGCTATCTCAAAGCACACACAACTTACGAAGGATAGTTCATGACCTGCATCCGCCAGCTCTGGACAAAGCAGGCCTTATCTCAGCAGTGCAAGAATGTCTGAGCAACCTGGAGAGGGATAATGGAATTGGCTGCCATATGGAGGTGAGAGGTTCCCCAGTACGCCTAGACTCTCCCGCAGAAAGAGGCGTATATTACATAGTTAAAGAAGCTCTCTCCAATGTGAGAAAGCATGCCGATGCATCTGGGATTCGTGTTGCGGTAGAGTTTCAGGACGATAGTTTAACAATCGATATTGTCGATAATGGCAAAGGTTTTGACCTACTTGCTAAATATGACGAGGCTGATACAGATCATCTGGGAATAAGGAGTATGAAAGAGAGAGCCAGAATGTTGAACGGCAGTATTGTCATAGATTCGAAACTAAAAAGTGGGACTAGAGTGAAACTTGTTGTTCCTATCAGTAACACTGAAGCCGGAGAGACAGCAGCCGAACCGATGGGAAGTGAGCAAGAACAAGGAGGTACCTAAAAATGAGTAAAGTAAGAGTATTCTTGGTTGATGATCATCCCATAGTACGTACCGGGTTGCGAGCAGTACTTGAGGCAGATGATGGAATAGAAATCGTTGGGGAGGCTGATAGTGGTGAAGAAGCTATATCTCAGATACCATCATCTTTGGCAAGTATAGTCCTCATGGATGTCAAGCTACCTGGCATTGATGGTATCGAAGCTGTTCGGCAGCTGCTCAAGATAAAGCCTAACCTGGTGATTATCATACTGACCTCTTTTGGAGGCGACCATGTAGTACGTGCCGTAGAGGCAGGGGCTAAAGGGTATTTACTGAAGGGCATAAGTGGCCCCGATTTGAGAAAAGCCCTCTATGAAGCCTATCAAGGTAAATCACCAATCGATCCGGTTGTTACTGGACACCTTGTAGTAGAATTTATACGGCGGAGAGGCAACAAGAGTTCAGGGCCGAATTGGTCTCCACTGACTCCCCGTGAGACCCAGATCCTTGAATACGTCGCCAAAGGAAACGCCAACAAACGAATTGCAGAACGATTGAATATCAGTGAGCAAACGGTAAAGAATAGTTTTAGCACAGTACTAAGGAAACTTAGAGCAAATGACCGTACTCACGCCGTGGTTATCGGCTTAAAAAATGGGTGGCTTTTCATGTCTAATATAGCTGATTAGGTGTAAAACTTGTCTAGAAATGGCGGTTCTCAATGGAATTGAGAACCGAAGAAGAATTGAATATAGATATTGCTACGGAGTTAAAATGCACAAAATAAGTATACTTATAGCTGATGACCATCCGGTAGTAAGACAAGGCATCATGAATTTTTTGGAAGCTCATGGCGAACTGGAAGTGAAGGGCGCAGTTTCCAATGGGGAAGAAGCTATCAGAGCGGTTGAGGAACTGCAACCAGATATTGTTCTTATGGACCTAGTTATGCCCGGTATGGATGGAATAGAAGCTATTCGCTACATAAAGAGCTTAAAAATAAATACACGGATTATTGTTATGACCAGTTTTGCCCAGGACAACAAGGTGTTCCCGGCCATCAAGGCAGGGGCAGAAGGTTATCTGCTAAAAGATATATCGCCGGCTGACCTAATCAGTGCAATAAAGACAGTATACACTGGCAGGCCTGTCCTGCATCCTGACATAGCTCAGAAATTGATGCTCAGTTTTTCCAACCGCGGTGAGGGTATTACTGCAGAAAAGCTAACGCCGCGCGAGACAGAAGTTCTAGATTTAATAGCCTACGGTCTAAGCAATGAAGAAATCGCAAACAAGTTATTCATCAGTGATAAAACAGTTAAGACACACGTAAGTCACATTCTACACAAGCTGAATGTAGCTCACCGTACCCAGGCTGCTTTATACGCCATCAATAGAAACGTACCGCAACCTGACAGCTAGTCTCTTTATTTTACCCCTTGCCACCAACCCTATATGGACATCACAGACGAATCATCTTACGGGATTTTGACCACAGATACACAGGAGGTGGTGTCGTAAGCAAACCACATGTCAGCCCCCTGCATTGTTTCCCACAATCAGCTTGACCTCCAGCTCATTACCGGCTGGGATAGTGTAGTTTAGTCCACTGATGGTAATAGTCTTCATAACCCAGGTGGAGGAGCCTTTCTGCCAAGATTCGCTTAAGGTACCATTACCTATCTCGGTATACGTTGAACCGTTGTAATCCCGGAGATAGATAGTGATCTCTCCTCGCTTACCTTTACTAAAGCCTCTAATTGCTGACCACAAGTCTATGGTCACCGTCCCTATAATAGGCAGGTCGTCAGACAGACTGCCTGCCCTCCAGGCTTGGTACTTGGTGAGGTCGGTCTCACCGGCTCCACTGCCGCCCTTGACAATTATCAGTCCGGCATCAGAGTCGCGGTCTTGGTCGTAGTTGTACAGGGTAGTGGCTATCGGTGCGGTTGTGCTCGTTGGTAATACCGCCTGCGAGCTAGTATCACCTGTTGGCGGCGTAGGGTTGTTATGCAGGTAGTTCTGAATACGGAACCTGAGAGCATTACCTGTACTCTGCTCAGTGTCAGTGAAATAAGCTCCCGCACTCGCATTAAACAACGCGGCAATGATGCCTATTGCTATTAGAGCTAGCAGTAGTTTCGCAACAATCTTCCTCATCTTCTTCTCAAATTACTATGTAATTGGTCATGATTTTATATCTAAATTTCGTTAAGACTCCTCTTTATAAACTATACATTATTATTTAAACCCTAAATCCCACAAAATAGAAGCCATTAAGATGGTAACTTAGTACTTATAAAGGTAGTAGTTTAGTTCAGTAAAATTAGCAATTAGTAACCCCTGACCCCCTGTCAGTCATGCCACTTGTCTCCTGGGTATTTAGTACTAACTGGCTAACCCTATCAGGACTTATACCCCATTGTTCATAATTTCATCCTGCCATACTATATATTCATAGCTATGAACTTCATCAAAAATCGTTCAATGGGAAAATAAAAATTAGGGGGGCTTAGAAGGCGGAAAATGAAGGTTTTCAAGTGGTCTATTTTAGCAATTACTGCTTTCGCTGTTGCTGGCTTTGCTTTTGTATATTTTTCCCCTGACTATGCCATATATTCAGTGAGGACCGAGAGCATGAAACCAGCTATCAAAATGGGCGATATGATAGTAACCGGTCCCCTAAGCGGATTCTTCAGTGGTGAGCTCCAGTCAGGAGCGGTTGTAACTTATACACGTAACGAAGAGCTGACCACTCATAGGGTGGTTTCAGTTGACGGCAATACTCTGGTGACTAAGGGTGACGCAGTGGAAGAGTCTGACCCATGGGCAGTCGCCATGTCTGACGTTAGTGGAGTTTATTTATTTAAGATTCCCTACGGAGGGTACCTTGCTAATTTTATACGAACCAGACTTGGCTGGCTCCTAGTAGTTATTTTACCAAGCATGTTGCTTGTTGGCCTTATTATTTGGGATATTGTTAAGGAAATTCGGGCTATAAAGACTAGTCGGGCACCAGCAAGCACAGCCCAAGAAACTGCCGAAACACCAGCATCAGCATCTCGAGAAGCTATCGTCTTGACCCCGAAAATAGGTAAATCGGCAAAAGAGATTATTGAAGCATCGACAAAAGAATTCAATGAGGCTGCTGAGTCACTAATGAGAGAATTCGAGGAATCGTTAGGTTGGACCGAGAAAATAAGCATACACCCTGGACTGCCGAAATTAGCAAAAGAGTCCTAAAATATAATGAGCGAAAGAAAGGAGGGATAGAATGAAAAAGATTATTGCTTTAGCAGTGGTGGCTTCACTTATCTTGGCATTGACTGGTGGTGTTACCTGGGCATACTGGAGTGATACCGAGGCCAGTACTAATAACAGCCTTTCTGCCGGAACATTAGATCTGGATGTTGACGGTGGAGATGTAGCTGTTACCACCTTTAGTGCCAGTGATAAGGCGCCCGGTGACAGCGGTAGTGGCAGCACCACCCTGTCCAATGCAGGAAGCATCAATGCTGAGTTAGATATCGCTATAGGTATCATCACTAACACGGGGGGAGCCGGCGGCACGGAGTTTGAAGATGGCAGTGGCGACCTCGGCGGTGTCGCCGAGATAGCAGTCTACATTGATGTTGACCAGAGTGGTAGCTGGACCGCCGGAGATATCGGCCTGAAGTCAGATGCCACTACCTATAACCCCCCAACCGCATTAGACTATGCCACTATCGATAGCTATGCCAGTGATAGTTGGAACGCTGTGGAGACATTGTTAACCCCAGCTGTGGACGACTTCATCATCCTGTGGCGGATTCCCACCACTGCTGGTAACAGCATCCAAGGCGATAGTACTAGTTTTGATGTCACCTTCACCTTGGAACAGGCTGCAGCTGATTAGTAATCGACAGCACCTAAACTGAGTGCTGTGGAGAGTTGGTATGGGGGCTGGGAGTCTTCTTAGACCCCAGCCCTTCCGAATTTACACCATAAAGGCTGACATTGATGAAGAAGATATTTTGTTTAACCATAGCCCTTTTGTCGTTAATTGGCTCGGTTGGAAGTCTTACGTGGGCTTACTTCAGCGATATTGAAGCTTCGACTGGCAACCAGTTGATAGCTGGCACGCTAGATTTGAAGACCGATGACGCTGACGGCGTTACTCAAACTCTGTACGCTAACAATATGGAACCTGGCAGCACTGTCGGCCCCTCCACCATTCAATTAAAGAACTCCGGCTCTGTGGATGGTTCGAGCCTAGACATAGCATTTTCCTACGTGGAGAATGATGGCAGTCCAAATCCAGTCAATAAGAATACTGATGAAACGGCTGCTATGATAGAGGCAACCACCTTGAACTATGGAGGCTCTAGCCTTCTGAGCAGTGTGAGCGATTCTAATAGCAATGGCTATAAGGACATACAGGACTTGAAGAACGCTGACCTGAGCGGCCAGAGCGGCTTAAATACTCAAGCCACCAAAGATTTTGAAATTGCAGTTCAGCTCAGAAGTGAAACAGGTAATGGTTTTCAGGCTGACGGCATTACTATGACCATCACCTTTATCTTGAACCAATAGAAAATTGGAGGTTATCTACAGACTATGGTGACAATGAGATACTTTTTTTAGTTAAAAGGTCGAAATAGGTTGTAGCTCCCAACCTAATAGTAATTTATAAAAATATAAAAGAAAGGGGGGAGAAGAAATG
>SDBU01009555.1_pt1 | contig 10850 bp, 8 predicted proteins | sample 2277071 | NCBI WGS metagenome assembly SDBU01 (sample SAMN10397929, study PRJNA504765) | marine sediment metagenome | isolation source: marine sediment core GS08_GC12, 126 cmbsf | place: Arctic Ocean: Gakkel Ridge, Loki's castle | collected 2008
GGCAACGGCAGCGCCTCTGGCGACGGTAACTATTATCAGGGGCAGGTGGCCAATATCAATGCCTTTCCGGATATTGGCTTTGAGTTTGATAACTGGAGCGGCGATACCAGCACCATAGCCAATGTTAACGACCCAACCACCACCATAACCATGAATGGCAACTACACAATCACCGCCAACTTCAGCGTGGCACCGGATGTTACCCTGACCATGGCGATAAATGGCAGTGGCTCAACCGACCCTGAGGTGGGTGACCATACCTACCCAGCAAACACGGTAGTTCAAATCACCGCTACTCCGGATAGTGGCTGGCTGTTTGATAACTGGACTGGTGCTGTAGCCAACTCCAATTCGGCTACCACCACCGTTACCATGAACTCCAATAAGACGGTTACCGCCAACTTCAGCCCGGCAGCGCCTGTTACCCTGACTATGGCAGCAACCGGCAACGGCTCAACTGACCCGACAGTAGGCGAGCATGAGTATTCTGAGGGCGAGGTAGTCACCATCACCGCCACACCAGATGTTGGCTGGCAGTTTGATGACTGGACTGGCGATGTAGCCAACACCAATTCAGCTACCACCACCGTCACCATGGATACCGACGAGACGGTTACTGCCAACTTCAGCCCAGCACCGGATGTTACCCTGACTATGGCAGTAAATGGCAACGGCTCAACCAGCCCGGCAGTGGGTGACCATACCTATCCAATAGGCACGGTAGTCAATATCGCTGCGATAGCGGATAGCGGCTGGCAGTTTGATAGCTGGAGCGGTGATGTGGCTGACCCCAATTCGGCTATCACCACCGTCACCATGAACTCTAATAAAACGGTTACGGCCAATTTCTCTGAGATTCCAATCTATACCCTGACTATGGCGGTAAACGGCAACGGCTCAACCAGCCCGCCAGTGGGTGAGTATGCCTATTCAGCAGGCACGGTGGTTCCCATCGCTGCTATAGAGGGTAGTGGCTGGGAGTTTGATAGCTGGACCGGCGATGTCGCCGACCCCAACTCGGCCAGCACCACAGTACTCATGGATGCCGATAAGACCGTCACCGCTAACTTCAAGGATATTACACCTCCTCTCATTTTAGCCATTTCAGTCTCTAATACTACCAAGACCGGTGCCGATATCAGCTGGGTAACAGATGAACCCAGTAATAGCCAAGTGGACTACCGGGCTAGCCCGGGCGAGTTGACACCTCTAGACGAAACACTGGTTACCGAGCACCTTGTCCACCTGACTGACCTGACCCCGGCTACTACCTATTACTATAAGGTCATGTCCCGAGACGAGGCGGGTAACCTGTCGGTATCCGATGAATACACCTTTACCACCATGGGATTGCCAGCTACTTTTGCCATCATTGACTGGGCTATATCTCTAAGCGAGGTTGATACCGGCACAGAGGTAACCATCAGCTTTTTACTTACTAACACTGGCGACCTTGCTGGCAGCTATCAGGTAGCCATTGCGGTGGATGGGGTGGTTGAAGCGACCAGAGAGGTAACCCTTGATGCTGAGGCTAGCGAAGAGATAACCTTTACCACAACCAAGGATATTGCCGGCACATATCTGGTGAGTGTTAATGGGCTTACCGTCTCATTTACGGTAGTTCCGCCACCACCAGCCGAGATTAACTGGTGGCTTATTGTGGGTATTATTGCTGGCGTGATACTCCTCCTTATACTTAGCATACTATTAACCAGGAGAGCCAGGGAGAAGGCTGAGAAATGGCCTGAGAAAGAGCCGGGAGAAAAGGTTACCGGGAAAGCAAAAGCGTTGGTCAGTGCCGCGGTAGGATGGATTGATTCTCGCCAGCCATTTAAGCCCAAAGAGGCTAAAGAAATGGCCGAGGGAGGAGTTGATGAAGCTGCGATAATGGCTGTTCCTGAGGCCAAAGAAAGCGCCAGGAGAGAAGCCGAAGAGGCTAAGAAAGCTATGGAAGCTGAGAGAAATGCCAGGAAAGAAGCTGAGCGTGAGGCCAAGGAGAAGGCCAAGCGAGAGGCTGCCGAGGCTAAAGAGAGAGCCAAGAGAGAGGCTGAAGAGGCTAAAGAAATGGCCAAGGGAGGAGTTGAGGAAGCTGCGATAATGGCTGTTCGTGAGGCCAGAGAGAGCGCCAGGAGAGAAGCCGAAGAGGCTAAAAAAGCTATGGAAGCTGAGGAAAAGGCTAGACTGGAGCCTGAGCGCGAGGCTGAGGAGAAGGCTGGACAAGAAGTCGAGCGTGAGGCTGAGAAAACTCTACGTCAACAGCCTGGCAACGATATACGTATTGAAATAAAGGAAGGGGGTGGTGTGCTAACGGTTAAAGCACTAGCCGTGGCAAATCTGAAGAAAGCCCTTCATACTCTGACGAAAGACCCCAAAATTGGCGTCAGGTTTATGCCTTCTACTGCGGACCCTAGCCAGTTTGAGATGATATTGGATAGAGAAAAAGAAGGGGACCAGGTAGTGGAAAGTGATGGGTTAAAGATTTTACTCATTCGCCCCGAACTGGCCCCAGCGCTGGAGGGAATGACCATTGATTGCCAGGAAACACCCCAAGGTGCGCGCTTCACCATGTCAAAGCATGCCCCTGGCTCATAACATAGAGGCAATCCACCACCTTTTAATTACTAAACCCAGAAGCGGCTTTCCCCAAACCGCTAAGTGAGCAACATATCTGAAGGTGGCAAGCAGACAGATGAGACGCAAAGCATTTAAGGTCGGCATTTTATGTCGCCTAATAATAGCCCTAATTTTGGCACTGGGCTTAATTCCCATTGGTGAGGTCCCGGCATCTGCCTTGAGTCTAGGCGAATATTTTGTAATCAGTTATGATGTGTCATTTAGTAAAAATGAGGTCTACCTGGGTGAGGTTTTCTATGCCACAGTTACAACTCAGGTAACCTGCACTAAGGACTTGCCGTTACCAATAAGTGAAGCCTTTGTGACCGGCCGCGTCGTAGCCCAGCATGAAGAGAGTGGCGATAAGCTAGTATTAAATTCTAGCTACACCGTATCAATAAATCCATTTCCGGTCGAAAAAGAGGGCGATGTTACCCAGATATCCCAGTTAGTACCTCTGCAATTTCCCGTGGGGAGCCGCTCCGGTAGCTACAATGTAGCTGGAGAAGTTATCAAAGCCAGGGCTCAGGTTGCAGCCATATGGTGGTGGACTATTACCAGTTACCTACCTTCATACCAGTCAATGGGCTCAATTACATACCTGTCTGATAGGGGCGACAGTGGCGACCCTCCACTACCAGACCCCGTTGAGCCAGCTCCACTACCTGTCCCTGTTGAACCAGCTCCATCACCTGTCCCTGTTGGACCAGCTCCATCACCTGTCCCTGTTGAACCAGCTCCACTACCTGTCCCTGTTGAGCCAGCTCCACAACCTGTCCCTGTTGAACCAGCGCCACAACCAGACCCTGTTGAACCAGCGCCACAACCAGACCCTGTTGAACCAGCTCCACAACCAGACCCTCTAGCTCTAGCTCCTCAAACATCAATACCTACCACAACACCACCCAAGTCAACGAACTGGTGGCTAGTGGGCGGCATCTACACTGTGGACCTAGCTTTACTGGCGACCATTTTGTGGCTAAGCTGGCGCCGAAGACTAAAACGATGAATCCAGAGAAAACCGGGTGCCGCCTAGTCAAGGAATGGTATCACTAGACCTGCCAAGTCCTGAAGCGCATCGGTACCAGTACTAAATTCCATCTCCAAATAGTACTATGTAGCTATTGACCCCCACCTACACGGGGGAAGTATAATTGAGTAGGAAAGTATAGGAAAGTATAGTTAAATAGTGGAGGATAATCATGGCTAATAACGGTAACGGTGACAAGGACGGTGTCACTGAGCTGGAAGGGCATGAGTTTAACATAGTCAAAAAAGGCCTGGATAAGGTTCAGGTAGCTGCTTTCATCAATGAGCTTGTTAGACAGCGTGATGAGCTAATTAGCGAACGTGATAAATTACTAAAGCGTGAAGAGCATATGTTATCGCTTACCAAACTTGCTGAGAGAACAGTTATTGAGGCGGATAAACTAACCGCAGAGATGAAGAAGGAAGCCATAGAGCAAGCTAAAATTGAGGCGGACAAACTCACCGAAGAGACCAAGAGGGAAGCCATAGAGCAAGCTAAAACTGAGGCTGACGCTATTATGGCTAAAGCGAAAGAACGGAGCCAAGAACAGACCCAGCAGATATATGGTCAGCTTCTCTCACAACTTGAAGGCCTCAAGCAGCAGGTAGTAGCCTTAGAAAAAGAGCCTGAGCAAAAGTTATCTCAGACTACGGACCAAATTAAGGTTATAGCCACTGAGAAGCAACTGCCATCAACCATGGCTCCAGCGGCGGGAGAGATAAGCCCTGAGAGTGCGGAGAATAAGGATACCGAACCACAGGAACTTATCCAGATAATAGGCTTAACAAACATGATTGAGCCGCAGGAGGGGGCACCAGTACTAGCCGACAACCAGGAGCCGACTACTTATGAGAAGGAGGTTGAACTGGAAATTCTACCCCCAGTGAATCCAATGAAAATAATGGAAATCATGAAGTATCTTGATAACCTGTCTGAGGTTTTAGACACTGAGCTTATACCCCGGGCCGATAAGCCTTCAATCATAGTTACCCAGCGCAAACCGATACCTTTAGCTGATATGCTGAGAGAACTCCCACAAGTGGAACATGTCACAGACGGAGAAGTGCCCGTTGCTGGCACCGATAGTGCAGAGGGCGACAATCGCAGGAAGATTGAAATAACACTTTCCAGTGTAGTGTGAATGTGGCAAGCAAGCGGGGCCGGTTCTAGTTAATGTCTGACTTCTGTGAGGTATATTCGCGACTCTGCTTTATACACCGTCCTTATGTTACCAGAGTTATCTTTTGCTAGAGAAGCGGGGCTGCGTAGTAAGACCAAAAGCCGGTTCAATTGTCACGTTCTATGAAATTCTATTGTTTGGAGCGTTTTAGGCTCCACCACATCCCAACAGACCAATCTAGCTTCACCTTTGACCTCCGTAACAATCTCAGCATATGTCCCAAAACCTCCTTGACGAAGTATTTTGTTGTCAAAAAACCATAGCACCCCACCGGGTGCATGGAAAGCACAGATTGTATGGCTCCTGCGAATAGGCCGAAGCATAGCCGTTAGTAACACCGGACTAGAACTCGGCTGCCATCGCTCAAGCAATGTCGCTGCCAGGATGGCAAACCCATCACAGTCATCTTTTTTCCTGGACCAAACTGTTTGTGGATAGCTAATGGAATCGAAGAGATGCAAAGGCCCATCCATTGTCCATGTCACCTGTGCCAGGTAGACCTCAATATCCTTTAAAGAATTAGCCACTGGCAGACTCTGATTCCGATATTTGGACTCACACAATTTACGCCGCAACCGAGACCACCTGTATCTACCTTTTTGTAGCCACCCGATTAGAAAGTAATCGGTAATTGAAGTCATAATATGCCTACCTACACATACAGGAACTCCTAGCTCCCCTAATTCGCTGCCGGCTAAAACGTTTTGTTTCTATACTCTGAGTTAAAATAACAGATAGGAAACTGAGAAAAGAATTATCCTAAATCACGAATTGACTATTGATAAACTAAACAACCTATTATACAATAAACGGGGGTAGAAAAGGATGCCTAGCAAAAATGTAGAGCCTTCTGGTGTCAACACGCTAAACGATATCTCCTCAAAAGTCTTAAAGGACACGGAAGGCAATACTGCGAAACTTAAAGAAGCGGTAGCCAGGGCTGAGGAAGCAGGCAAATCAGCCAAAGGAGCGGCTGAGGAATCAGTAAGGATATCCTGGGAAGCGATAAGCAAGGCTGGGGAAGTAAGCAAATGGGCCAAAGAGGCGGCGGCGGCGGCGGCAAGAGCATCCCAGGAAGCGGTAGCTAGGGCTGAGAAAATAACCAAATCGGCTGGGGAGGCGGCTGAGGCATATACAAAGGCCTTCGAGAAAGCGATAAGGAGGGCTGAGGAAGTAAGTAAATGGGCCAAGGAGGCGGCTGAGGAAGCAATAAGAGCATCACAGGAAGCTATAACTAGAGCTGAGGAAATGGGAGAGTTAGCCAATGAGACAGCTGAAGCATCAAAGAGAGCATCACAGGAAGCTATAAGTAGAGCTGAGGAAGCGGGGGAGTTAGCCAATGAGTCAGCTGATAAGGCGATAAGAGCGACTAACGAGGCCGCGGAGATGTCAATAAGAGCATCACAAGAAGCTATAAGCAAGACTGAGGAAGTAGGGAAGTCGGCCAAGGAGACGGCTGAAGCATCAAGGATAGTATCACAGGAAGCGGTAGCTAGGGCTGAGGAAGTGGGTAAATCAGCCAAAGAGGCGGCTGAGAAAGCAATAAGAGCATCACAGGAAACTATAAGTCGGACCTATGAAATCACTAAATCGGCTACAGAGACTGTTATGGCATGGACGAGAGCATCCCAGGAAGCGGCAAGCAAGGCTGAGGAAGTGAACAAATCGGCCAATGAGGCGGCCGAGATATCGGAAAGAGCATCACGAGAAGTAATAAGTAGAGCTGAGGAGGTGAGCAAATCGGCTAAAGAGGCGGCTGAGGCATCAATAAGAGCGTCTAAGGAAGCTGCTGAGGCGTCAAAGAGAAAAATTAGAGAGGCGGCCAAGGCGTGGAGAAGAATATTCGAGGAATGGTTAGGTGACCCCGGAGAAACCGGTAAAACGACCGAACAACTGGCCCCGCAGACTGCCAAGGCAGAGACAAGAACATCCGAGGAAGCTACTAGCAAGGCTGTGGAAGCAGGAAAGTCGGCCCAGGAGACGGCTAAAGCATTGAGGAGAGCATCCCAGGAAGCTACTAGCAAGGCTGAGGAAGCAGGGAAATCAGCTAAGGAGGCTGCCGAATCCTTGGCGAGACCCTTTGAAGAAGCGGTAAGCGAAGGTAGGGAAACCGGCGTAAAGAAAAAGGGGGGAGCCAAAGAGCCTCAGAAGATAATTGAGACTCGTCTGGAGTCCCTAGCCAGAATGTATGCGGCTAGCGAAGTCAACCAAGCCGAGGAAGGAACCGAAGAGGAGGAAACCTAAGCAAGACAATATAATTATTGCCATATTAGAGCTGAGGTATGATAACAATGTAAAGAATGAAGAAGGTCAGAAACAGCCTCACTAGCAAGTGAAAAGGGAAATATCAGATTCAAGGGGGTATTTTATGATGAATCAGAAGGGGCCAGCTAAACGGGCCATAAAGCAAGCAGAAGAGGAAGTTGTAAAACTGGCGGCTGAGTCTCCTGAGCAGGTGATAGACCCTCTCACTGAGCTTCTAGGCCGGGCTCAGAGGGCCTACGCAGATTACATAGAGGCTCAAAAAGAAGTGGCGAGGGCGTATAAGGAACGGGCACAGCAGGTGGAGAAGGCCTATAAAGAGGAGGAAGCCCAAGCCAATAAGGCCTGGGACAAGGCCGTAGAACAAGCCCTAGCAGCCCGTGAGAAAGCTAATCAGCAGGCTGAGGAGGCATCCAAGAAAGCCGGAGAGAAAGCCATGGAGGTTTATCAGGAGAGTATAGGGCAAGCCTCAAAAGTCCGAAAAGAGACTCTAAAGCAAGCCTGGAAAGTCTGTAAAGATACTACAGAGCAAGCCTGGAGAATCTTCCAGGGAGAGGGGGTAAAAGAGTAAAGTTCAGACTGACTGCTACATTACGCACTATGCACTCCAGGCTTAGACTGGCAAGTTACAGTAGTGAGGGTATGTCCTTGAAGGCTTCCTCAATTCCTCTGTAGCCATACTCTATCCCTCCCCGCCTCCTCTTCGCACCAGAGATATAGCTGATAGTTTTAGTAAAATAATCCATGACTTTTCTTGAACCAATAAGCTCGGACAGGATGATGGTAACATCCAGTGAGCCCTTTGCCCTGGGGTAATCGCCGCTGCGTATTATGGCTTCCGTAGCCATACTTTTAAGAGAAGCTGAAAGCCCTTTTATCAGATCCATATTCATTTCCTCGTGTGGTGCGGTTAGGAGATACAGCGCCTTCCTGGCATCTGTAGGATTACATCTGAGCGTTAACCCACCGATGGCTTCATCCATCGCTTGAGTCCCCCTTTGGGTTTTGGTGCTCTTCTGCCTGAAATCGAGCTTTTCTTTAAAGGGAAACCTAAACCGCGGTATTCGTGCCGTACCATAGCCTATTACTGCCCATCCTGACAGCGTCTGTATTATGTCTCCAGCATCAAGCACCCTTGACCCGACGTATTTGGGATTCGTCTCTTCACCGGCACAAAGTAAATTGTAAAATGGCTTAACTACCTGGTAGTTGATTTTGGCCATGTTCTTTTTAATCGAGGCATTTTTTCTAATATATCTTTGATTGTCAACCAGAAATATCGCATCAGCCGCTAAGTAGGCTGATTTAAGGCATGTGCCCACGTTATAAATAGACCTTTCCTCTGTCATCTCTTCATACTTAAAAGGCAGAACAATAAGATTATATACCGGTTTGTCTGTGTAGTGCTCTTTTAATAGCTGCGTCAGTACCGGTATTGCCCCGGAGCCGGTGCCGCCGGCAGCACCAGCGACTAACAAGAAAGCATCCACCTCAGAGAGTTTTGGCGTTGCTCTTACACTTTCTAGAACTTTATCGCCGTCCTCACTGGCTATCTCAGCACCAAGTTCATTTATTTTACCAACGCCGTGACCACCTGTCTTTTGATCTCCAATAAGAATTCTATGCTGGTAATCAGACTTTATATGGTATAGCCCGCTTAAATCGGCAATATCTGTGTTGACAGCTAAGATGTTGGTAAAAATATTCATTCCACGCTGAACTTGCGCCTTTCTGTTCAGCATGCCAAACGTGTCAGCAATCCTGCCGCCACACTGTCCACAACCTATAACCAGTAATTTCACTTTACACCCCCATGCTCTATAGGTACATCATTCTTAAGCATCATTACACAGGCTTTAAATCATCCCCCGACTCACCTCACTGAAAATGAGCGGGGACTGCTCTGTAGATAGTTTACTTGCTTCGTGGACTTTCGTCAATACCCTATCGGAATAATTGGCAAACTCCTAGCCGTCAATTCGCTAACAAGATTCTTATGGGCAATGGTAAGAAATTCAGAGAGTTGTTGCCTCTAAACAACAATGAGCCTAATATGGTAGAGTAGAAACTAGAATAAGTCCCTATCTTATAACGGAGAGGTAATGAAAATGGGTATCTATGAAGCGGCTATCAGCCGGCGCTCAATCAGACTCTTCAAGGACATGCCTATCTCTCGTGAAATCCTGGAGAGGTGTGTTAATGCCGCCAGACTAGCGCCCTCAGCCTCTAACATGCAACCACTGGAGTACATCGCTATCGATGATGACCAGTTATTACCTCAGGTGTTTTCCACCTTGAAATGGGCAGCCTACATCAGCCCGGTGGGCAACCCGCCTCAGGGCAGGAGACCCAAAGCCTACATTATCATACTCAAGAACAGGGATATTGGAGTGCCATCATCTGTGTATGATGTCGGAACGGCGATGGAGAATATAATACTTGTCGCCCTGGAAGAGGGCATCGGTTCCTGCCCCGTTGCCAGTGTGGACAGGGATAAGTTAAGGCAAACTCTGGCTATTCCCAGTGGCTATGAAATTCCACTGGTCCTGGCTCTAGGTTATCCCGATGAAAGCCCTATTGTGGAGTCTTTTGATGGCTCGGTGAAGTATTGGAAAGACCAAGATGGTGTGCTCCATGTTCCCAAGAAGAAGCTGGAGATAGTTCTCCACTGGAATAGTTTCTAATACTATGGCGCATTTCCACTAGTTTTGACAGTATCAAAGCTAGTGGAAATGTTCTCCATAATGCCATATCCAAAGCCTACTCCTGAGCACCAAAAGACCAGATGGACAGAAGGGTCATCACTATTCCAAAAACCGCTATTACAGCAATGTTATCCCAGAGTGACATAGTGTGCCCCAGCACGCTGATACTAAAAGGTGAGTCTGGCCCGGCGGCTAGAACTATCTGGCGGATGGGGGCGATGCCATAGGTAGCCGGATTGAGCTTGACCAGGACATTCATCCAGGCCGGTAGTCCCTCCACCGGGAAAAATACTCCAGAAAGAAATACCATGGGAAAGACCAGCATCTGCATCACCACTGGAAACGCCTGCATAGACTTAATGCGTGTCGCCAGCAGGATACCCAGAGAGCCCATTGAAACCGCCAGTAGAAACAGTAGCGGGATAAGCGCCAGCACTGTCCCCAACGATAGAGAGATACCAATCAGGGGGGCAAGTAACAGGATGAATATCCCCTGGAACAGGGCAGTTGTTGCCGAACCTAGAGTCTTACCTATGGCTACCGAGGTACGGCTGATGGGTGCCACCAGTACTTCCTTGAGGAAGCCAAACTCTCTATCCCAGACCAGCGATATCCCAGCCATAAGCGAGCCCATAAGCACCATCATGCCAATAATACCGGGGAACATGAACTGGGTGAAATCGATTCCATTGCCAAAAGAGCCCATCTGACTGCTGAGACCACTGCCAAAGACAAACAGGAAAAGCAGGGGGAAAATTATAGAGCCGACCATACGCACCTTATCCTGCCAGAAACGGAGTATGTCGCGGTACCAGATGGTGTAAATTCCACGCAGGTGGTTCATTTTTGCCTCCTAGTGGGAGCGGTGGCGACTATGCCGGTGAACCATTGCCTTAAATTCATCAACTGTTTCCTCCTCGCGTATTTCCCGCCCGGTAAGCTTGAGGAAGACATCATCCAGGCTCGGACGACGCAGGCTGACACTCAGTATTTTGGTGCTAAGCCCCTTTATGAAGACAGGCAGGAACTCCTCTCCGTTAGCTACCTCAAAGGTAAGCCC
>SDBU01009556.1_pt1 | contig 10847 bp, 15 predicted proteins | sample 2277071 | NCBI WGS metagenome assembly SDBU01 (sample SAMN10397929, study PRJNA504765) | marine sediment metagenome | isolation source: marine sediment core GS08_GC12, 126 cmbsf | place: Arctic Ocean: Gakkel Ridge, Loki's castle | collected 2008
CAGGACCACCTGGGGAGCACCCTGCTCCACCACCATCTCCAGCGCCGCCCCGTGGGTCTCGGGGTTGAAGTCGCTGCCGCAATCGACGTTGATTACCTTCCCGGCGGCGCCCAGCTCAGCGGCCAGGGCATCAGAACCGCCCAGCAGTATCGCCACCAGGTTCCCGCCCGTCGAGGCGGCCAACTTTTTGCCGTGCGCCAGCAGTTCAAAGGTGATATCGCTCAGCTGGTCGCTTAGATGTTCCGCCACTATATAAATATCGCCCATCAGATCACGCCCTTTTCTTTCAGGATCTCCATGATCTCCTCCGCGCCGTCCAGCATTTTTGCTCCCGCGCCGCTCTGTGGGGGGGCCATGCCCGTAACCTTTACGCCGTTCCCGTTCCTGGGCCCGGTGGCGGCCAGCTCTATGATGGTGGCGCTCTGTTGGATCTGGCGCACCTTGGATACCGGAGCGTAGCGCGGCGGTTGGCGGGCGGCCTGCACGCCGATCACCGCCGGTAGGTCCACCTCAAAGGTAGCGGTAATGCCGCCGGCATATTCCTTCTGTACCTGGATGGCCCCATCATTCACCGAGACTTCGGTGACCACGTTGAGGCATGGTATTCCCATGGCCGCTGCCATGGCGGGCCCGATCTGGCCCTCTAAGTCCGCCACGGACTGCACGCCGGTCAATACCAGTTCGGCGCCCAGGGAAGTAGCGGCTGCGGCGAACACCCGGCCCAGGACCCGGCTGCTCAAATCTGAAGGGGTACCGGTTAGCCTCACCGCCCGATCCGCGCCCTTGGCCAAGGCCGTAAATAGAACTTTATCCGCGCCCTCGGTGTCGATCGCCATGGCGATCACTTCCCCGCCGCTGGACTCCTTGAGCAATAGCGCTTCCTCCAGGGCGTGGTCATCGAACTCGTTGAGCTTCAGTTTGATGGATTCCTCGCTCAGGCCGGTGCCGGAGCTGTTCACCTCCAGGTCTTCCACCAGGTCCGGTGCCAGATTCAGGGGTACGACGAGTTTCATGGATTCCTTCCTACTGAGTTCTTTGGACGTAAAAGTGCCGCGTATCTTCGGCGGTCACCATCGCCAGCAGCTTGTGTCCGGAATGCCTGCACCAGGCATTGATATCGGGCACTGATCAGGGGTGGGAGCTGGACATCTGCAGGACGCCGCCGACGGGCAGTTTCCGCAGCGCCTGCCAGGCCCGGATCACCGGCATACCCATGCCGCAGTCACCCAGTTCAATATGCTTATCGATTTTCACTATAACTCCCGTGGCCAGACCGATTGATCCGGTTTTACTGTCAAACGGCGCTAAGTCATGCATGTATCAAGCATCTCGATAATATCGAGCACTTCCAGTTTTCCTTCGTTCCCCGTCGATTTCACCGCGTCCTCGAAGCGTGACACTTCGTATGGGCAGCAGACCGCCAGCACCTGGGCGCCTACCTCGATCGCCTCCCTGACCCGGTTCTCCGACAGCCGCTCTTCCACGTGATCGGCCATGAAGCCGTCCAGCCACATGCCGCCACCGCCACCGCCGCAGCAATAACCCTGCTGTTTACAGCGGTACAGCTCGATGAACTCCACGTCCGGCAGCGCCTCGATCAATTGGCGGGGGGCGTCGTATTCACCGTTGTGCCGCCCCAGGTAGCAGGGGTCGTGAAAAGTGACTTTCTTCTTGAAACTACCTTTTAAAAGGGGCTGCAAACGGTCCAGCTGTTGCGCCAGGAACTGGGTATAGTGCAGGGTCTCGAACTGCCCGCCCAACTTGGGATATTCGTTCTTGATGGCGTTATAGGCGTGCGGTCCGCTGACCACCACCCGTTCAAACTCGTATTTGTACAGCTGCTCGATGTTGTGCTCGGCCAGTTCGGTGAACAAACCAGTTTCGCCCGCCAGTCGCTGGGAATCGCCGTCACACTTTTCATCCGCCCCCAGGATGCCGAAATCCACCCCCAGGCGGTTGAAGACCCGCGCCATGGACCGGGCGGCGTCCCGGCCCCGTCCGTGATAGCCGTAGTAATCGCCCACAAACCACAGCACCTCCACCGGCGCCGGGTCTTTAGGCAGGATGCGAACTTCGATGCCTTCCTCCAGGCCCCTGGTCCAGCGGGTGCGCTTGCGGGCCGAATCGCCCATGGGATTGCCGTACTGGGCCACCTTCTGGAACATCTCCTGCAACTCGGCCGGAAAATATCCATCCAGGACAGCGACTTCCCGGGCCGCGGGCATGATCTTGATCAAGTCCACTTGCTTGGGGCACACCCGCAGGCAATTCATGCAGGTGGTGCATTGCCACAAGTCGGGGCTATTGAACAGGTCCCCACCGGTCTGCAGCCGGCGGAATATTTTACGGGGACCGTAATCGCCCACGTGGTCCACAGGGCAGGCGCCGGTGCACTTGGCGCACTGGTAACACCAGCCCATGGATCCCGCACCGTCGATGGCTGTCAGCTTGTCCATCCAGGTGAGATCGTACCCGGTGATTTCACGGGGTTCATACATCTTGTTCCACTGTCCGGAGATATCCACCCCGTCGACAATGGCGGTTTCGTGCTGGACGAAGGATTCCTGCCTGACCCGCTCCTGTCTCATGCCGTCCCCATATGCCGGACCCCCAGGACCCGTTGCGCCATTTCGGGAAGCTCGGGCAGGACCCGGTTGAACTCCCTTGAAAGTTTGACTCGAAAGACCGTGTACATATAGACCGCGTAAACGCAGGCCAGGAAAATATCGGGGCCGAACGTGCTCTGCCGGTAACCGGGAAGATCCCGGACCGGTGCCTGGGTGTTCACAGTGGCCAGAGCCTTTCCCAGGCTCTCATATCTCTGGCCGGGCGAGGAACCGGCGATCTGAAAGGGTGGCTGAAGGAGCAGTGGCAGGGCGCCGTTATCCTTGTGCCGGTGCCATATCCAGGGGGTCCACAGCCAGTACTTCTCGGGGAAGGTGAAGTGCAACAGCTCGCTGGCCAGACTGGCGGCCAACGGTTCCTCGATCCCTCCCAGGGCCAAAACAAAAGTTGTGAATCGCTCAGCTAAAGGGCCCGGTCCGTGGAGCAACAAAATGATCTGCTGGCGCATCACCTCTATCCCATAACGGTCGATCAACTTGCCGATCCTGCGCCTGAATCCAAAAATGTGTCGGGCCAGTTCTTTAAGGCCGCTCTCATCCAGATTTTCGATGGCGTCAGGAAGCAGCCGCTCCCGAAAAAATTGGCTCTTCTCCTCCAGTCGCAGTCCAATGGCCGCCAGCTCGTCGGAGGCGGCCAACTTCGAGGCCTCCTTCAGGAATTCCAGGGCCGCCTCACTGTCGACCGCCTGGTCCAGGGCTGCCTCATCGTGGAGCATAAGCTTCCCTCCTGCTGCGGCCGGCATGGATCACTAGAGCCACCCAAAACGGAGCAGCGACCGGTTCACTCGCCAGGTGAACAGGGCCGCCAGGGCGATCAGGGCGATGGTCAGCCCGGGACTGAAGCGGTCGTATACCTGCAGTCCCAGGATGATGGTGGTGATCAGCAGGAACAGGCAGAAGGTTGCCAACCGTTTCCGCCGCACCCGGTAGGGCTTCAGCCGGGAGGTAAAGTCCTCGGGCACGATGGAATCCGGACCGATCTGCGCCATTAGCGCTTCGATTTTAGGCTGCAGCCCGAAGTGAACGTACGAGAGCAGGGCCGTCAAGCTCGCCAGCAACAGCGTTTTCGCCAGCACATACCCGTTGGCCCACAGCGCCTCTATTCCCAGGGGGCCCAGGACCAGCAGCAGTCCCCCGGAGACCAGAACAGTGGTCTGGAAAACATAACAGCGGATGGCGCCCCGGCGGATGATATTTTCCATATAGCGGTCGGCGTAGTAGTCAAAGGGAATACCTAGACTGCCCCGTTCGTTGACCACAATCAGGTTAAACAGGGGCACCGACATAAAGACGACGCTCATGATGTGCAGGAATTGGACCAGATGATAGAATGTTTCCATTTCAGACTCCTACTTTGTTCAAGTGGTTAGCTTGCCGTTCGACCGGCGCAGGAAAGTGGCCGCCTTCAGGGCCGCCGCGCCGCCGGTGGAAACCGAGTCCTCCAGGTCTGCGGGCCCTGCCGCCGCCCCGGCGACAAAGACGCCCGGCACCGCAGTGGCCACCGTATTCAGCGCACCGCCTATGGTCTCGATAAAACCGTGCGATTCCAGCGGCAGGTTGAAGACCTGCGCCATCTCCAGGGTCCCCTCGCTGGGCTCCATACCCACGGATAAGATCACCACGTCCATGGGAATCTCCATCGGCCGGCCCATGGTGGTGTCCTCTCCCTTCACCACCAGCGTGTCCCCCCGCCTGGTTATCTCGGTGACGATGCCCCGAATGTAGTTGACCTTCTTCTCCTCCTGGGCCTTCCAATACAGCTCGTCCTCCCAGAAGCCGTAGGCCCGCATGTCGATGTAGAAAATGAATACCCGGCAGTCGGGCGCTAAGTCTCTGATCTCGATGGCCTGCTTACAGGCGATGCCGCAGCACACCTTGGAGCACCACTGGTTCCCGATCTGGCGGTCCCGGCTCCCCACACACTGGATGAAGCACACCTGTTTGGGCTGCTGGCCCGTTGATGGGCGCAGGAAATTGCCCGCCTTGAGCATGCGCTCGGCGTCCACCAGCGTGATCACGTCGTCGAACTCGTAATAGCCGTAGACCTGGGTCTCCCGGCCGGGGTCGAAATGCTGGAAACCCGTTGCCACGATCACGGCCCCCGCCGTTACCGACTCCTCGCCCTTCGGTCCCTGCAAGCTGACCGCCAGCCGGGGCGCCTTCCCCGAGCAGGCCGTTATGGTAGTGCCGGTCCGCACCTCCAGCAGGTCGTGTCCGGTCACTGCGCCGATCATCTCCTGCAGGGCTTCATCGGCGTTGCGCAGGTCAGGCGTCAGGGCCGCGTAGCCGGCGCTGATGGGGGTGCCGCCCATAGCCTCGGCTGAATCTATCAATATAGTCTTATACCCCAGGTCGGCTGTGCCGCGGGCCGCTTCCAGGCCGGCTGGGCCACCACCTACTACCAGGATGGGGTTGGTTTCCATCAAGCATCCTCCCAGGTCATAAATTCAATTTCTCCCGATTTAATACGCGCGGCCTGTTCCTCGAACTCGCTCCAGGCCTTTTCGTGGTCAATACCCATTTTCTCCAGCAGCGGCTTCATGTCCACGCCGTGCCAATGCAACTGGCACACCTTGTACGGATGGGCCCCCATGGCCAGGGCGGCGAACTGGGAATCGGACATCACGGGGATGCCCACGTTGCGATTATGGGCCCGGGCCGCAAACTGGCTCTTGTCCAGGGTCGTAACGCAGCCGGTGTCGTGGGTGATGACCACGTCCGGGTTGGCTTCCTCCTTCATGCGCTCGATTTTGCGGAGCGTTGCGAAGGAGCGAGTAAAGTCCCGGCTCACCAGGATGTGCCGGAAACCGAAACCGCAGCAGTCGTGCCAGGTAGAGTAGTCGGCCACCTCAGCACCCACGGCCTTGACCAGCGCCGAAACCACCGCCGTGCGCTGGCCGTCGTAGAGTTCGCGGTCATAAATGGCATCCTCGGCGATCAGCTTGTGATAATGGCAGGCCGGATGCACCGTTACGGTTATGTCGCTGAAATCACGGGTCTGGCCTTTGGCAATCTCATGGCGCATGACGTGCACCCATTCCGAATAATGCACGATCTCCTCAGGGAAAACCACCGGCATGTCGAGTTTGTCCATCACCCACTTAAGTTGCTCGCGCAGCTTGGGGTGATGCAGCAGCTCGGCCCGGGTCTCTTTGTAATGGCCGTAGCTGGTCCCGCAATGGATCAGCGGGTAGTACCCGTCCTGGTAGGCCTGGGCAAAATTCCGGGCCGCCACCGCGGCCTGGGCCAGGGCGTTGGAGGTGGAGGAGGCATAGTAGTTCCAGGCAGTGCAGGATGACTGGTCCTTTGGATCGTGGTAGTCGAACCCGAATTTGCGGTGCAGCCAGAAAATTGAGGTGGTGTAGCCGGGGATATGGCCGCACTGCCCGCAGGACTTGTGATGCCAGGTGTGCTCCAGGGGAATCTTCTTCTTGCGCCCGAGCTTATTATCAACCTCCAGATAGGGGTCCGGCACCCGGTGCACAATCAGCTCCCCCTTGGCCTCCAGCTCGAACAGTTCGTCCTTGTAATATTTTTCCGGGATTTTCCCCTTGCGGTCGAATTGCCGGTCCGCCGCCGCGGGGGGCAAGCCGCCAGGGCGCAGGTTCGTCGTGGGTGCGGTCATGGTGGGCCTTTCAATCGATGGTCTCGATCTCGTCCAAGTCGTAGCCGTGCTCCTCGAGCAGCTCCTCCATGATCTCCTCTAAGATCATGAAGAGGTTCTCATCGAAGTTCTCGATCAGATCCAGGTTACCGGTCAGTTTCCAGATCAGGTAAAGTTCCAGCCGGGTCTTCTCGCTCACGTCCCAGGCCAGTTCGGTGGTATGCAGGGTATCGGGCGGTATGGCCCGCCGCCAGACATCCAGGTTATCGGCTACGGCCTGCACGTCCGGTCCCCAATCGGGGAAGAAATCGGGCTGCAGCATGTCCGGGGCCACCTGGGTCCCGGTGGTCATGACCTTATAGATAATCCGAGTGTAGGCCTTTAGCGAGTCCCTGGCCGATTGCAGGCTGTGCCGGACGGCCACTTCGCGCATGATGGTGATGATGCCGCCGGGACTGTTCTGCCGCGGGCAACGGGTACAGGAAAAACATTGGGAGCAGTCCCACACGGAATCGTTCAGCAGCTCGTAAAAGGTATCCACATCCTCCCGGGCCATGACCTGGGCGAATACCCGGGGGCTGAAATCGTAGAACCGGGCCGAGGGACAGGAGGCCACACAGATGCCGCACTCGTAGCAGCCGTACAGGGTCACCCCCCAGCGCATGTCGGCTGCCACCTCATCGAAGAGCTGCTGCTTCGTCTCGTGGGGCACGTCTCTGTATTTCGCGTCTAAGTAGATCGACATGCCCTTCTCGCTCCTAGCGTGTTGCCACGCCCCTGATGGCCTGTTCCAGACTTTCTTTAGTAGGGGTCCCCACCAGCCGGGCCAGTTCCTGGTCGCCGCGGGACAGGATCACACTGGGGATGGTCTTGATCCTCTCCCGATGGGCTTCGGCCAAGCCTGCTTTGGTCTCCAACTTCACGGTCCGCAGCTCGACCTCATCCGCAGCCTCGGCCAGCTCCCAACACATTTTCACCACCGGACCACAGCCAGCGCAGGCGGGGTGGGTGAAAACCCTTAGCAATAGTTCCATGGCGCCTAGCCATCAAATCCTTCGCAGTGGATGCACTCGCCCATCTCCTTTTCGGCCATGTAATCGTGAAAGCCTTTTACAGCTTCCTCTATCGATGACAGGGCGCCTTTCTCACCTTCAAAGTCGGCCGGCTTCAATCGAACGATCCAGCCATCCGTATAGGGACTTTTATTGAGAATTGTGGCGTCCGCTTCCACCGCGCTATTGACCGCAATGATCTCACCGCTGAATGGTGATCGCACCGGCCCAACCCACTTGCCGGATTCCACCGTGGCCAGGCTCTTGCCCAGCTTGACGTTCTTGCCCACCTTCTTGGGCCGGCAGTGCAGGATACCGCCCGCCATGGTCTGGGCAATATCCGTCATGCCCATCTCCAGGGTCTGGTCATCCTTTACCCGCACCCACACATTGTGCGGCACACTATACAGCAGGTCGTCGGGCAGCAGGCAATTATGGAGTTCGGCCATCGTTTCGTTCCTACTATCAGGGCTGCGGTCAGTAAGTCAGAACCAGGTCGCTTTCGAGCCCGGCGTCCACCATGTGGGCGGCCCCCACGACGTCATCGCATTCCTCGATCAGGTCGTCGGGTGTCATGTCGTGCAGCTGCAAGGCCGCTGAGCAGACGTGCATCACCACTCCGGCTTCCTTGGCCTCGCGGATGAAATCGATAATACGCTTGCCGCCTTCCTTGGCCACCAGCCCTTCGGCCACCCCCTTTTTCATCAACAACACCCCGTCGATCTGGAAAATCATCTCGGCCTCGCTATCCATGGCCAGGGCCACGGAGGCCATGTAAAAGGGTGTGGCGCAGCGTTGGGCGCTCTGTGGGCCGTGAGTGATAAAAATGGTTACTTTTCCCTCTTCACCCATAGTATACCGTGATTCCTAAAAAAGGTTATGGGGCCACTTGCTGGAACATACTGCTGATGTCTTCGGCTCCCACGCCGACCAACTCGATGCCACCGTCATCGACCTCTTCTTGGAACCTGCGGGCCAGCTCGGCCGGATCCAGCTGCGCCCCAACAAATTTTGAGGCTAGCTCCTGCAGCGCGTTATTCGGTGAGACGGGGAAATCACCGGACAACAGGATACTTTCCACTTTATTGTCCACCACCCTGATCGTGGCCCTGATCATCCCCCCCGCAGCTTTATGGGCGGCGGATAACACCTGGACGTTGGCACTGATTTTTACCGTCTTGTGATCCTGATCGCGCAACTTCATCCGGTGCAGCCATTCCGCTGAGGGGATCAGCCGGTCAAAATCCTCGATGGCGGCGGTCTCCTCATCCGTGGGGAGCGACGGATATAGCTCCAACGCCCAGCAGGACTCGAACGCCTGGGTTAAGGCTTCGGCCACGGTCTCCACCGGAAGCTCCTGGCCCAGCTGCCGTTTGATGGTGGTGATATAGGCTTCCAGGGTCTGAAAGACTTTATCACGCATTTTTTCATCGGGAATCCTGAGTACTTTCGCCATCAACTGATGATTGAAATCCATCATCATGCTTCCTGCAAAGACCACGGCGTGATCGAATTCGCCGATGCCGGTGCCGCCGATCTTGCAGCCGGCTACGTGGATGTCGTTGATCGGCTTGAACTGGGCGTTGATCCCCAGCCGCTGGTAGGCGCTGATCGGCGGGGTGGCCAGGAAGGCGAAACGGCTGCCCATATCCCGGGGCATACCGAGCGGTTCGAAAGCACTGTGCGGGACCACGATATGGTAGAAGAGTTGGTTGAGGTCGAGGAGCACCGCTCCGCCCCCGACCTGGCGCCGGTAAACCGGGATACCCTGCTGCTCGCAATATTCCAGGTCGACTTCTTTTGCAGCTTCCTGAAAATAGCCGATGGACACGTAGGTCTGCCTGGGGCAGCACAGCAGGATGGCGGGATCGTTGCCCGGTTTCATACTCGAGGTGATGCCGTGGTAAATGCTCTGCGAGCGCAGGGCGCTCACCACCCCCATATCCAGCAGACGGACTTTCATGGTCACAGTATTATCCCCCCACCGTGACCATCATATAAACAGTGTTACATTGGCGTCGGAGGCGAATTCCAAGAACGTGGCTGCCCCGCCGACCTCGATCCCGTCGATAAAATCATCGTCGGAGAAACCGAACACCGTGGCCGTCATCTGGCAGCTGATCAGATGCACCCCGGCCTCAATGCACATTCCCCGCAGCTCCTCAATAGTAGCCACACCCTTATTCTTGAAGGTTTTCTTCATCAATGAGGTGGCCACCGTCTCGAACCCCGGCATATTGGACGTCAGCAGGTTCGGCATGGGCCAGTCGAAGTTTTGGAAACCGCTGGGTCCGAAGGGCATCTTCATCGGCATGGCCGGGTTGGAGGCTGGCGAGATCTTGGCGTCGATTTTTTTCTTGAGCAGGGTCAGGCCGTAAAAAGTGAAAAAGACCCCTACCTCCCAGCCCATGGCGGCTGCGGTGGATGCCAGGATAAACGGGGGATAGGCCCAGTCCAGCGTCCCCTTGGACGCCACCAAGGCCAGTTTGCGTTGCTTTTCAGCCATTGTTCTCTCCTCCTCAGTCGTTAGGTTTTTCTCACCCAAAAGGTGTAGACGTCACCCTCCGTGATATGGTGAACGAGCTCGTGGCCCGTCTGCCGGGTCCAGGCTTTCATGTCATTGACCGAGCCGGCGTCAGTGGACAGCATCTTCAGCACCTGTCCGCTGCGCATGGTGTCGATAACCTTTTTGGTTTTCAGGATCGGCAGAGGGCACAGCATTCCCTGGCAATCCAGTTCCTGATCGTGGGCAGGTTCATTCATTGGAAACCTCCTCTGGTGGTACACCAATACGGCCAAGGTCCCACTCTCCCGTCATGACCTTGACACTAAGTGTTTGCATGCAGTCTATGATCTTCCATATAAAATCGTTGGAGATGAAATAGTATACGGTGTTACCGTCCCGGCGGGTATCAAGGATACCTTTTTGGAGCATCAAGCGTAATTGCTGGGAGGTGATTGGCTGGGAGAGTCCGGTGTATTGTTGGATATCCCCCACCCGCCTTTCGCCCTCAGCCAGGTACTGGATGATCTTTAATCTGACCGGGTGGCCCAAGGCCTTGAGGACCGTCCCCACTCTGGCCAACAGTTCGGCCGAGATAGGTGACTGCGTGCCGGCAACCTCAGGCGGGAGGGCGCCCGGATCGGGCGCAGGAGCTGTTTTTATGCCGCTTGCCATATCGATGGGTCGATTGTCCCCGGATTTGATCTTACTCCCCGAGCATAATAAGGCATGAGCCCTTACTGACCTTAAATCAAGTGACAGTATAGCGTTATAACTATATAGGAAATTCGATACGTGATGGACGGCCCAATGCTAACAAATCATCGTGGTGTCAGTCAATGCTTTTTTTCAGCCTGTGACGGCTAACCGGGCCGGGCCCTCGGCCCCGATTCTGCCATATTACTCCTGATCCTTAATTACCCTCTTCCAACTGCACCTCGGTGGACAGGTGCCGGTACCAGCTGAAATATAGCCCGGCGCTCAGGACCGCCAAAAGCACACCCAGTACCAGGACGCTGCCCCAGGTCTTGAAGATCAGGCTCATCATAAACAGGAAGAAGATG
>SDBU01009557.1_pt1 | contig 10847 bp, 9 predicted proteins | sample 2277071 | NCBI WGS metagenome assembly SDBU01 (sample SAMN10397929, study PRJNA504765) | marine sediment metagenome | isolation source: marine sediment core GS08_GC12, 126 cmbsf | place: Arctic Ocean: Gakkel Ridge, Loki's castle | collected 2008
GTCCTGCCAAGATCACAAGCGGGCTTTGGATGGTGATAAAGGATTAAACACGGGAGGGATGGGAGCCTATGCGCCGACAAGATGGATTGATGAGGAAATGAATGAAGAAATCATGAAAAGAATAATTGTTCCGACCGTGAAAGGGATTAGAGATGAGGGTGGATTGTATGTGGGGGTACTGTACGCCGGTTTGATGCTGACTAAAAAAGGGCCGGTGGTACTGGAATATAATGTACGGTTTGGAGATCCGGAAACACAACCATTAATGATGATATTAAAATCTGATTTGTATGGCATTATGAAGGCCTGTGTGGCAGGACAATTAAAAGATAAAGAATTGGAATTTTATGATGGAGGAGCGGCGGCAGTGGTGTTGGCGTCAAAAGGTTATCCGGAAAAATATGAGAAAGGAAAGTTAATTGAAGGCTTGAGAGACAGGGAGAATGAGGAGGTGCAGGTGTTTTGTGCCGGCACGATTAAGAGAGATAAGCAAATTTTTACCAACGGGGGTCGGGTGTTGGCGGTGACGGCCAGGGGAAAAGATGTGGATGAGGCATTGGAAAAAAGCTATAAGGTGATAAGGGATGGAGAAGTAAAATTTGACGGCATGAGCTATCGAAAAGATATTGGTTTGCATGCTAAGAAAGCTCTACCGATCCAGGCGGCCCGAATTGATGTGACTTATAAAATAAATGACACCAGGGCGGAGGTGGCTAAAAAGAATTTTAACAATCTTGGCAACAAAAACAGGGTGGATGAGGTGAGGATGATTGATTCATATACCGTTGAGGCAGATTTGGATAAAAAACAATTAGAGCTAGCGGCGGAAGCATTGCATAACCCGGTGATAATGGAAGCAACTGTGAATAAACGACAGATGATAAAAAGAAGTGATTGGGTAATTGAGATAGGATTTTTGCCCGGGGTGACGGATAATGTGGGAAATACAGCCGGTGAGATAATTAGAGATTGTTTGGAGATTGATTTAGGTGAGGGAAGACGGGTGTTTTTCTCCCAAATGTATTTTGTCAAAGGAAAATTGACAAAAGAGGAGGTAATAATTGTGGCTAATAGTTTGTATAATCCGCTGATTCAGAGAGTGATGATTGAAAATGCCAAAGAATATGCTGGTCAAAAAGGAGTGAGAATAACGGTACCCCGGGTGATACTGAAAGAAAAAATAAAGGTGGATAATGTCAATTTGGATCTGACTGATGAGGAGTTGACTAAATTGGGCAAACTGGGAATTGAAAATGAAGATGGTAGTAGACGAGGACCGTTGGCGTTGAATTTGTTATATATGAAGACGATTAAGAAATATTTTGAGAAATTAGGAAGAGAGCCGACCGATATTGAGTTAGAATCAATTGCTCAGACTTGGTCAGAGCATTGTAAACACACTATATTTGCGGATTCAATTGATGATATTAAGGATGGGATATTTAGACATTTTATTAAGCGAGCCACGGAGGAGATAAGGGCGGAGAAAGGAAAGGATGATTTTTGTGTGTCGGTGTTTGAGGATAATTCGGGAGCAATAGCATTTGATGAAAACTGGTTGATAACCGATAAAGTGGAGACACATAATAGTCCGTCGGCGTTGGATCCGTTTGGCGGTTCGATTACGGGAATTGTGGGGGTAAATCGGGATACGATTGGTTTTGGAATGGGAGCAAAACCAATTATTAATCGATATGGTTTTTGTCTGGCTGATCCGGAGGATGAAACTGAAATGTATAAAGAGGAAAATCTGGGTCAGAAGATGCTATCGGCTGAACTGATAATGAAAGGGGTGATCCGGGGAGTGAATGTGGGGGGTAATTGCTCAGGTATCCCAACGACACAAGGGTTTTTAGTGTTTGATAAAAATTATCGGGGGAAACCATTGGTGTTTGTGGGGACGGTAGGGTTGATACCAAGAAAGGTGGGGAAGAGAAGGATGGATAAAAAACGGGCCAGAAATAGAGATTATATTGTGATGGTGGGAGGAAGGGTAGGGTTGGATGGAATTCATGGGGCAACTTTTTCTTCGGAGGCAATGGATGAATCCAGTCCGGCTAGTGCGGTGCAGATTGGAGATCCGATTACCCAAAAAAAGATGAGTGATGCATTGGTTAAAGAAGCCAGAGATATGGGACTATATAATAGTATTACTGATAATGGAGCCGGGGGTTTGTCCTGCTCGGTGGCGGAAATGGCCAAGGAATGTGGTGGCTGTGAGGTGGACTTGGCTAAAGTACCTTTGAAATATCCCGGACTGGCTCCGTGGCAAACATGGATATCAGAGTCTCAGGAGAGAATGACACTAGCGGTGCCGGCAGAAAAATGGAAGAGATTGCGAGAACTGCTAGAAAGAAGAGGGGTGGAGGCAACCATGATTGGTCGATTTAATAAGTCGGGGAAATGTGTGGTGAGGTATAAGAAAGAAAAGATAATGGAAGTGGATATGGAATTTTTGCACAATGGATTGCCGGCAAGGCAATTGAAAACGAAGGTGGTAAAGAAAAAGTTTTTGGAGCCAAAAAGAGATAAAAATGTGGATGGAAATGAGACTTTAATCAGGATGCTTGGTCGACTTAATTTGGCTAGTTTTGCTTTCATTTCACAACAATATGACCATGAGGTGCAAGGTGGATCGGTAATAAAACCGGTGTCGGGACAGGGTAGAGTTAATAATGGGGCAACGGTTATTAAACCGGTATTGAAAAGTAATAAGGGAGTGGTGGTGTCACAAGGAATAAATCCGGTATACAGCCGAATTGATTGTTATTGGATGGCGGCGGCGGCGATTGATACAGCTATTAGAAAGGCAATAGCGGTAGGAGCTAAATTAGATAAGCTGGCTTTGTTGGATAATTTTTGTTGGTGCAGTTCAGATGAAGAAGAAAGGTTGGGACAATTAAAAGAGGCGGCCAGAGCTTGTTATGATTTTGCCAAAGAATATGGGACCCCTTTTATTTCGGGAAAGGATAGTATGTTTAATGATTTTAAGGGCTACAATCAAAAAGGAGAAAAGGTAAAAATATCAATTGATCCAACACTGTTAATATCTTCGATTGGCATAATTGATGATGTAAACAAGGTAGTGTCAATGGAGGTTAAGATGGCAGGAGATGTGATATATGTATTGGGAGAAACGCTGGCTGAATTAGGAGGGTCGGAATATTTTTGTATGTTGGACGGAGATGGGGAGAATATTGGCAGTGTGGTGCCCAAGGTGAAGGCAAAGGAAAATAGGTGGCTTTATGATGGATTATCAAAAGCAATTGAAAAAGGTTTGGTGGCATCGAGTATGGCGATAGAGCGGGGCGGATTGGGAGTGGGCTGGGTAAAAATGGCGATGGCTGGGAATCTGGGAATTGAGGTGAGTTTGACGGGATTAGGAGAGGGATTAAATGAAGAAGAGTTGATGTATTCTGAAAGTCAGGGAAGAATAGTGGTGACGGTGGATCCAAAAAACGAGGATATATTTGAACGAGTAATGAAGGATTGTAATTTTGTTAGGGTGGGACAGGTAACAGAGAATAAAAATATGGTAGTAAAGGATAGCGAGGGTAAAGATTTGATTAATTTGGATTTGGAGGATGGATTAAAAATTTACAGAAAGAGGTTTTTGAAATATTGATGATAAAAGTAGCGGTGTTGACCGGTTATGGAATTAATTGTGAAGAAGAGACTGGCTATGGTTTTGAATTAGCTGGAGCTGAAGTTGAAATTCTTCATATTAACGATATAGTGGAGAAAATAAAAAGTTTGAAGAGTTTTCAGATTTTGGTGTTTCCGGGAGGGTTTTCTTATGGAGATGATACCGGATCAGGAAATGCTTTTGCCAACAGGGTGAAGAATCATTTGTGGGAAGAGGTGTTGAATTTTGTAAATAAAGATCGATTAGTGATAGGAATTTGCAATGGATTTCAGATAATGGTTAATTTGGGATTGTTGCCGGCAATGGAGGGCAAGTTTGGTAAACGAGAAGTGGCATTGACTCATAACAGCTTAGCTAGATATTTGGATAGATGGGTGGATGTGAGAAATGAAAATGGAAGTTGTTGGTTATCCGGGATTAAAAATATAAGTCTGCCGATTGCTCATGGAGAAGGTAGATTTTATGCTCAAAAAGAAACTCTTGATGAAATGGAAAAGAAAAATTTGATTGCTTTTCGCTATATAAAGGGAGAGATGTGCAATTATCAAAAACTAGCGGCAAACCCTAATGGGTCGGTGGCTGATGTGGCCGGAATTAGTGATGAAAGTGGGCGAATATTGGGAATGATGCCGCATCCAGAGAGAGCTATATTTTTTCATCATTTACCCAATTGGAGTTGGCTGAAAGAAAAGTATATAAGAGAAGGGATAAAAATACCGGAATTTGGTCCGGGGTTAAAAATTTTTGAAAATGGGGTTAATTATTTTAAATAAGGAGGGGTGGTATTTAATTAATATATGATAATTTTAAGGAGAGAAAATGAAATATGCTGATATTGAAGGACTAGAAAAAAAAGATCCTTTTAAGAAAGGACTGATTGATCTTTTGATGCCAACTGCCAAAAATTTATCCAAACACGGGATTGAGATTGTGCCTCAATCTTTGGGTGAGCCAGCTGCTTTGCTTGATTTTTTGGATTATGATTTTTATTTGGCCTTTAAAACCGACGGAGTAGGAACCAAAAGTTTGATTGCTGATAAAATGACGGAGGCCATTAGAAAAGGTAAAAAGTTTAAAGGAGAGATTTGGCGGCTTTATGCTGGTTTGGGGGTTGATCTGATTGCCTCCAATGTCAATGATTTGATTTGTGTTGGTGCCAAACCGATTGCTTTGTCTGACGAAATTTCGGCTGGAGATTATCATATATTTACTGATCCAGATCGAGGAAAAGGTTTGTTTAAGGGTTTGAAAAAAGGATGTATAGAGTCTGGCATTACCATACCTTGCGGAGAGTCGCCAACATTGCCTGATATTATCAATAAAAAGGCTATCAGTATGACTGGCTCAAGTATTGGATTGGTAAGACCTAAAAAGAAAGTGATTTTTGGTCAAAAACTTAGAGCAGGAGATGCAATTTTTGGTTTGTCTTCCAGCGGAATTCATACCAATGGTTTAAGTTTGGCTAGAAAAATTATTGAAAAACTACCACAAGATTACTTTACTGTCTTTGGTAAAAAAACTATTGGCGAAGAATTACTTGTGCCTACCAGAATTTATGTCAAACCGATAATTGAAATGATGGATAAAGGCGTAGAGATTCATTATATGAGTAATATTTCCGGTAGCGCTTTTAGAAAAATCATGAGAGCCAAAAAGGATTTTACTTATGTAATTGAAAAATTGCCGCGAAAACCAAGGGTCTTGAATTATTTGACAGAATTGGACAAAATTCCTGATAATGAGGCCTATGAAACTTGGAACATGGGTTTGGGGTTTGTGATCTTTGCACCCGAAAACCAAGAGAGTAGAATTTTTGATATCAGCCGAAAATATAAAATAAAAGCTTATAAGCTGGGCTGGGTGGAAAAAGGACCTAAGAGGGTGATTATCAGACCGTTAAATGTGGTTTATTAAAATGAAGAGGTGGGTTTTTTGTGTTTTAGCTATTGACTTTCGGGTTTTGTTCGGGTTATAAATAACTAATGAGGATATTAGTAAGCAGGCATTGGGTAAAGATAGTAATGGCGGGGATGACTAGCTTTGCGTATTTGCTATATGTAGACATCGTCAGAACTTTGGCCAGGATGTAAACTGGTGACGGTTTGTCCGGGGCGAAAAGAGGAAAAGTAGGGTGGAAAAAATGGTGGCGAGGATAAGTGGGGGAAATTTTGTTCGTTCGGGTGTTTAGTGAATGGATTGAGGTAAGGTTGTATAATTATTTAATGAGACGAAAGGTATTGTTGATAGTGGGATTGGTGTTGGGGTGGTGTTTGCTGTCCCCTAGTTTGGTAGTGGCCAAGGATTATTCGATTAATGCGGTAATAATTGAGATTGAGGTGAGAAAAGATGGATCAATGAAGGTAGAAGAAGAGAGATTGTATTCTTTTGACGGCTCTTATACTTTTGCTTATATGGAGATTAAGAATTCCGGGGAGAGAGGTGAAAAATATGTGTTGGATAATTTTGAGATGTGTGATGAAAGTGGGTGCTATCAACAATTAACAGAAAGAGCAGAGATAATGGATGCCGATACCAACAGACCGGAAGGAACGTTTTATGTACAGGATAAAGTAAATTCTTATTACATTAAGTGGTTTTATAGAAGTAATACGGGTAAGAGATTTAAGTTGAAGTATGAAGTAAGTAATGCAGTGACTAAACATAGTGATGTGGCTGAACTTTATTGGAAATTGATTGGAGGAGAGTGGGAGAAAAGTCAGTCCGGAATTGAGGTAAAAATAAGGTTACCGGAAGGAATTGCTGATGATGAGATTGAGGCTTGGGCGCATGGACCGCTGGCGGGGAGAGTGACCATCTCAAATAGTCGATTGGTAACTTATAGCTTGGCACGGCTACCGGCGGGACAATTTTTTGAGGCTAGGATACTGTTACCAAAGGAAGTATTTGAGGGAGGAGTTAAAGGGAAAAGATCTCGGATGGAAATTGAAAATGAGGAAAAAAAGTTTATTGAAGAGACGGAAAAAGATTTGAGAAATAAAGAAGGGTTGGGGAAGGTGGCAGGGTTTGTCTCGTTTGGATTGTTGGTGTTAACTTTGTATTTATTTGTGGCTGAAGTAAGGAATTTTTTGAAATTTGGAAAGGAGAGGAAACTTCCAGAGGTGAATTTGTCGGGACGATTGTGGGAGCCACCATCTGATATTGATCCGGCTCAGGTAGAACAATTGATGACGGCGACTAAACAATTGACGCCAAAGGCGTTTACAGCGACAGTGTTGTCATTGGTGCAGGATAGATTTTATAAGATTGACAGGAGCGATAAAAAAGTGGGGTTTTTGATAAAGGATTATAAGTATTATTTGGTACCGATTAAGGAAACAAAAAAAAGCCCATCAACAATTCAATTATCGGTGATGGAACTTTTGAAGAGGGTGGGAGTAAGACAGATAAAGACGAGAGGAGGGGTGGTGGAAGGAATAGAATTGTCAAGAATTGCTAGCTGGTGTCGACAGCACCGACAAAGGGCTTATAAATTTTTCCAAAAATGGCCAAAGATAGTGTTATCTGAAAATTTGATGGAGGAATATTTTGATAAGGAGTCTCATAAACAGAAGAGTAAGGTAGGCAGATTGGCACTGGTGGGAATGGTGATAATATCGCAAGTGATTTTGATGGCGATATTGGCTGGTACGGGAGTTTTCCCATTAATGATGGGAATGTTGATTTTGGGGGTAGTACTGGCCTCTGTGTTGTTGATGATAATGGGGATAATGAAGGCGGCGGGTGAGAAAAGAACAGAAAAGGGCAGTTTGGAGACAGCTAAATGGAAGGCATTTAAAAGACATATGGAGGAGTATAAGAAAACGAAGAAATATCCGATTGATTCAATTATCTTGTGGGAGAAGTATTTGGTTTATGGGACGGTGCTAGGAGTGTCAATTAAGGCTTTGTCTCAGTTGCCAATTAAATTTCCGGCAACGGATCAGGCGGTGGCAGCAGCTTATTGGGGTGGGATGGGGGGAACTAGTTTTGGTCAAAGTATGAGTTCAATAAGTTCGGCGATTTCGAGTATTTCCAGCGCGGCTTCTGCCAGTTATGGAGCTTCGGGGACGGGAAGTAGCGGTGGAGCGTCGGGAGGTGGAGGTGGAGGAGGTGGAGGTGGAGGGGGTGGAGCGGGGTAATTTATGGTTAGGAGTTTGAAAAAATGATGGCATCAAAGGAAGAAGTTGGCAAGGTACCAGGTGAAGAGTTATGGGGAGAGCAGGCGAGAGATAGATATGCGGAAATGAAAAGAAAAAGATTAAATGTGGCGGGGGTAGTAGTGGCAAAAAAAGGGGAAAGTTATGAAGCAGGAGAAACTATAAGAGTAGTAGTGGAAAAGCAGGCAGATGAAGTGCAGTTGATTATAGGCCGGAGTATTTTGGGAGAAAGCAGTGATGATGAAGAGTTGAGGTGGAAGGAAATAGAGAAGACTTGGCAAGTGTGGCAAGAGGAAGCAGAAAAAGGTGGTGATGAAGAGGTGAGAGAGTGGTTGGCAGGGATGAGGAGGGATTTGTTTGACGTGGACTGATAGAATGAGGCATGGATGAAGGCGGGGAGAGGTTGATTTTTACGGCCACGAATGAGTGTAATGTAACAAAATGGCCGTATGAGACAGCTGAAGTAAGAAAGGTGGTAATAGGAGAGGTATCAGAGGCCTTGAGTGAAGGAGATCCCGTTGTTTTGCTGTTGTGGGATTTGGATAATCTTAAAGGATTAAACGATGCTTGTGGGAGTCATGGAGAAGCGAATAAAGGAATCAGATTGGCGGCAGAAACAGCAAAGGAAAGATTGGAAAAAATTGAAGGTGTGAAGAAAATTTTATTTTGGCGGCCTCAATCAGGCGGAGATGAATTCAATGTATTGGTGATAATGGAGAAAGGGCAAGAAGTACCTATTGAAGAAATGATGGAGGCGGTAATTAGTCCAATAAGTTTTAAATATGAAAAAGAGAAAAACCCGTGGCAAATAACAAGTACGGCAGCAGTGGCTGTTAGGAAAAAACTAGATGAAGGAACCGGGGCGGCAGAAATATATCAAGGAATGGTGGAGGAGGCTGAAGAAAAACAAAATCTAAGGAAAATAAAAAAAGCTATAGACTATTTTGAAGAAACACGAACGCTGATAGCCAGAATGGGTCCAGAAACAAGTAAAGAAGTGATGAATATTTTGGTCGATAGATTTGGACCAAGACGAGTTGGAAGAAAGATAATGCGTATGATTGTTAACTTAGTACAAGCAAGAATAATAAAAGCAACAGTAGGTAGCGAAAGTCCTAGGAAAAGGTATGTTGACTAATGTTTTATTAGATAAAAACAATAAAGGAGAAATGATGTGATACAAAAGATAAGTAAAAAAGTACGAAAAGATTTGAAGAAAAAGGTAGATAAGAAGTATAGACACGGGTTGATAAATTTTTTTACAGAAGAGATTCGGCCATACGGAGTGAGAACCGGAGAGGCGAGAAAAATAGCGGCAAAGTATTTTAAAGAGATTAAGAGTGGTAATAAGGAGAAGATATGGAAAGTGTGCGAGGAGTTGTGGCAGTCGGGCTGGTACGAGGAGGGGCTGGTGGCAATCGTGTGGGCGAGTAAAATGAAGGATAAATACGAGAAAAAGGAAATGGGGATGTTTGAGAGGTGGTTGAAAAAGTATGTAAAAAATTGGGCGCATTGCGATGTGTTTTGCACCAGCAGTGTGGGTCACTTAATAATGGTTTATCCAGAGTATTTGAAGAAACTAGATGGATGGACGAGGTCAAAAAATCGCTGGTTGAGGCGGGCGGCGGCGGTAAGTTTGATTTATCCGGTAAAAAAGAGTGACAAAAAAATATTCTTGGCAAAGGTGTTTGAGGTGGCCGATAAACTACTTGAGGATAACGATGATTTAGTAAGAAAGGGGTATGGTTGGATGCTAAAAGAGGCTAGTAATATATATCCTAAGAAAGTTTTTGATTATGTGATGAAAAGAAAGGATAAGATGCCTCGAGTGGCACTCCGCTATGCAATTGAAAAGATGCCAAAGGATTGGAAAAAAAAGGCAATGAAGAAGTAAGGTGGATGAATTGGCGAATTAGTTTCGGTTGTTGATGAGGTTTTTGATGGGCTTGTAGGAGTGCCGGTGGATGGGACAAGGACCAAGACGGCGGAGGGCGGTAAAATGGGCGGTGGTACCATAGCCTTTATGGCTGGCAAAATTATAACCAGGAAATTCTTTATCAAAATCTGTCATTAAATTGTCACGGGTGACCTTGGCAACAATGGAAGCGGCGGCAACAGAAAAGCATTTGGCATCGGCGGCAATAAGAGAACGATGGGGAATGGTGGCGGGGGTGTTAAGTTTCAAGTTACCATCAAGTAAGACATAATCAAATTGGGGGTGAAATTCGAAGATAGCTTTTTTAATAGTATTGGTGATGGTTGGTTGAATACCGATTTTGTCAATTACGGTGGAGTGGGCAAAAAATACTTTGTAAGAATAGTTGTTTTGATCAAATTGAGAAAGGGCGTGAAGACGTTGTTTATGAGACATGGTTTTGGAATCACGAACTTTATTTTGAAGAAAAAATTCGAGATCAAAGTTATCTAAATCGAGAAGGAAGGCACCAATGGCAACGGGACCAGCTAGTGGTCCCCTGCCGACTTCATCAATGCCCAAAAGGAACCGGCAGTTAGGAGGTAGGAGAGATTTTTCGAAGTCAAAGTTGGGAATAATCAATTTTGTTTTGAGTAAATGTGTTTAAGAGGAGTATAATTTATATTATGACAGAACAGTATCGTGGAGTGGTATTACTTTTTCGTGATGGTGTCGGAGTGGCTCCAGCTAGGGTGTCGGTAGGAGAGGAAGGGGAGCGTTTAAGACGGGCAGCAGAGAGTGGTGTTTATGTTGAGGATGGGGTTAGTATCCCGGTTGTTGGAGTGAGGTTTTTTGATGAATTGGTGAGTGAAAGAGAGATTGGAGAAATAGAAGAGGCAATGATGAGCGGGCGGGGGTGAGAAGTTGCTGGTAAAATATGAAATGAAAAAGAGAAAAGGTTTGAGGTGGAAGTTGAACGATATTGTGGAGATTGAGAAATTTAACAGCTTGAGAAGAGAGGTTAGGAAAGAGATGGAAAAGATTGATGGTTGGGTGAAAAAATTGAGACCGGGGATGAGTAAAAAAGAATTTTCTAATTTGGTAAAGTTTTGGCAGGATTTGGAAGAAA
>SDBU01009558.1_pt1 | contig 10847 bp, 12 predicted proteins | sample 2277071 | NCBI WGS metagenome assembly SDBU01 (sample SAMN10397929, study PRJNA504765) | marine sediment metagenome | isolation source: marine sediment core GS08_GC12, 126 cmbsf | place: Arctic Ocean: Gakkel Ridge, Loki's castle | collected 2008
GCTCCCTTAGTAATAGTCCCTGTCTTGTCAAAAACAACAGCACGAATATCTTTCATAGTTTGAATGGCTTCACCATTGCGGATCAATACACCGTTTTCTGCACCCATACCGCTACCTACCATCAAAGCTGTGGGCGTAGCCAGCCCTAAGGCGCAGGGGCAAGCGATCACTAATACGGCGACCGTAGCAAGAATAGCCAGCGAAATTGACCCTATGCCAGGGGTTACCCAGGGAATAAAACTACTTGCCCAGATAATAACTGCATTCATAGGCTCAGGCAGTAACAACCACAATAAAAAGGTCAGACTAGCAATAACCAGGACCGCAGGGACAAAATAGCTGGTGACTTTATCGGCAAACTCTTGAATGGGTACTTTCGAGCCTTGACATTCTTCTACCATTTTGATGACCTGAGCGAGAAAAGTATCATTACCCACTTTAGTAGATTCAACTTTCAAAACACCTCTTTGGTTGATGGTCGATCCGATGACTTCATCTCCTACCTTCTTTCCTACCGGCATCGATTCACCAGTTGCCATAGATTCGTCTACAGCGCTCTCACCGGAGATCACCTTTCCATCAGTAGGAATCTTCTCACCCGGCTTTACCAACATAATATCTCCCACTTGAACTTCCTCAATGGGAACCTCTTTTTCTTGACCATCAATGATGAGCCGCGCAGTTTTGGCCCCCAATTGCAAAAGCTTCTTGATCGCCTGCGAAGCTCTACCTTTAGCTACAGTCTCCATGTATCTACCGGTTAAGTGAAAGGCCATGATCATGGCGGCAACCCCAGAATAGCTTGCTATGGGCATACCTAAAAGCTGAACTGGTCCCGTAATGTATGAAGCTATTGTCCCCATGGCAATCAACACGTCCATGTTAGTATTCCCATGAGAAACTGCTTTGTAGGCTCCTCTTAGTGTTCCCCATCCCATGCCAAACATCACTGGGGTAGCCAATCCTAATATGACCCAGGGATAGCCGGGTATAATCCACCAATCAAACATCTCAAAGAGCATCAGTATAATAATAGGAATAGTAAGTCCCCAAGACCAGGTCATGAGCTTTTTGTCCCTGGCTACCTTTTTCAAGTCCTCGTCCACTTTCTCTTCTTCTCTTTTTTCCTCTTCACTCTTTCTTGTAGCAGTTTTGGCCACACTATAGCCAGTGTCTGAAACAACTTTCTCCAGCTGGCGTACAGTCAACACATTGGGATCATATTTGATAGTTGCTTTCTCGGTTGCCACATTCACATTGGCATCTTTTACGCCTTCTGTTCTGTTCAATGCTTTTTCGATAGTTTGGGCACAAGAGGCGCAGGTCATTCCTTCGATTTTGAGTATAACCTTATTTAACTCTGGAGCTTTCTGAGTAACACCATACCCTACATCCTCAACTGCTTTCAGCAGATGTTCTATAATTACCTCCTGATCGTCATATTCAACCACAGCTTTCTCGGTAGCAAAATTGACGTTAGCACTTTTGACCCCCTTAACTTTTTGTAAACTCTTTTCAATTGTCTGAGCACAACTGACGCAAGACATTCCCTCGATTTTTAAAATTTCCTTAGTAACAGACATTTTTACTTTCCCTCCTTACCATTCCCCACCTATTTGTTTAGGGGTGGGATATTAATACCATAGAGTAATTATTATCAATCTAAAAAATCCTGCATCATGTGGATGCAGTGCTTCAGAGTTCTTCAAATATCCCTCCCCGTATGGGGTGGCTTTATCCTATCATGCTTTTTTATTTTTGTCAAGAGTTGTAAATATAAGTTGACAAAAAAAGATAAAAATGTTAAAATATTGCAAAAGTACGTAGGGGGGGTATAAAAAAAGATGTTAAATAGTGTCAAACAAAATGTGCTATCGAGGCTAAAGTCTATTGAAGGGCATATAAAAGGTATTATGAAAATGGTTGAAGGTGAGCGCTACTGTATCGACCTCTTAAAGCAACTTTCGGCTGTACAAGCTGCTTTAGATAAAGTCAACGCACTATTACTAGAGGGCCACATGAAAACCTGTGTTAGTGATGCCATAAAAAATAACTCTGGCGACGAGGTAATAAATGAGCTTATGGAAACACTCAAATATATGCGCAAAACATAAGATATAACTATAGAAGTTCCTTACTTTCCGGTCTAATAGCAGGTCTTTAGTCTTTGTATAATATTATAAAGATTATATATAAAATTATTACCTTGTTAAAATAGATTTAGCCATATATGGGAAGTTTCGTCACTTTATTGTCTCTTGCTTTTAATTCTTGTTCTGATTTTTACCATAGAGTTCTATACCTCTTTTAACTATTTTATTCACCTCCCCAAGACAACATCTTCCTGAAGGATTCTTAATATCGCACGCACATTCTCCAGCCTTCACATTGGTACTTATTTCTTGGACAGCAGTGCTGTATCCGAATCGCTTAATCTGGTTAAAAATTCTCTCACTTGTCCATCCAAAGCAATAACACACTGGAATAGGATTTTCTGTTTCCTTTATACCAACCCTAACTCTAACATCTTCCTTATACAAATAGAGGTGTCTCCACTTGCAGGGATACTACAACAAGGGTGTTCAGATTGATTTATCTTTTCCTTAAACATCTTTTACCTCCTTGATACAATAATAAATAATAATGAATAAAGTTTTCAACATAAAAAAACCCTGCACTAATTTTCCCAAGTAATAAAAACTACCTTAGCACAGGTTCGGTAATTGTTTAAACTACCAACCCCGCTAAAGTTATTCTAAAATATAGATTTATGCAGTCCTATTTTGTTGTTGGTAATCCTTCCGAATTCCATTTAATAATCCCACCCGACATATTATAGACTTCCTTGAAATCAAGCTCTTTCATTATATTTAAAGCGTTTTCGCTACGGCTTCCCGATCTACAATAAATAAGATATGTTTTGTTTTTATCTAATTTGTTAAGGTCATTCCTAAAAGTGTCAGAATAATAATCTAAATTGACAGCATTTTCTATATGTTCACCTAAAAATTCTTCAGGAGTACGCACATCAAGAATTACAAAATTTGGATTATCTTTGTTCCCTTGTATTAAGATATACGTTTCTTCCGGAGTGATATTTTCAATTATCTGGGTTTGTGTTTCCGACTTTGCAGTATTGGTTTTGGTTTTAATGTATACACCGGTCAACGCTACCCCACTAATCAGAGCTCCCAAAAACACCAATATCATTAATTTTTTTAGGTTCATTTTTACCATAATTTATTATCTCCTTTCTTTTTTATCTTTAAGATGTGGTTCGGAATTTTATATAACATTTTCGGCATATCTAAAGTCACTAAAGGCGATTTGGGTGAGTGCTGATAGGTATGAACCAGAAATGTCGTGTTATGTGATGTTACCAGAAAGCCGCTAGATCATTCATAAATTTCAATAGTTGTTACTATATTAGATGAATGGCTATGTTTTGATTTTACGTTCTTGAATTGTTGTATTTCTTCGTTTGAAATATAATTTGTTCTAAATAAATATTTTGCAAAGGGGAAAAGCCAAAAATTTATGAGCCATTTGGGCTTTGTGAAGAAAATAAGGAAAAACCTACCCTCTTTATTTGTTAACTTCTGTGTTCGATTAACGAGATCGGAAGGAAATTGCAGATGAGACAAAACCCATGTGCAAATTATAATATCATATTTTTCGTTTATATCATCTAATCTTGTGATGTCTTTTTGTTGAAATTCTATGTTGAGAGTGTTCACGAATTCACTTTGCGCAATTTTTAACATATCGGGGGAAAAATCTAACCCTAAATATTTTTTAAATTTAAGGTTAAGAGAAAATATCTTCTCAAGATTCAGAGCAGTTCCACAACCAAGTTCCAAAATAGTTTTAGTCTCATTTAAATTATTTTGTAAAAAACTTCTCAGTTCATCTTCGGCTTTGGAAGAAATCATTTTATTCCATAATCGCTTGAAGGAACCATGCCATTTTGCGCTACCAAGCGAATATAATTTTTTAACGTCATCTCCGCTCATAAATACTATCCTCTATTCCACTGGCTAACGTGAGTGCGGTAAATCTTTATAGATTCTTATTGTTATCATAAACTAGTTTTATTAATTACGCAATAATAATTATAGAAATATAGTAAGAGAGAAATAAGGTTAAGTTTTTTAAAAGCTGCGTACTCTCCACAATAAAGACCACAATGGTAACTAAATTCAATTTATTTTCGTTTGCTGTTTCATCTTTCATAATCCCACAATTTATTTTACCTTAATAAGCCATTAACAAAACCAATCTTATACATTATTGTAAATCCTAAAACAATACTGATTGTACCAGCAAGTATTTTTACGCTATTATTAATCTTACTAAATTTTGCTAATAACAAAAAAGGAAATCCAATAATTCCACTTACTATCAACATACCTATAATCGAACCAACACCAAAAATCAATATGTACAATAATCCCTGGAATATTGATCTTACTGTTGTCAAAACTAAAAGCATCAATGTCGCACTTCCCGCAAGACCATGGATCATTCCAACAATAAAAGATCTATGGATGTGGTCATGAGACCATGATTCCTTATGGGGATGGAGATGAGTATGCACACTGCCACCATGCTGATGTTCATGCATATGGACTTTTTCTTTAATTACTTTTCTTAACACATCTACCCCTAATACGACTAAAACGACCCCTACTATGAGCTCAAAAGATAAAGCGAGCTTGTCAGGTATAGTTAATTTAAAAATCAATATTACCAATCCAACCAACAATAAAGTAATCGTATGGCCTACTCCCCATATTGCACCAGTCAATAAAGATTTTTTTAAACTTTTGGTTTGGCTGACTATTGTTGATACAGCTACAACATGATCAGCGTCCAATGCGTGTTTTAAACCTAAAACAAATCCTAAACCGAACAAAGTTATTAATTTAAATGTTTCTATCATAATCATATGAGACACCTAATTATAGTTTATATATGAAATTTTACTTGATATTTAAGGCTTTCCAATATCTCGGCGATAGCGTCTAACGTTCATGTATATCTGGTGTTTTACGAAGCGTAGCGGAGCAAAATATGTGTCGAGCGCCAGCAAGAACGAACTAAGTATGCGCTGTTAGCTAAAGCAGCGTGTAAATATCCGCAATCCATTGTGTATATTTTTTAGTGCTTCCATATTTAGTCTTATAAATAATAATGGTTTTATTGTCCATAAATTTTTTCCTTCTTTTTTGTGTGCTATTTCAGCTAATAGACACATTACTGTGTTTATCCTACTACATTAGCATAATATCCACAGTATTGCAGATATTTCTTACTAAGTTTAATACTTTTAAGATTAAATGTCCAACCATTAACATTTTATTCTTGAAGGTTTTAGCTTTATGAACAAGTCGCTTCCTTTGCTCAGTTATTTTAAAACCCTTGTAGAATTTAATATTGCCAGCAATGCAACACCCACGTCAGCAAATACAGCCTCCCACATAGTTGCCATCCCAAGAGCGCCTATAACCAAGAATATCCCTTTAACTCCTAACGCAAAACCGATGTTCTGCCAGATTATACCCCTGGTTCTTTTCGCAATTTTAATAGCCTCATGAAGTCTTAGTGGTTCGTCGGTCATTAAAACTATGTCCGCCGCCTCTATCGCAGCATCTGACCCCAATGCTCCCATAGCTACACCAATGTCTGAACGCATTAATACGGGAGCATCGTTTACACCATCACCTACAAACATTATAAGATCTTTATCGTTTACCTTCTTTTTAATCAATTCTTCAATCTTTTCTACTTTTTGTTGGGGTAATAATTCTGAAAAATACTTTTCCAATCCCAGTTTTTGAGAAACTGCTTTTGCTACCTCTTGACTGTCTCCGGTAAGCATAACCTGCCTTTTTACTCCAATATCTTTAAGTCTTTGAATGGCTATCCTAGCATCTTCTTTGATTTCATCAGAGATGATGATATAACCAGCATATTTATAATCAATCACTACATGAACCACGGTTCCTTCAACATTACAAGTATCGTGTTCAACATTCTCTCTGTGGAGTAATTTATCATTGCCAACTAAAACATAATAACCCTCCACTCTTGCCTTTATTCCATACCCAGAAATTTCCTCGTAACTTTCTATTTTCCTCTCATCTATCTTTCCACTAAAGGCTTCAAGTATAGATTGAGCAATTGGGTGATTGGAATGACTCTCTGCCCATGCAGCAAATTTTAAGATTTCATCTCTGGAAAAATTATTTTTAGTGACAATTTTAGTAACTCTGAAAACCCCTTTTGTCAAGGTCCCAGTTTTATCCCACACAATGGTATGAAGATTATTCAACCCCTCCAAATAATTTGAACCTTTTACCAGAATCCCTCGTTTGGAGGCTGCACCTATCCCTCCGAAAAATCCTAAAGGAATCGAGATTACTAGGGCACATGGACAGGCTATCACTAAAAATATGAGTGCTTTATATATCCATTCTGAGAAGGTTTCTTCATGAGCAAACATGGGGGTAAATACTGGAATATGGTAAAGTATCACTGGTACTATAGCAAGGGTAAAAGCGCCAAAGACTACTGCTGGAGTGTAATATTTTGCAAATTTGGTGATAAATTTCTCAGTAGGAGCCTTTTTACTGGCGGCATTTTCCACTAAATCCAATATTTTAGATACGGTAGATTCGCCGAATCTTTTTGTTACTTGAACAGTTAAAAGTCCTGTTTTGTTTATTATTCCCGAAAGGATTTCATCTTTTACTTTCACCTTTCTTGGCACCGATTCCCCAGTTAAAGCAGATGTATCCACCAGCGAGGAACCATCTAAAACAATCCCATCAAGCGGAACCCTTTCACCGGGTTTTACAATGATTACATCGCCAACATTTACCTCATCAGGGTCTACTTTCTTTGTTTCTCCGTCTATCTTTAAATTTGCATAATCCGGTCTTATCTCCATTAAAGATTTAATTGATTTTCGCGATCGATTCAAAGCTATATCCTGAAACAATTCACCAACTTTAAAAAATAGCATAACTGCCACTGCTTCTGGAAATTTCTTTATTGCAAAGGCTCCCAATGTAGCAACAGTTAATAAAAAGTTCTCGTCAAAAACCAGTCCATGAAATACATTTCTAATAGCCTTCCAGACTATATCTCTCGCAATGATAATGTAACTCAACAAAAATAGAGAAAGCTCTCCCCAGAAAGACAATTTGAACAATAGAACTCCAGCATATATTAGTATTCCTAATCCAAGTGTCATAATCTCTTTTTTCAGACTGAATTCTTCTCCATCTTCTTCTATATCACATACATCATTGCATGCTGGTCTTGCATTGTTTGGTTCAAAGTTGTGAGTGGGTTTATTTGACATCTTATTTCTCCCTTTTATTAGCAAAAAATTTCATCTAATGATTAAGATTGCCAAACTACTTCGTTTATGCTCCTAAATTGGCATATTTTGCGAAGTACTTCGTTTTTGCACGGCTCTAGGTGTAGCCTCAAATTGTAACTTTTTACTACTTTCATCTACCTCCAAAACCCAAAAGTCTTTTAATCCGTCCGATATCCAGCTGGCTAACGTGAGTGCTGTATATCTTTATATACTCTTATGCTTATCATAAATTTATTTTATTAATTCCGCAAATAATGATTATAGAAATAAGGAAAGATTATATCCATTTTTCTTTCTACTTCACTACTACATAATTAATTATATAGGATTTAATATTGTCCCGAACTTTACGGAAAATTTTTATAATTTCTTCCTGGCTCCCCTGCGCTTTAGCAGGGTCCTCTATTGCCCAATGAATCCTTTTCACTTTACCTGGAAAAATAGGACATCGTTCAGCAGCATCTCCACATAAAGTAATTACAATATTTATTTTATCCAATGGAATTTCATAGATATTTTTTGATTCTTGTTTAGAGATATCAATCCCAACTTCTTGCATAACCTTTATCGCCATAAGATGTACACTTTTTGGCTCCAGTCCCGCACTAAAGATTCCCATATTTTTAGGAAGCATTTTTTTGGCAAACCCTTCCGCCATCTGACTGCGACAGGAATTTCCGGTACATAGAAATAAAATTCTTTTTTTTAAAACAATCATTTCCTGACCTCTTTCCATTAAATAATCTTTATTTTTGTAAAAAAATTATTTTGATAATAAATCTTTAATCTGTTTTTCCGGATATCGGGTCATAATTATAAGCCCTAAAAGGGCTACTATACTTCCTAATACAGGAGCTAATCTTACTCCCAGGGGATTGCTGATATCTTTCCCAAAGATAGAATATAAAAGAGCAAGGCTTGCGGTCGAAAGTCCTAAATTAAGTTTCATAAAGAAACCCTGGACACCAAAATACATGGCTTCTCTTCTCTCTCCGGTTTTTTTATAATCAACATCACAAAGTTCAGAAAGTATTACATTGGGAATAATCATTAGAACTGCTGCAGGAAAGCCCATTAGTCCTACAAAAATCATTCCCCATATCTTAGGATTAACCGGGGTTAGACCGGTGAGGGATAGGAAAATAGAAAATATTGAGAATAAACCAAGACTTATAATCATAATAACTTTTTTTCCTCGAATCCTCACCAAAAATCCCACAAGCGGGAAACAGATAGCTGCAATGATAAAGAGGATAGTAAACATACTGCTGGCAAAAGCCTCATCAGCGCCCATCAGAGTAATTACAATGGGTATGGCAGATGAACGGACAATATTAAAAAGAAACCATAGAGATATATTGGCAAAAAGGTAGATAATAAAAGCCTTATTCTTTAATGTTTTTTTAAAGGAATCAATAAGGGGAGCCTTGCTGGGACTGGCATTGGAAAATCTTTTTTCATCTACCGCAAATACAGCTGTATATAATAATATGGCTCCAGGAATAGCCAGACAAATAACCATTTTCCGGTAAGACCCTACATAATCAGTATTCTGCATAAATAAAGTCAAAAGAAGAGGTCCGCCAATCATCACTACTGCTGAACCAATTAGAGAGAAGTACCCTTGGGCTGTGGTAATACCAATTCGAGCTTTTTCATTATGACCGAGTTCGGGAATTAGAGCAAGATAGGGAACAACATATACAGTAAAGAAAAAAAAGTAAAAACCAAAAACAATAGCCAGATAGATACCATTAATGAAGGAAGTATAAGGTGTGGGCGGGAAAAATATAAACACTGTAGATACTGCCAGGGGAAGTCCGCCCATAATAAGGAAAAATCTCCTTCTTCCAAATCTTGAGATGGAACGGTCAGTCCAGGAAGCTACCAGGGGATCTGCAACAGCATCTATTATCCTTCCAAAAAGCATCACTGCTCCCAATACAGTAATAATTCCCAAAAACCTCTCATTCGAAATAAAAGGAATCATGCCTTCTGCTACTCTCTCTTTGGGAGGAAGCAGAAAGACTATAGCAAAAGTCAACCAGATTGAATCTAACAATACCCATCCTGCCGTGGATAGGTTATAGAGAAAAAGTCTCTTACCTTTAAATTCTTCCATCTCTTTCTCCTTTCCTGGAAATTCTACTATTAATTGACACTATAGGTTTTCTCGATATATTTTTCTTCAAACTCAATATTTTTATCTTCCTGATACTCTGCTTTTTCTCTTGCCTCATATAATCTCTTTATATTTATATTAGCTGTTATCAAGTGATTTCCCTCATAAGAGGGAGATAAAGATAAAACTCCATCTTTTCCTTCAGTCATTAACAGGGGGGCAAATATTCCTGCCTTTCCGATAAAATGCATCCCGGCAATCCATCCATTTAAGGAGGATTTAAACCATACAGATATGATTCTTGCACTCTGGGCCAAATTCCTCTGAGGGCCTTCCATACAGTATATTCTTCTAAATTAGCAATAGGCAAAATAACCATATCCGCTCCTATCTCTCTGGCAATACGGAAAGTCTCAAAGTAATTGGCATCCATACAAATAGGGCATACTACTTTTCCAAAAGGTAAAGAATAAACCTCCATTTTATTCCCTCTTTTTATTCCTATTTTAACCTCGAAATCAGTAAGGTGCATTTTCTTCTGAGTTCCTATTAAATTTCCCTCAGGGCCGAAAAGAGAACCGGCATTATAGATTTCGTCTTTCTCTTTTAAAATATAACTTCCGGTATAAATATATATTCCGTATTCCTTTGCTAACAGAGAAACAATTCTTTTGATCCCCGCCTCTATTGGTTTGGCCACCCCTTTAAAAATAGTGGTCAGAAACTGATTATTCCCTTTTAAATGAGGCCCTTCCTCTCTATCTTTCTCTTCGTCTTTGTTCTTTATTGCTTTTTTATTTAATATTTTATTCAAGAAGCTAAACCCCGGAATTAAACCGAACAAATCAAAAAAGTTATATTCGGGGAAGATAATTAGCTGACTATTATCTTTTACAGCTTGGCCTACAAAACCACAAAGCATGTCTATATATTTCTCTATGCTATTTATCGGGTGAATCTGCCTTTGAACACAAGAAACCCGAATGTTTTCCGAATTGACATCCTCTGAAATTCTTCTTCTTTTTATGCTTAATTGCTGGCAATATTTTTTTATTAAGCCATTTCTCTATCAAGACTTCTATATTCACAGCACTCATTTTCATCTGCCGATAAAATTCTCTATTTAATTGGGATAGCACATCAAATTTGGAAATTGCTTTTCTTCTCTTCTCATTATCCAACTCAGCAATTATTAAACTTTGTTGTCCACTGCTTCTCGCTAAAAATCCATTTTTCCTCCTGGTCATTGCCAATGGGGCGTGAATCATTGATTCCCGCAAAAAATTGATTTTGTTGGACTTCTTGCCACATACCGCTTACTTGTAAAGCCCGGTT
>SDBU01009559.1_pt1 | contig 10847 bp, 12 predicted proteins | sample 2277071 | NCBI WGS metagenome assembly SDBU01 (sample SAMN10397929, study PRJNA504765) | marine sediment metagenome | isolation source: marine sediment core GS08_GC12, 126 cmbsf | place: Arctic Ocean: Gakkel Ridge, Loki's castle | collected 2008
GGCCAAGCGCGTGACGCCTTCGGCTTTGTTGTAATAGGCCTGGGCAACCGCAGTGTTAGGCTTGTGGCTACCAGCCGGGCTGGTGCCTTCGTACTTGTAGAAAATCCTGGCCGGCGTGTCCAGGGCTTTTTCCAGCCGGTAAGCCCGATGCAGGTTTGTCGGTCTCCAGGTGCGGTAAATACGCTGTACCTCTTCTGGAATTTCAATGTAGCGCTCGGTGCTGAACTCCTCTTTATTGATCCCATCAGGGAACAGCGGAGGGGGAAGAATTGTTGGCTCCTTGGTGCCGGGATGAAGCTCAGGTGGTAGTGGCTCCGGCAAATCGGGCAGAATGTTATACCAGGCAGTTGGCATCTCTTTTTCATCAAGGGTAAACTTTGCGGCGTCCATTTTAGTTCTCCTTTCCTGTTAGATTCATTGGTTGCAACTCATTTGGCCTTGGCCCAAAACAGGTCACCACCACGACACAGCACACATAAGCTGGCCTCCTTAAATCAGAAGACCTCCCACCCCGCTAAAAGGGGCATGAGGTTACTGCTTGCGATACCATGCTCCCTTGTCGCTGCGGCGTATCAGGTGACCATCTCTTGTAGGAGCGGGGCCAGAAACTGACCTCTAGATTCTATTGCCATTAATATAACTTGGCATTTGACAATTTGTCAACCCTAACCGGGCGCTTTGCAAATAGCCTAAAATCCTGCTAAACTAATCCGTAGCTAGGCCAAATTCCGGATCAGGAGGGACAGCAATTGGCAACTAAGCAACAGATAATCGATGCCGTCAAGGGTGAGGCACGGACAGTATTGACCGAGATAGAAGCCAAGGAACTGCTGGGGCAGGCCGGCATTGGTGTTATTGACACTCGGCTGGCCACATCTAGAGAAGAGGCAATCTCAATAAGCAAGCAGCTTGGCTTCCCGATAGTATTGAAGATAGCCTCACCTGATGTTACGCATAAGAGCGATGTTGGCGGCGTCAAACTGGGACTGAGAACATCAAAGCAGGTGGCTAAAGCTTATGATGACATATTGCTGGCGGTCAGGCAGAAGTACCCTCAGGCAGCAATTCACGGGGTATCGGTACAGAAGATGGCTCGCCCTGGGGTCGAGGTAATTATTGGTATGTCCAAGGATGCCCAGTTTGGCCCGGTGCTCATGTTTGGCCTTGGCGGAATACTGGTCGAAATCCTGAAGGACGTCTCGTTCCGGATTGTTCCACTAGCCAGAAGGGACGCCCGGGAAATGATTCGCGAGATAAAGAGCTATCCGTTGCTGGAGGGCTACCGTGGTCAGGAACCAGTGGCTGTTTCATATCTCGAGGAGTTGTTACTCAAGGTCTCCCAGATGGTGGAGGAAAACCCCGAGATAAGGGAACTGGACATTAATCCTATCCTCGCCTACAGTGATGGTGCTGTAGCTGTCGATGCCAGAGTGATACTGGAGGGAGACAGCTAGTGAACTTAAGACTGATGCTTGAGGCGACGGTGGGGCGATATGGCGACAAGACAGCAATTGCCTGCGGTGACCGCCGGGTAGCCTACACGGAACTAGACGGGGAGTCAAATAGGGTAGCCAATGCGCTGATAAGAATGGGGGTTGCTAAAGGTGACCGGGTAGCACTGCTACTCTCCAATAGTGTAGAATTTGCCACCATCTACTTTGGCATCGTCAAGATGGGTGGTATTACCGTTCCCCTGGATACCAAGTACAAGGTTACTGAATTAACGGCGCTGTTTAATGATTGCCAGCCAAAGATACTGTTTGCCGAGAGTCCACTGTTGGAGCTGATAGTGCCGGCACTGCCGAGGTGGCCATCCATAGAGAAAGTTATCGAGGTTGGCACTGAGCATAACGGGCAGTCTCTTAGCTATCAGGAGGTGGTAGCTTCCAATTCGGCACAGAGGGTTGATGTCAAATTAGTGCCCGAAGATACGGCTCATATTGCCTATACTTCAGGACCGGCGCTTCACCCGCGGGGGGTTGTCCTGTCTCACGGGAACCTGGTGGCTGAGGCAGCGATATCAGCCGCCGGCTTTCAGCAGACGGATAAAGATATCGTGGTGCTGTTTGCCCTGCCGCTGCATCATGCCTTCGGGCTGGTGGTCATAATGCTGACCTCAATCCATGAAGGCAGCACGGTGGTCATGTTGTCCGGGCTATCTATCAGCAGCCTGATGGAGCTAATTGAACAAGAGAGGGCGACCATGTTCATGGCTGTGCCCTTTGTCCATGCCCTGATAGTCAATTATGTCGAAGAGACGGGGGCAAAGCACGATTTGAGTTCGCTCCGCTTATGTGGTAGTGCCGGGGCGGCGCTGCCGCTTGATATTATGGAAAGGTTTCAGAAGCACTACGGCCTGGGCATTGTTGATTTCTGGGGGATGACTGAGTCGTCGGCTCATGTTACCTGCCAGTCTCTTGACGGCGTGGCCAAGCCGGGTTCAGTGGGGCAAGCCCTGTCTGGTTGGGAGTTAAAGATAGTTGATGATAATGGCCGGGAACTACCCGTAAATCAGCCAGGCGAGATCGTGGTCAGAGGACCGGTAATGACCGGGTATTATCATCACCCTCAGGCCACGGCCAGGGTATTGAGGGACGGCTGGCTGCATACTGGTGACATGGGTACGGTTGATGAGGATGGTGAGGTGTTTCTCATCGGAATGAGGAAGGATATGCTTATCGTCAAGGGCCAGAATATCTATCCCAGCGATATTGAAGAGGTGCTCCACAGCTATCCCAAGGTGGCGGCGGTGGTGGTGGTTGGCGTGCCTGACGAGGTCCGGGGGCGGATTGCTAAGGCGGTTATCCAGTTAAAGGCAGGAGAGACGGCTACGGAGCAGGAGATGGCGATACATTTTCTATGACTTGTACCTGGGGAACTATACCAATAGCTAATGAGAAATATGCCACTACTACAACAGGTGTTGCTTATGCCAGTCATGAAATATCCCTTGCCGCAAGTAGCATAGCAGGACTCTCCAAGCTCGCTGATAAGCTGGCCCAATGCAGAGCTTGAATCACCCTGTGAAGCGCAATCTGATGATGAGCCCACACCAGGGGAATTGGAGAATCCATAGCCAACGCTGCCGCAATATCCTGAGCAGTCTGTGACGCATTGGCATTCAGTGCAACTGTGATAGCTAGGGCATTCCGAATCCGAGGTGCATGTGCCGATCTTGTCGCAGTAGTAGCAGGTGGTCTGCTGGTATTGCTCGCAGGTCTCACATGAGCTGCAGGACCCGTCACAATTGTCAGATGAGAACAGGTCTCCACTGCATGTGTATGTCACAACAGTTGTGGTTGTAGCCTGGGTGCTCGTAGTCACGATTCGCTCATCTATAGTAGTGGATGTTGTCGAGGATGTAGTAGTCACAACCTCGCAATTTCCTGTATCCAAAGAGCAGATGGCACTGGGCACAAAAACTCCATCGTAGGGATAGCATGCGTCATCGCAGTCGCCATCGTCGATCGAGGGGCCGGATGCACAGCCGTAGGGCAGAGAACAATCACAGCATCCTCCTGCCGAAGGTATCGTTGTGGAAGGGCCATCTTTTACGCATTCCCCGCCAACACACCTGTCAGGGTCGCAATCCTGGGTCTTTGTCGTCTTTAGAGTAGATATGCAGGATGCAGATTCAGTCCCTGGGCTTTTGCACCGCGGACTCGTCTTAACCGTGTAGACGTCTCCATCCTTGCATATCCGCTTGTTTGTTATCTCACCACAATCCGCATTAGTTGAGCATTTCGGCTTGATGGTCGTTGATGTCGTGGATGAGGAGGGGGTCGTGTCGCCGCCTGCGCCGGTAGTGCCTGCCAATGTGGTCGTTGAGCCACCGGTTCCAGATAGGGTCGTAGTCGAGCCGCCGTATCCGGATAGAGTAGTTGTTGAACCTCCGTAACCCCCGAGGGTCGTGGTCGTTGCAAGCCCGGATGTCGATGTAGTAAAGACGGATTTGGATCTGCACTTGCAGTCTTTGTCGCATATTGGAAGAAGCGAGGGGCAGTTGTGCGGATCCATGGCGACATCGCAATGCTCGCCAACGACTGTGTCTATCTTCCCGTTTCCGCAACAGCAGGATATGGGACAGTCCAGACCATTCTCCTTCACTATCCACTCAAGATGCTCTTTCTTTGGCTTGCCTGTGTAGTAGTCGTCTCCCATGATGCTGTCTTTTGCCGTACCTGGCTGCAGGTCGCTGTCCTCTTGTGTCTGGGACTTGTCATCAGGTTCGGGTTCCGGCTCATCAGGTATATATGTGCCGTCAGGGCCCATCTTGAGATTGTATATCTCATTGATTATCTTACCAATATCTAGGTCGATGGTATCAGAGGGCGCGTACCAATCCTCCAGCTTCTTCTTGATCTTTGCCTTTCTCGCCTCAGTCTCCTCAAGCCACCAGGGATACGTTATCAGTATCTCATGTATCGTTATGGAGCCATTCTCCCCGACAGTGAAGTTCACAGTGTACTTGAAGTATTCATCGTTCAATCCCATAAGATGTCCAATCTCATGGGCTATGACATGGCCGGAGTCCTCATTGTCCCACTCGCCAGATCCTGAATCCTTGAAGGGATACGGATCGAGGCCTAGGCCCCCCTTGATCCCTGCATGGACATGAGAGGTATGCTGTGATGCAGGATTGGTCTTGACAACCTTGATGCAATGAGCCCCCTTGGGGCAGGCATCAGCATTTGAGACAATGAGCTTTTTGAAGATGAACTTGACCTTGCATTCGCAATCGCCATATAATTGGGCGCCGTCCGGCCCGTTCCACACCTTTTCAGCATCTTTTACCCACCCATCTATCAGTTCGCGTTTGACGCCCTCTCCATAAAAGGCCATAGTGACCGTCACTGTGATATCACAGCCGTCCTGTTTGATCACGGTCTTTGCGGATGCGGGATGGGCAAATGTGAGAAGGACCATTGCGCATACGATGCCAAGGAGCCATCTTCTCATTTTGAGACATAACCTCCATACTCCCCCCTGCCAGGGTCCCACACCAGGGATCCCTTATTGGATTTCCACCAGTCTGCCCATTTGCGGATGGACTCCACTCTGTCTTTGAGCGGTGAGGTTTCGTCATAGCCGAAGTCCTGGCCTGTGAAGGCTCTGAGGACCCGTATGCAGTATGAGCTGACCTTGTCTTGCGGCTCGATATTGGCAAGTGGCGCATCGATGTCAAGATGTGCGATGAGAACGGGGATGCCGTCTTTATCCCCCAATGCGACAGCGACACCCGCAGTTGTGACCCTGACGAAGGGGTCAGGATCATGGAATGAATCCTTCATGGCAGTACGGATGTCAGCTTTCGTCTTATCAGATGACTTGAACGCAATTTGACTCAAGGCATATGAGGAGGCCCACCTTCGGTCAGTGTCATCATCATCGAGCATGTCAAGTAGCTTTGGGACCGCAGGCTCCCCGAGATCGACTATCTCCTGGGCTTTTTGGTAGGAACGAGGGTCTTCATCAAATGATCCGATGATATCATCCACCTTTGGGCCGACATCAGGATCTATGTTCTCTGTCTTTTCCTGTTCGGACTCCATGCAGCCGGATGTGAGAAGAATTGAAACGATCAAAGCAGTGAATATCAGACGCCAGCGAACACCCATGATAAAACGATAACGATTGTTACTTAAATAGGGTAAAAAGGTCGGATGCCGCTATTTGCAACATCCTTTGCCATCTGCGAAAAACTGTCCGCACATGGTCTTTCCTTCATCGGTGCACTTGATATTTACACCATCGTCTGTGCAGGTTATCACTGCCACTTCTTTTCCATCACATACTACCTTACAATCTTTGCATTCCATCTGTTTCACCTTTTCTTTACTGGGTATCGGTTACCCGATAATTACAGGGGTGAAGAGATATAAATACTTATCGGTTGTCCGATAGTTATCCCTTGACCTTCTTCAGAAGCCAGGCCATGTTCTTGCCCAATTCCTCCATGGTCTTTATGCCCTCATCATCGCCTTCGACATCGCCTGGTTTGAGGCCTATCCCGAAGTTCCAGTAGACCGATCCCGGGACGACCATCTGGTTGATGAAGAAGAAATGATTGATGGAGTTGAATACATGCACGGCTCCGCCGCGCCTTACAGATACCACTGCGGCACCTATCTTCCTTTTGAGCATCCTGTCATTTGCGATGGATACAAGGCCTGCCCTATCGATGAGGGCCTTTGTCTCTGTTGAGACATTTGCGAAATATGTCGGAGAGCCCAGGATGATGGCATCAGCTTCGAACATCTTTTCGATGAGGCTGTTCATGTCATCGTCGACTACGCACTTTTTGTCCTTGGTCTGAAAGCATCCGTAGCATGCCTTGCATCCCCCTATATTCTTTTCAGACAATTGTATCAATTCGGTCTCGATGCCTTCAGCTTCCAATTGCTCAAATACCTTCTTTATCAGGATGTTCGTGTTCCCTTCTGGCCTTGCAGAGCCATTGAATGCGACTACTTTCATATTCGATTATGAATTCTCATGGAGTGTAATAAATGGGATATGGGCTGGAGAAGGTATTTGGATCATGGTCTTTTTCATGATGCTTTTGCTTGAGCTACTAACAATAGGCCAAGGTTCAGATATCGAGTATTCCTCCCCATTCAACAACAGTGAATCCTTCCCGAACAGGGGTTTCAATCATGGGTTCGTTCAAATGAATTGCCTCAGAATGGGGTTTGAAGTAGAAATTCACTCGAATTACAGAGTCTGGTTCAGGCACAATTACCAGAGCCATATTCTCGTCCAAAAATGGCTTTTCCAATAGCTTGATCTCATAGAGATCTGATCCCTCCAATTCCTCAAGCCAGTATTCCTTGAACTGCTCCGACTCCTTTTGGTTCAATCCCAAAAGAGGCAGGTTCATGTCGAACCACTTCTCCAACCCCTTGTATTCGACCATCCAGCCATCGTCGGGGAGCTTCATGCTCTCCAATCTCGCCTCATAGAACAGGTAATCGTATTCGCCGTCGATCGTGCCGTCGGGATCGGCCCATACATTCCAACCCAGAAGGTAATCAGGCTCGCTCTTTGTTATTATCCCGTTTATCGATAGAGATACTGCTATCTCTTGGCCATTCTCAGGATAGAGATAGACTGCGGGCTTTTTGACCCCTGGCGGAAAGTGTGGAAAGTCAGGTGTGACGCATATTTCCCGAATCACGTCTATCAGGTCTCCGGTACAGCCATATTTGCTTATGGAAGCGTCGGTCAATCCCTTCATTGCGAATTGTTTTGCAGCCTCAGCAGTAGGGACTGTGCACACTGCCCCCTTGGATTCTAATATTCTCAGGTTGTCCCTTATCTGCGGACAGGATCGGACCAAAGAACCTATGACCGATTTGCTCCTGGGCTGGGTTTTTTCCATCTCAGTCAATTCGAGGATTTTTAGAGATACGCGAAACTCTCCATCGAGCGGTTCGACCATGACCTCGCTTTTTTCGATTATCGAAAGCGATTCTATCTTTTCGGTGACGACTATCCTTGCAGATTCTCCATTTGAGGCGGCCTTATGCAGGCATTCATAATTGTCGCCGCAGTCCAGGATATTCTGGTCGTCAGATGAGTTGTTGATGCATCCTGCAAGAAGGGTCATGCAGAGCAAGAAGGTGAAGATCGATTTGTACATTGTTGTCCTTGTGATATTTTTTATTGGGATTAAAAAGTGGGAAAATAGGGTGAGAACCGAGGTGAATTAGACATTGCATACCTTTATTGTATTTTGCAAGAGGGAGGTATTGGAGAGATATGGGATTTAAATCGTGGTCTTTGAGTGATGAATTTGATGGGGGCGGGATGTTCACATATGTATTAGTGGATAATTCGAGAGAGGGGGAGGAAGGAGGAGTGAGATTGTACAAGGCCCCTCGACAGTAGTTCCTAAAGTGGATTTAAAAAAAATAGATTAATTGTTATTTCAGTGGTATGGTGGCTGTAATAGCCGTCTTAGATTGGTTGGTAACCGGGGTTTCATCCATATGAGCCACTGGGTGGTTACACCACATTTATTACTCTGATACCTCAATCATTATTATGGACGTGTCGATTGGCCAGGGGAGGTATAGGTATCTTATCTCTGGAAACGTCCAGAAGGTGCGGTATCGTGACTACCTTGCCGGGAATGCAGAAAGCCTTTCGCTGACGGGGGAAGTCTACAATAGGCATGGGGGGAAAGTCGAGATTATTCTTGAGGGTGAAATTGAAGACTTGGAGAAGTTTGATAAAGTCATGCAAGGGGATAAGAAAAGAGGCACTGCATCATCTAGATTATGTCTTGCCACAAACATCGAATATGAACTATTTAAAGAACAGTATACTGGATTATTCCCAACCTTTGACATAAGTTATTCGACTTCATACCAAGAGGAGCTTAATGAGCAATTTGGGGCGGCGATGGCGGCGATGGTGCTGACAAACACTTCGATAAATGAATTGACCACTGCTATGACTGGTAGCTTCGATAACTTAGATGAAAAATACCATGTAATATCTGAGGATTTACACACCATGTCTGAGGATATACATACTATGTCTGACAATTTAGATTCGCTTCCTGACCGGATATCTACGAAATTGTGTGAGAACCTACCTAGGAAGATGGCGGAAGAGCTTGTCACGGTCCTTAAAAACCAAAAGAGTTAGGCACTATTTTTCATCCAACGACTACCTGCTAACGGACTCCATCCTCTTTTATGGCTTCACACTGCATATATCCAACCACCTATTCACGTTAGAATTAGGGTATCTAAGGCATAATAAATCCAAATCAGAATTGCTTTGCCGTTTTTTTGACTTTCGGAACTACTGTCCACACCACCCCATTTATTAACCCATATGTTATATAATTCTAACATAGTGTTAGGTTAAATTAACATTATGTGAAGTAAATCGAACATGAGGTGAAAAAATGAATGATAAAATGAGGATGATAATGATTCTGGGACTGTCCCTTTCATGCCTTGGCGCACTGGGACTTTACCTTTCAAAGGCCGCACCTATAAGCGGCATCGAGATAGGAAGCGTGGGGATAGCATTGATACTCGTTGCATTGGGCCTTGTTGCGACCTATAAAATGTGGCAAAGCCAGAAGACCGGACAGCCCATGAAGGATGAGATGACAGAAAGGCTCACACATAAGGCAGGATACTACACATGGCTCATAACCATCTTCATAGTCCTTGGCGGCCTAAAGCTGAGGGAGGCGTATTCATGAAGAATATGCTCTGGTACATGGGTTTTCTGTCCTTTTTCAGCCTGCTTTATTTCACCAACGGGACGATCGGATTCTTGGGTTTCCTCGGCTTCCTCCCGTACTTTGCGACATACAGCATCAGCGATGAGAGGCTGGAAAGGAATCTCGGCAAGGCAACAAGAGCATCATTTTCCTACACCATACTTTTTGGCGTAGCCACAGTAGCATATATCTCAATGACAGACAAGATCGAGCTATTCGCTCCCGCATTCATAATGCTTTTTGGAGGAAGCCTTATTGTGTGCCTCATCTCCCTGCTGTACTATGACAGAAAGGGTGAGAGCGGATGAAGACCCGCATCAAGGAGCTTAGGGCAAGGCACGATCTCACACAACTTGATCTTGCCCAAAAGGTCGGGGTCAGAAGGGAGACCATCGTCTTTTTGGAGAAGGGAAAATACAACCCTTCCCTGAAGCTCGCCCATGACGTCGCCAAGGCTCTTGAGGCGAGCATCGACGATGTGTTCATTTTTGATGATATTTAGAGGTTCATGACAAATTCTTTTCATGCGCATCTTCATCTTCATGTGCGGCGAGGGCCTCGGCCATACCAGCCGCTGCATAGCCCTTGCCAATGAACTCGTTGCAAAAGGCCACGATATAGAGCTTGGAGCATATGGATACTCAAAGGAACTGCTTGAAAAATCAGGGTTCCAGGTCAGAGAGATACCTGCAGAGATCAATCTTGTGGGCAAATCCGGTTTTCTAGATATGAAAGGATCCATCGAGGCGACATTGAAGCACGCTGAGCTTTTGGGGGGGCCAAAAGCGCTGAAACTACTTTCTGAGGCAAAGCCGGATGTTGTAGTTTCAGACAGCTATTATCTTGGGATGCTTGCTGCCAAGGCCCTGAAGATCCCGGTGCATATGATAGTCAATCAGACCAATATGGTCGAATTCTTCAAGAGCAGGGGAGTAGGCATGAGGGTCCTGGGAGAATTCACAAAGAGCTTCTACTTCACTGTCTTTGAGCATGTAGATTCTGTCATCATACCTGATTTTCCACCGCCATATACGATATGCCGCAAGAATCTCGCATTCACGCAAGACATGATGGAAAAGGTCTTCTATAGCGGGCCTCTTGTGCGCAGGAGATGGACTGACACTGAGGCTGCAAAGACCAAAAAGCCCCATATCCTTTCAATGATTGGAGGAACAGGTTACAGAGAGCGAATATTCCGCAATGTTCTCGAGGCCGCGAGGATGGATGCAAGCATCGGATACACATTGGTATCCGGGCCGAATACGGACATATCAAAGTTCGGTGCGATACCGAATAATGTCAAGGTGCTCCCTTTCATCAAGGACCCATTCCCCCACATTAAAGCCGCAGACCTTGTCATAGCGCCGGGGGGGCACTCTGGCATCATGGAAGCGATGAGCTTTGGAGTGCCAGTCATCTCATGTCCTGACATGCTGCACTCAGAACAGGAGAACAATGCCCAGGCGCTTCATGAGGACGAGCTGGGCTTGAGGATAAGCTATCAGACACCACCAAATGTGCTTTTAGAGGCCATAAGAGACGTGCTTGCAAATGACATGATGAGGGGCAAGGTTGAAAGGCTTAGGGATCTGTCTGAGGA
>SDBU01009560.1_pt1 | contig 10846 bp, 8 predicted proteins | sample 2277071 | NCBI WGS metagenome assembly SDBU01 (sample SAMN10397929, study PRJNA504765) | marine sediment metagenome | isolation source: marine sediment core GS08_GC12, 126 cmbsf | place: Arctic Ocean: Gakkel Ridge, Loki's castle | collected 2008
CTGGGAGATACCGCCTACTACGAACCTCAACGCAGGGCTGTCATCCATTACAAAGGCGCCCATTGGTTCCTGGTGAATGGTGCGGTGCTGATCACCGGAAAGGAATCCGAGCCAAGTCGATCTCCAGTGGAGGATACTGCACCTGGTATCCAGGTGGGAGTGCACGGGTGGTCTTGTGGGTTGAAGGAAGTGCACAACTTACAAGGCACCTGGCGTGATGCAGAGGATGGACAGCTATCTGGCAATGCGATCGCGAATGGGCCTGTTGATTCAACCGTCTCATTTACACTGCAAATTAACAGCAAAGAGACTGGCACGCTTTATGTTTGGCTGGCTGCAGCCAGCAATTTCGATCAATTAGCAACCATCAACCGCAGGGTCCGCCAGCGCGGTCCGCAATCCTATCTTGACCGCGCCTCTGCATTTTGGCATCTTTGGCTGAGCAGACAGCTTCTAGATTTAAATGGCTTACCCGAAACGATTCGCGATCAATATAACACCAGCCTGCTGGTGATCCGCACCCAAATCGATAATGGTGGCGCGATCATCGCGGCTAATGATTCGGATATCTCTACATACATCAACGACTCATACAGCTACTTATGGCCCAGAGATGGTGCCCTGGTAGCGAGTACATTAAACCAGGCTGGGTATCTGGACCTCCCCCGCGAGTTCTTTAAATTTTGCGCCAATGTGCTTACCAACCAGGGATACCTGCTGCACAAGTACAACGCAGATGGCACTTTGGCCTCCAGCTGGCACCCCTGGTACCGGGGAGGTCACAAGGAACTGCCTATTCAGGAGGATGAATCAGCGCTCGTGCTCTGGGCATTATGGCGTCATTTCCACCAACATGGAGATGTTTACTTCATCAAACCTTTATACCGGAGTTTGATCTGTCCCATCGCGGACTTCCTCGTGGATTATCGTGATGCGGAGAGTGGATTGCCTTTACCGAGTTATGGGCTGTGGGAGGAACGACGGGGCGTACTGACCTGGACAGCTGCTGCTGTTTGGGGAGGCTTGATGGCGGGTGCGAATTTCGCCGAAGATTTCGGTGAAAGCCAGCGAGCCGAACACTATCGACAGGTGGCTGAGGGGATTAAACTGGGTGTGGAGAAAAATCTCTGGCAGCCAGATTTGGGATATTTTGCCAAGATGATCTATCAAAACCCTGATAATTCATGGGAGGTTGATCAAACGATCGACGCCTCTATCAGCGGACTGTGGCAATTTGGCATGTACTCCCCCGAGGATCCGAAAATTAAATCCTCGATGCAAACCGTTCGTGAACGTTTGTGGGTAAATACCTCTGTCGGAGGAATCGCGCGCTATAAAAACGACGGGTATCATCAAGTAAGCCAGGATATCGACAATGTACCGGGAAATCCCTGGTTTATCCCGACCTTATGGGTTGCTGAATGGTTGGCAGAGATCGCCGAATCTGAGGAAGAGTTGGCAGCCTCCCGGGATCTATTGGATTGGGTCGTCGAGCATTCGTTACCAAGCGGCATCATGGCGGAACAATTACACCCCTACAGCGGCGAACCATTGTCAGTCAGCCCGCTTACCTGGAGCCATGCAGCTTTCATCACCTCAGTACTCGCTTATTTAAGGGCAAGAGATCGGATAGCTTAAGTTTGATTTTCAAAGGAGACATAACATGCCCGAAAAGGATTACACAAAAACTGGACGGCAATATCGCTACAGGTTTTTACTGGATGGCGAACGTTGGGAGAACGATTGGGCAGCTGAAATTTATCTCCCTAACTCTTTTGGGAGCGAAGATTCCCTGGTGACTATAGAGCGTGTATAAACCAGGCGATCCCGCTCCTGATCTGCAGCTAAGCGAATTAAGCGGCAGTCAAATAAATCTTTCTGAGACATGGAGCCAGGGCAAGCATGCCCTACTGATCTTTTTACGGCACCTGGGTTGACTGCCCTGCCGGGAACATGTGGCGCAGTTGCGCCAATTCCAAGCTGAGCTCGAAGCGCTCAACACACGGGTAACAATAATTTCCTTCGGTTCCATAACTCTCGCTCAAAAGTGGATAGAAGAGACCAAAGCCACTTTTCAATTTTTAATCGACCCTGAGCGGAAAGCATACCAGGCATTCGGACTTGAGTACTCGCTGGGACGTTCGTGGAGTCCAAAAATCTGGTTTGAGTATGCCCGTTTGATGGCGCAAGGGAGGAAATGGCGAGGAATCCAAGGTGACAGCGGGCAACTGGGTGGGGATTTCATCGTGGATCGATCTGGCATTATCCGCATGGCTTACTGTAGTCATGATCCAGCCGACCGCCCATCGGTGAGCGATATCCTTGAGAAACTAAAAGATATCCACAGTTTTCCAAAATAAGTACCAAGATGAAAAGAACGATGGGGAAATAACTGCTATTCTATATCCCAAATCCGAGTCGATGATAGAATATTAAAAATTCACCAACCGGGTGAGAAGTCATGATTATCAGGAGGGATAATCGATATGGATGAGAGATTTCTCGCAGGAGATATTGGGGGCACAAAAACAAGATTAGCTTTATTCTCGATAGAAGCGGAAGCCTGCGAGCTTATCGAAAGTGAAACCTTTCCAAGCCAAGAATTTTCTTCCCTGGAAGATATCCTCCTGACCTATCTGGCTGACAAGCCATATAAATTGATTGGTGCCAGTATTGGTATTGCTGGACCGATTTTCGCAGGCCGCGCCCGGGTTACTAATCTCAGCTGGATTGTGGAAGAGAGCAATCTCGGCGCAGCTCTTGGCGGTATACCAGTAACACTGCTGAATGATCTACATGCCATTTCTTCTGCCATCCCCCACCTAAAGTCAGAAGACCTGGAAACACTGATCCCCGGCGACCCGGCTCCACAGGGGGCAAAAGGCGTCATCGCGCCAGGCACCGGATTAGGGGAAGGGTTCCTTTTATGGACAGAAGACCGCTACCAACCCTACCCCTCCGAAGGTGGGCACACCAGTTTTGGACCAGAGACCCCTTTACAGCTGGAGCTGCTTAATTATATGGATCCCATCTTCGGTCATGTCAGCTATGAACGGGTTTGCTCTGGGATGGGGATCGCCAACCTGTATACCTTCCTGCGTGATGGCAAGGGATTTGACGAGCCTGCCTGGTTGGGAGAGCAGCTGGCTGAGGTTGAAGATCCAACACCGATCATCGCCAAAGCTGCGTTGGAAAACCAAGCCGAGATATGCACGCAAACAATGGAGCTTTTTGTTTCCATCTTGGGCAGCGAGGCTGGCAACCTGGCCTTGAAAGTGCTGGCGACAGGGGGTATATATTTAGGAGGTGGCATCCCGCGGCGCATTCTCCCGCTTCTGCGAGGAGATAACTTCCGGTTCGCTTTTACTGACAAAGGTCGTTTTGCCAAGATGCTTTGGGAAGTGCCTGTCTACGTGATTACACACCCACAGGCCGGGGTGTTTGGGGCAGCCTGCTCTGGGCTGCAATCCCAAGGAGAATAATCACCCTTTTGAATTTACCCAATCAGAAGTGTCACTCATGTATATCAGCCTAACAAGAACCGAATAAATTTCTAGTTTATGGGGAAAACCAAATAAATAGATCTAATTCATAAGCCTGGATTGCTCCAGGCTTATTTTGATTAACTGAAATGAATTACCTCTGTGTCTACCGGCGAAATCAAGCTTTTCCAGCGGGTAAATCGAGTGTTACCGGTCTGCCGATCAAGCGCTTGAGCAGCTGGTAAACCATCTTAATCGTATCGATTGAAATCACAATCAATGCGATGCTGAAAGCCAAACGGAAGGCGTGCATGCTGATGACCAGAACTGATCCCTGGTCGGAAAATGCGTCATCTGGCAGCATTCCCAGGAAGGATAAAAAGCCACCCACGCCTTGTTGAGCGAGCCAGGCGTTGTGCCCACTGATCAATACAGCCAGCACGTAGATAACGAACAAGTTGGTACCGATCTTCGCCAGTCGGGTAGCTGTCTCCCAGCGCCCTCGCCAAAGTAATATCACATCCAGGGCGATGCCAAGCGAAATTGATAAGATGATCATGGGGATATAGTTTCTGATAACAGGATTGAGGATGATCTGCATGCCTGGGCTGATGACCACCCCGATCTTATCCGGCAGAAAGAGCAGAATGGCGATGATCACCAGGCTGAAGGTGATCTCGGCCACCATTCCACCCCGGCTGACCGTGTCTACCTCCTCAACCTGAGGCAGCTCACACGGGTCCCAATCTGCATCCACGGTATCAGGTCTCACATCAAAACGCTGCAGAACGGCAAACACGATCACGATAATACTGAACGCGGTAAAAGCGCTGGCGATCATTTCTGAGAAAATATCCAAGACTGACATAAAGGTTAAAATTTCTTGGTTGAAAACCACCGCGATACCCAGCAATACCAACTGCACGATGATAAACACAGTCAGGACAATACCCACCACCATGCGAAATAGCGGGAATAGGCTCGGTCCAATCAAGTACTGGCCTAGCGGCCAATAAGAGGCAGCCACTTTCTGGGGATGACCAAATTCCTTGAGCAGCTCGACCACATCTTCTTGGCTGGGTTCGCCCTTCACCCGGGCTTCAAGTGTGTCAGCCAATGTGGATTGCAGTTCGACCTGAATGTCAGCTCGATTCTTGCGGGGTAAATGGCGCCCAACTTCGTATACGTAGCGATCAATAAGTTCCATGCTTCACTCCTTTTCTGATAACAACAAATCTTTCATGACCGTGACGAGCGCCAACCAATCACCGGTCAGCGCCTGCAACAGGTCTTCACCTGTCGAATTAATCTGGTAATAGCGGCGAGGGCGTGAGCCTTTAACATTCCATTCGCTGTCCAGCAAACCCTGTTCTTCCAATCGTCTGAGCAGGGGGTAGAGGGTTCCTTGATCGATTTCCAATCCACGTTTGGATAATTCATCGATCAATGCGTAGCCGTATTTGGCTTCCTTCAGTTGGCTCAGCGTAGCCAGAACGAGGACCCCCCGTCGCAGTTCCTGGTTAAGTTTTTCGTGCATACCTGAATTATTTATATCGGTCATCATGTTGCGCATTATACTATGTGTCTCATAGTATTGTCAAGTCCTTAATATTATATTCTACAAATGCTTTCCCCGTCTTCATAAGCACTATATTTGATCCCGAAGATAACACCCACAATGCAGCAAGAAAATGATGATCTTATTTCGTGCAATATTTGAGATACTAAAAAATTGTTAGCGATAAGTTTTTCTCCCGTTGAGATGAAAAAGGAATCTGAACATCATGTGGGGTCAAGACAAATCTACATCCAGAAATAAACAATGGTGGCAGAGAAATGCGGCTTCACCCGCCCCTGGCTCGATCTCACCAAAAAAGACATTTTGCGCTATCGTTCGGGCGCGTTGAACAACCATGAGCAGCTGCAGAATATGTTTCCAGCGAAATTTCTCTGTGACGTTGACGGGGTGGATGTTTTATGCCTGGCCTCCGGATTATGAAAGCGCAGCAAGAGCTGCATACCTGAAGGCACAACTGCCGATTATGAGCACAAACTTGATGCTGCAAAACTTTACTGGCACTTTCGCTGGCCAGGAGATCGCCCTGAATGGACGACCAAAGAGAAGGATCTTTGGCGTTTTGAAGAAATCCACCTACTAGGTGAGCGATTGGGTTTGATTTAGATTTAATCCCCATCACATCGATAGATGGGAAATTAGTTTATCTGATAAACGCTGTTTCCCCTGGAGATCGTTGCATAACCAAGATTAAAGATGAGAACTTGAATTCGGGATTCAGGCTTGTCTAATCCTGGATACAAAATATTTCAGACAGGGCGCTGACTTAAGTGTAAACGGTTGAATTACCCATCCTCAACCGGACCTTCTCTTATCGTCCTATCTAAGTTGCTCCCACCGAATAGGATTTAGTTTTGAATTACCCTCAATTCGTGAACAATGGGAGGGTTATCAGGAGACTGGTTTTCGACTAATCTCGTCGATCATCCGCCGTACGATCTCGTAATCCGCTGGCAGCTCAAGCGGTGGATTGGGGTACTGTTCCAGCACTGATTCCAGCTGCTGGTTGTGGTAATCAACCTTGAAGCGCGAGAACTTCAATCCATGAGCAGTGGAGATCACTATTACCCGCTGGTCGCGATGGATCACGCCTTTATCGAGCAGCTTAATTAAAACCGCCAGGGCGACCCCTGTATGTGGGCAGGCATACAAGCCTGTCCGGTCGGCGCGCACCGCCGCGTTTGCCAACTCGTCCTCACTGACCTGCTCCACCACCCCATCGAAAAACTGCAGTGTTTTCACAGCTCGTTCGTAGCTGACCGGATTACCGATCTGAATGGCACTGGCCAGGGTTGGCTGTGCGGCTACCGGCTTGAACTCTTGAAAGCCGCTTAGATAACTCAAATAAAATGGGTTTGCATTTTGAGCCTGTGCGCAGGCGATGCGGGGCAGCCGGTCGATCAAGCCTAAATCTTTCATCAGCGCAAAGCCTTTACCCAGCGCGCTGACATTGCCCAGGTTGCCAGTGGGGATCACGATCCAATCAGGCACCTGCCAATCGAACTGCCTCACCAGCTCGATGGCGACCGTCTTCTGCCCTTCAATCCGCAGCGAGTTCATCGAGTTGGCCAGATAAATTGTCGGATCCTCTGATAAACGTTGAACGATCTGCATGCAGCCGTCGAAATCGGTATCCAGTGACAGCACTATCGCCCCGTTTGCAATGGGCTGGATCAACTGCTCGATCGATACTTTGCCGCGCGGCAGCAAGACAATGGCCAGGATACCTGCTGCGGCAGCGTATGCCGCCAATGCCGCGGAGGTATCCCCAGTTGAAGCACAGGTGACAGCTTTTATGGGTACACCGTCGGCGATCATTTGATTAACCACGGATACCAACACCGTCATCCCCAGATCCTTAAACGACCCGGTGTGGCTGTTGCCGCACAGCTTGACCCATAAATCCGCCAGGCCAAGCTGCTCTCCTAACTTTCTGGCCCAGAAGGAATTGGTGTGTCCTTCATACATCGAGACGATATTTTCGTCAGCCACCTGTGGGCAAACCCACTCCTTCAACCCCCACACACCGCTCCCATAGGGCCACTCATTCGTCTGGGTGCGGGCAGTGAAGAGCTGCTTCCACTCAACCGCACTGCGATCCTTCAATGCATCAATGTCATGTTGTACATCCAACAATCCCCCACAATCCTCACAGCGGTAAACCACATCGTATATCGAGTACCTGCGACCACAACCCCGGAGGCATTCATACCAGCTTTGATAGGTCATATCTCACGCTCCTACAATGTCCGTTTCAATCCGATGGATGGGTTGGTACCCTTGTGATATCAATTCAGGGGAGGGGACGGAGGCCTCGTCCGGCTTATCTGATAATCCAAAAAGTAGGGCTCCCTGCGCTCGCCAGGTAAGTGCTGCCTGGCGGACCTCCTGAGTGATCGTGATCACCTGTGATAACAGCTCTTCCACTGATATCCCGGCCTCCAAATTTCCCATGTGGGCAGATGTGGCCAGGTATTCTTTGAAACGGAATTCTTTAAACGGTGTCGGATCACCCTGACTCACCCGGGTGAATACATCCTGGTGGACCTTTCTCAGATTGGACGGCAGCCGATCAGCGTTCTGGTCAACGTAGCCCAAGAACTGGTCAAAAGCAGCCAGCTTACCGGATTTCACCTCAACCACCAGCTTATCCAGATCAATGAGATCACCCCCCAGGATCAAGCAGATGTAGACCAGGTAATCCTGATTATCGGCAGTAAATGAGTGAAATTCAGGTTGATTGAGACGCTGATAGGCTGTTTCAAAACTCAAGGGATCGAACTCATCCCCCAGGAGAACACTCACCGTTTGGGAAGCTGCTTCGATACGAACCTGGTCGATTACCCGGTCGTTCCGCCCCCGGGCACCCAGGGTAGTTTTATCCAGATCGAGCAGGATCGCAGTATGCTCATCGATATGGAAATCCTGCTTCTGGCAGAACCCATTGAAATCATCCAGCGCAGACCAGCGGTTCGAAAGAAATATGGTACCCCCAAGCCCCTTATCGATTTCGAAATGATAAGGCTCTTTTTTCTCGGCACCGATAAAAGCCACTCCAGACCAGTTCCCAGCCAGGCAAATGTTTCTAAAGGCGGTGCCATCGTTCAAGCGTGTGTCGCCCACAAATACCACCCGTTCGATCTGGAGGTTGGAATCCCCTAAATGACGAGCTCGCTGCAGCAGATAGGCAATCACGCGGGCGTATTCAGGGGTAGTCTTGCGTGGTATGCCGCTTGAGGATAAGCCGATCGACTCCCAGATATCAGCCAGGGATGGCAAACGTGGGTCAACGGGGATCAAATTGCGATAGACAATCAAATCTCCTAAAAATTCGCTAACAGTCGATCGGCCATATTTCTTAATGGTGATTACCTCGGTAATCTCCCAAAGTCCCAAAACGATTATAGATATCCTTTGGCAACTAACAATTCAGCATTCAAGATTGAACCGCTGGCAGCTCCCCGCAAGGTATTATGGACCACGCTGATCAGCCGCAAATCCAGGAGTGGACAAGGGCGGATACTGCCAACTGTTACAGACATCCCGCTGGAGGCATTCCGATCCCGGCGTGGTTGGGGACGATCTGGCTCAGTCCGTACCAGTATGGGGAACTCGGGGGCGCTGGGAAGGTCGCAGGTCCCCCCAGAGCCGCGAAAACTTGCCAAGACATCGATCGCTTCAGCTGGTGAAGGGCGGCGGTCGAACTTTACCGCCATGTTAACCGTATGCCCATCAAAAACCGGAGCGCGGTTGGTCTGTACGCTGAGCCCAATCTCGGCCGATTGGCGTTCCCCATCCACCATCTTGCCCAGCAACAATTTCGTCTCCTGCTGGATTTTTTCAGCTTCCCCAGGGATATTGGGGATAATGTTGTCGATGATATCCAGGTATGGCACACCAGGATATCCAGCCCCGGAGACGGCTTGCAGCGTAGTGACAAATACTTGACGAACCCCGAAAGCTTGGTCAAGTGCTTTGAGGGGCATGACCAGGCCTGTGGCGGTGCAATTCGGGCTGGTGACGATCAACCCCTGCCAACCCCGGTGAGCACGCTGGCGCTCCAGCAGCGATAGGTGTTCGCCATTGACCTCCGGGATAATGAGGGGCACATCTGGTTCCTGCCGGAAGGCCGATGCGTTGGAGCAGACAATGTATCCGGCTTCGGCAAAGGCTGACTCGAGAGGTCGGGCAACCCGAGATGGCAGTGCGGAGAAAACAATCCGGGCTGGCAACGTTGGATCGCTATCTCTGACAGTCATCTCGCCAAGCCTCTCGGGAATGTCCTCATCTAGCACCCAACGGCAGACCTGGCGGTATTTGCCACCGGAAGTGCGTTCCGATCCAGTCAGTGCGGCGATCTCGAACCAGGGGTGGTCGGCAAGCAGCTGGACAAAACGTTGTCCCACTGCGCCGGTAGCACCTAGAACAGCAATCGGGATTTTATCCATTGAGAATTACCTCCTGGTGAATCTGCCGCATGGCATGATCGGCATCCTGCGCGGCGACAACAATAGAAATACTATACTCAGAGGAACCTTGAGCAATGGCGATGACATTGATATCTGCTTTGCCTAAAGCACTGAAAATGCGTCCTGCTATGCCCGGAGTATGTCTCAATCCTGCCATAACAGCCGTGACGATCACGATTTCAGGCTGCTCCCAGACCCGGTCAATATCCCTGCGAGCCAGCTCTAATTCCATCTCAGCCTCGACAGATTGGATCACTACGTCAGCTGCTCCTGTAGGGATGACGAAACAAATCGACTGCTCTGAGGAGGCCTGGGAGATCATCAAAACACTCGCCCCCTGCCGGGCGACCGCAGCAAAGGTGCGGGCTGCGATACCCGGGACGCCCATCATGCCGCGCCCTTCAACGGTGACCATGCTCAGATTCCTGATTGTTGAGATAGCGGTCACCTTGTCTTTGACTGTGCGAGGTGAACGAACAATTCTGGTGCCAGGGAAAGAAGGGTTGAAGGTGTTTTTAACCCAGAGGGGAATATCGCGCTCGATGATCGGGCGCAGAGTTTTGGGATGCAGGACCTTAGCCCCAAAATAAGCCAATTCACTGACTTCATTGAAGGATAATTCGGTGATCACGCGGGCCTCAGGTACAACGCGCGGGTCGGCCGTCATGACACCATCGACATCCGTCCAGGTCCATACTTCAGAGGCGTCGAGGCAGTCGCCCAAGATAGAGGCGGTGTAGTCGCTGCCTCCTCGCCCCAAAGTGGTGGTGATGCCGGTCTTGGTCGCGCTGATGAAACCGGTAACGACCGGCACAACTTTCTCTTGCAGTAGGGGATCGAGTCGTGCCCTGATTTTAATCCGGGTGGCATCTTTCATTGGTATGGCATTCTGGAAGGTGGTATCAGTGACAATTAATTCCGTGGCATCGATAGCCTGTACATTAAGCCCATCCTCTCTGAGTGCGGCAGCCACCACCCGTGCGTTCATGCGTTCACCCAGCGAAGTGATCGTATCCATACCCCGGAGAGTCACTTCACCCAGAACATGAATACTGTGGCAGTAGGCACTAAGTTCTCCTATATATTCATCGATCAGGTCTGATAATTCTGCACGTTCACCATCATCAGAAAGTAATTCATCGATCACAACCTGATGGCGAGCTTGCAGCTCCCCGATCAATGATTGGTACGATGATTCATCTCCGTTGGCAGCCGTCTCAGCGCTCTGGATCAGCATATCAGTGACACCGCGCATCGCAGATACGACCACCACCAATCGATCCCACTTTTGGCTGGATAAGTTCACGATCTCAACAGCC
>SDBU01009561.1_pt1 | contig 10846 bp, 13 predicted proteins | sample 2277071 | NCBI WGS metagenome assembly SDBU01 (sample SAMN10397929, study PRJNA504765) | marine sediment metagenome | isolation source: marine sediment core GS08_GC12, 126 cmbsf | place: Arctic Ocean: Gakkel Ridge, Loki's castle | collected 2008
AATCCCCTTGATGTTTAGTGAAGTTTATTTGTTAAGACAAAAAGATACTAGTGGTGGTTTGAAAAGAACGTTTCAAGTAATATCTGATACACGTCGTGACGCTAGGAGTAGGATTGGTGCTGAAGGTATTCTTGACAAAGAAATTGAGCCGGATTTAAGGGCTGTTATTAAAACATGTGGGAAGGATTGGGAAGATAAGCCTTCTGTTTTGACTGGAGAAGAGAGTGATAAACAAAGCAAAGAAAATAACCTGGATAGCAAGTAAAAAAGAAAACAAGATGTTATACGGTTATATCCTTGGTTGTAATTTGTTTTTTGAAACAGAGATAGTAGAGTGTAAGACAAAAGCAAAACCAAATAAACCTGCGATGTTGTGCTCTACACATATTGCAAAGGTGTATTATCAAGATAAAAGTCCTTCTGGCAGTAAGACAAACAGAATTGTTAAGATAATTGCATTAGACGATTTAGTTGAATCAGAAGAAATGATAATGAAAATATGTCAAATTTGGTTTGAAGGTTTTGTTCTTGGGGTTTCTGAAAATGACACAAACTGAATATATAAGAGAACATCTTTTGAAAACGTGTGCAAATAATCCAATGGATTATAAAAACTTGAAAAAATCAGAGTGGTCTGATGAATTTGAACAGCTTATGAGAAATAGATTAGTGCAAGGTGCTTTTAGATATGGATTGCTTGCTGAGAATAAGTTAAAAAATTGTATTTCATTACTGGAAGATAAATTGAAAGTGTATAAAGAAACAGGGAATATAGAGATGCTTGTTGATATTGCTAATATTGCTCTTGTAGAGTTTGTAATTGGAAAGCATCCTCTTAGGCATTTTAAGGTAGTTAACAGAAAAGGAGATTAATTATGAAGATAGTAGAACCAAGTGTCATATTGGATGACATCACACCAGATGTGTTGAAAAAGTTAGAGCGACTTGGGAGAATCTGTTATAAATCTGAACACAAAATAACAGAAACATCTGCTTCTGAATTTGTAAAGAAAATAATGAAAAAAGGGCATTTAGGTATTCTTGAACATGCCATTGCAACACTTGTGTTTGTGTGTGACAGGGGAGTTACGCATGAACTTGTAAGGCACAGACTTGCAAGCTATTTACAAGAAAGCACAAGATATTGTGATTATGGAGGAGGTGATATTGGTTTTATTGAACCACCAGGACTTAATTCTGATATGGAAATAGAATGGAGAAGTTCTTGCCATGATGATGAACTTAGATATAATAATCTAAGAGATAAAGGCTGCTCACCACAAATAGCACGTTCTGTTCTACCAATCTGTGTAAAAACAGAAATTGCCACAACAGCTAATTTCAAACAGTGGTTATATATATTTAGCTTGAGAACAACAGAAAAAGCACACCCACAGATACGAGCTTTAATGATAGAAGCAAGGGCATTATTAGCAATAGAGTGTCCTGTGATATTTAGTAAACAATAACCGCTATGTGGTGGTGTTGTATATAGACAGGTGAACAAAAACAGGAGAAATATTATGAGTGAAGAAGGCGCAGGTTTGGTAATAAACATGGATCTGGACAATATAAAACCAGATGTTCTTGAAGCACCAGGGGAACACAAAATGAGAGTAGAGGCTGCTGAACAAGTAACAAGTAAAAACGGCAATCTTTACCTAAATCTCAGAATGTCATTTGTAGACAATGATGATGCTGAACAGGTGTATCGAATAATGATGATTCCTGATGACCAAGATGCTGATGAGAAAAAGGTAAAGAGATGGAAGAAAGACTTCATTGCATTTTTCGCAGCTTTTGACATTGAATTCTCTGGTTCACTCGACCTCGATTCTGTCGTAGGACAAGAAGGTTGGTGCATTATTGGTCTTGAAAATGATGAAGAATACGGTGATAGGAACACTGTTAAGAAATTCGTCAAAGGACATTGATTTAATTGCGTCAAGTCGCGTTTGTTCAAATAGTGGCACATTGATACCTATAATGTTTTTAATGGTCGCTTATTTGAACCTCGACAACCAGGCGCGATTCTAGCGGTGTGTTTCATGGTCGTTTTCGTGTCGATTGTTTTAGTTAGACTCCCTACTTTCTAAAACATTTGGCACACCAGCGCCCTGGTAAGTGGTTTATCATGTTTCCTGCTTACCAGGGCAACAAATAAATAGAAAGGAGCAAATGATGTGTGAGAAATATACACAAAGTTGGCATAATAAACAGGGTGAAAAGTCTATTGAACGCTGTTGTGAATGTGATGTATCAACAGGCAATGCAGGTATTCACGATGGCTCACTGTTTACTGATAAAGGCGGCCCCTTTTGTCAAGATTGTTATGACACAGAAGTAAAAGAATTGATAAAAAAAGGTGAATGCCCTGAAGGCTGTGGGAAAGACACAATGAAGATGGGGGTAGACGAAGAAGGATTTTTCCACAGATGCAAGTATTGTGATTACACGACTTATAAGTGGCCAGATGGATTAATTGTCCCCGACTTACTTGCTGAGTATGAAAGGAAAAAACAAAATAAACTTAAACACAGTGATTTTGGTGATAGTTACAACAATTTTGAACATGACAGTTACCATGAGTATGAATAAATAGAAAGGAGCAAAAAATGAACCTAATAGACCTTAATCTTGACCTTGAAAACAAAACTCAAGATGAATTAAAAGCAAAACTCAGAGAAATAAGAGCAAATAGGAAGATGAAAATTGGTAGAAAGAAATCAACAGCGACAAGGAAGGTAAAAGTGCCTGTTGCTAAAAAAGAAACAGTTGTATTAGATGAACAGTTGTTGGAGGATTTTGCAAATGATTTTTAAGAACAGATGTGTGAAAAGCTTTATATATATAAAAGGTATAGAGCTTGGTGATAGGAAAAGAAAAATATATAATGATATTGAAGAACTTGCTGATTCAATTGTGCAAACAAAGGGTTTAATAAATCCAATAACTGTTAAGAGTACAAGCGATGAAAATATATTTGTGTTACTTGCTGGTGGTAGAAGATTAAAAGCTCATGAATATCTTAATGAGACAGAGATAGAGGCCAATATTTGGCCTTCTGATATCACAGACTTGGAGTTAAAACAAGTTGAATTGTTGGAAAATATACAGCGTTCTAATTTATCTTGGGAAGAAGAGGTTGAGCTTGAGCGAGAGATATATGAGTTAAAGAATCCTGATGGAAGTATAAAGACTATTGCTGAAACAGCTAAAACAATTGGTAAAAGCACTTCGACTATTCAAAGAGACCTTGCGTTAGAAAAAGCACTTAATGTCATACCGGCGTTGAGAAAGTGTAAGACAAAGAATGATGCAATAAAGAGCCTGAACAAATATAAAGAACAGGCGATTCTTCAACAGCTTGCTGATAATAATAGAAATAGAGTTGCTGTAACAGATAGTGATAAGATAAAACAGTCATTGATAGATAGTTATATAGTAGGTGACTTTTTTAAGTTCGCTAGTAAGATACCATCAAATTCTGTAGATTTTATAGACCTTGACCCACCTTACGGTATTGATTATAACAATCTTGTCAAAGGTAGAGATGATTCTATACAGGAAGATGTAGACCAGTTTAAGAGTTTTGATGAAAAAGAATATCCTATTTTTCTTGAGCAAGTATTAACAGAGTGTTCAAGGATTCTCAGAAGTGATGGTTGGTTGTTGCTTTGGTGTTCTGTTTGGCTGCAACAGATTAACTATGATATATCCACAAGATATTTCAAGAAAGTAAACCGTTCACCATTGCTTTGGATTAATAAAGGTATTGGTAGAACACGTCAACCTTCAACAACTTTCAAGACTGATTTTCAAATGGCTTATTATATGCAACATGGTGATGCTCATCTTAACAGGCAAGCACCGAGTAGTATATTTGAATTTCCAAAAGCACAAAATGCAATACACCCAACAGAGAAACCTATTGACCTTATGAAAAGTATGATGGATAAGTTTATAGAACCAGGTTGTAGGATATTAGTGCCGTTTCTTGGTGGTGGTAATACACTAATAGCAGGGCATGAAATTGGTATGCAAGGTTTTGGTTATGATTTATCTGATGTTTATAGAAATGCGTTTGTTAATAAGGTTGAAGATATTGATTTTGAAGGAGTAGAGTGATGAGAATGCCACTTATAATACTTGAATTATCATGTATGCCACATGATTTTAAGCCTAAATATGGTTGCTGTAGGGGTAAAGATTCTATTGGCTATTTTTTTATACTAAGGTTTTTTTGTTTAAGACTTTGGTTTACAATTAGTAGAGGAGAGAAATAGTGAGTGAGATTTTTAGAGTTAAAGATGGTAAAAACACTGTTTATATAGAGGGTAAAATCCTTAAAGAACATGCTATGGTTAAAGTAAACAAAGATCAATTCATTGTTAATTTGGCAGGAGGAAAAATAATGTCTGATAACAAAGTTGAAATTGAAATGAGTGAAGAAGAAATTGAACATTGTGTTGTGCAAGAGACAGAAAAAATAGACATCTATCTTGCTGCTCCTTATACACACAACAATAACAAAACAATAGAAGAAAGAGTTAGAATGACAAGACTTTACGCTTCTGCCATAATTAAAAGTGGAAGAACAGTTATAGCACCAACAATATATGGTCATACATTTATGAATAAGTGTATTAAACTAAAGGGTGATGCTGAAACCTGGTTAAAGTTTAATACAATTATGTTAAGAAACTGTAAACTTATGTACGTATTATGCTTAGATGGTTGGGAAGAATCAAAAGGTGTACAACAAGAGATTGAAATAGCCAAAAAACTTGGACTAAACATCTGTTACACAGACATGGAAAATTGCAATAGAAATATAGTAACTAGTTTAGAATAAAAGGAGAAAACAATGCGAGTGGAAGCTGAAGGCAGTAAGAATGCAAAATATATAATAGTTGGTGAAGCGCCTGGAAAAAATGAAGTTAAAACAGGAAGGCCATTTGTTGGTGCTTCTGGCAAATTGTTAGATAGGCTAATGGTGAGAGCAGGGATACCTAGGAGTGATTGTTATATCACAAACACTGTTAAGGAATATCCACAGCCAAGTGGTAAGATAGATTCATTTATATCTGTTAAGATAGAAAAATGTGAACGGTCGAGTAAAACAAGTTGGTTTGGCAAATTTGCAACACTTGAATATCTTGAATATGAAACAGAGTTAGTCACAGAGATAAACAATTGCACTGGTAATATTATAATAGCAGTTGGTGCAACAGCTCTGTTCGCTCTAACAAGACTTGGAAATATAACGTTGAGAAGAGGCTCTATATATGAAGATGAACGTTTTCCTGGTAAGAAAATAATCCCAATCATACATCCTTCAGCAGCACTAAGAGTATATGATTATGAGTATTTTATATATTTTGATCTGGCAAGGGTAAAAAGGGAGGCTAGTTATCCTGAATTAAAATTGCCAAATAGAAATCTCAGGATAGAACCAACATTTGAAGAAGCTATGTATTATCTCGAAACATGTATGGAACATAATATAATAGGCTTTGATATTGAAACGAAAAGAACAAAAGCAAATGGTAAATTTATAGATTGGGAAATATCTTGTCTTGGTTTTGCAACAGGTGAAAATGATGCGATGTGTATACCTTTGCTTGATAAAAAAGGTGATAATTATTTTGACCCAGATAGGGAGTTTGAACTTTGGAAAAAAGTTAAGGAAGTATTGGAACATAAAAAAGTTACAAAGTTAGCACAAAATATGATGTTTGATGCTTCTTTTATATACAAAAAGCATAATATTATAATTAACAATATGGAAGACACAATGGTTGCACAGGGCGTTTTAATTCCTGACTTCCCTAAATCATTAGCGTTCCTTGTCAGTATGTATACAAGAGAACCTTATTACAAGGATGAAGGAAAGATGCACCTTAACTTTGGTGGTGACGTTGAGAAGTTTTGGAGGTATAATGCAAAAGATGCCTGTACAATTCTTGAAATATTTAAGGTACAAGTGGAGAATCTAAAAGCTCTTGGTAATTATGAAACATATAAGAAACAGGTTGCATTGCTACCAGCGCTTCTGTTTATGCAGGCAAAAGGTATAAAGATGGACACGGATGCTATGAAGCAAGAATCAATTGCTGTTCTACAAGAGGTTGAAGAGAAAAAGCTAGAATTAAATAGACTGTGTGGGAGAGAAATTAATCATAATAGCCCTAAGCAGTTAATGCAGTATTTCTATGTCGAAAAGAAAATAAAACCATTTAGAAAAGGCGGAAAGCTGACAACAAACGTTGATGCTTTGAAACGTCTTGCTAGAGAACACAAAGAAGCTGGTTTAATATTAGAGCTTCGAGGGCTTACAAAGATGAGAAGCACATATCTTGAAATGGCCTTTGACGAAGATAATAGGTTAAGGTGTAAATGGAATCCTGTTGGAACAGTATCAGGACGTTTATCAAGCGGGAAAACAATATTCGGAACTGGTGGTAATCTACAAAACATACCGAAGATATTCAGGAAGAATATGCTTGCTGATCCTGGTTATATAATGTATGAACCTGATTTATCACAAGCAGAAAATAGAATAATCGCCAACATAGCTCCTGAGCTGCAATTATTAGAAGCGTTTGAAAATGGTGTTAATGTACATGCGCTAACAGCATCTTTGTTAAGTGGTATTGCTATTGAAGAGATAAATAGTGATGGCCCATTATCACCTCTTGGAACTGGTGAAAAGACCTGGTATCATTGGGGAAAACAAGCAAACTTTCAGTTAAACTATGGAATAGGTGTCAGGCAATTTGCATTAAAACAAGAGATAACTGAGAAAGATGCTCGTTGGATTATGGAACATTATTTCAGTTATTACCCTGGAATTAAACATTATCAATCTTGGGTTAGAGAACAATTGAGAAAAGATAGAACGTTGACTAATTGTTTTGGTAGAAAGAGAAAGTTCTTCGGTCGCTGGGATGATGCGCTGTTTCGCTCAGCATATGACTTTCTTGCACAAAGCACGGTTGCTGATATTATTAATAGAAGAGGACTTGCTCCTATATATGAAAATCAAGAGACATATAAACCTGTTGTTTTGTTAAGCCAGGTTCACGATTCTATACCCTTTGAGATGTCTTATGAGGAATATAGTTTTGAAGAACATGCAAAGTGTTTAATAGCAATGACAAAGAATATTGAACAACCAATACACTGGCACGCTACGACATTTGTTATACCTTTTGAAACAAAGATGGGTTTTAATTTGAAAGATATGATTAGTGTTGTTATTAATGTTGATTCTGTTGAAGAGACAGCTAAGAATCTTGAGATTGGCTTTGCTGCTTTGTTGGCACAAGGGAAGAAAAAATGACTTTAGATGAATGTAAAAAGATTATTAAAGAATTTGAAGTCTTTAAAAAGGAAACAATTAAATTGAGAACGTGGCATGATGATACTTCCGTTGCATGGGCTTTAACATTAGCAAGTGAATGGCTTCAAATTAAATTGTCAGTTATTGAGCATGACTCAATGAAGCACAGAGATAATATCATAGAAAAGCTTAATGTTATAATAGATAAGGAAAACTGGCCAACTAAAAAACTTGAGGGCAGAAAATTATTCATTGAGATTATTGATGATGTTTGTAAGGATAAAGACTTAGTTGGAAAAATTAAAGGAAGAGACCTAATGATTGCTTTCTGTGATAATTTACCTGCTACATATTTTGAAACAAGAAGACACAAGGATGATCTTATGAAAATACTTGATGATATAGGAAAAAAGGAAAATTGGGTTGATAGAGAATTAAAGAGATTAATAAAGGAGAAAGAAAATGACTAATTTTTTCAAAAAATGGATTAAGGTAAGATGCAAAACGTGTGGTAATACATTCACATTTGAAAGTACAGATGAAGTAAAACCAGTACCAAACTGTAAAAGTTGTGGTAACAGGGAATATGAAGAGCTAAGATTCTCTTTTGTATTACAAAGTAAAAAAGGCTGTGAATGTCACGTTTGTCAAAACACAAATGAAGAATTCGATTATAATTTAATAAAAAATATTCTGAAAAAACACGGTGAAAAAATTGTAACAAGAGAAACAGTTGTAGATATAGTTGATAAAGTAGTAGTTGAAGTGTTGTCAAAATTAAATATAGTTGTGGAATAAGTATGAAAGATAACAGAATTTTTGTCGACTGGTTAACATATTATCAAAAGTACGTAGAAGAATCAGAATCATTAGATTTGTTCAAAACGTGGTGTGGAATATCAGCAATATGTGCTTGTCTGGAAAGAAAGTGTTTCCTAACATGGGAAACAAAGTTATATCCAAACATGTATATTATCCTTGTCGCACCCCCCGGTTGTAGAAAAGGCACAGCAATGGGACCGGTTAGGAATTTTCTGACAACACTTGGCGTTAACATTGCAGCGGAGGCAACAACTAGAGAATCATTGATAAGAGAGTTATCTAAAAAATGTGGCAATCAAGATATTGACACATTAACAAACCAGATACATATACATTCTTCATTAACAATATGGTCTGAAGAACTAACAGTATTCTTAACACAAAACAATTGGCAGTTGATATCAGACCTTAACAACTGGTTTGATTGTCCTGACAACTGGATATACAGGACAAAGAACGCAGGAACAGATGATATAATTGGTGTGTGGGTTAATATCCTTGGGGCGACAACACCGACATTTGTAACTGAAGATATGCCAAGCGGTGCGATTAGTGGTGGTTTTATAAGCAGATGTGTATTTGTATTTGGGGATAAAAAGGGAAAGATAATCCCACATCCACCAAAGAGAGATGAAGAGTTAATGAAGGATTTAATACATGACCTTAGTTTGATAAGGATGTTAACAGGAGAGTTTAGCTATAATGAATCTTTTTATAAGGCATATACAGAATGGTATATTGAAGAAGCAAAGAATCCTCCTTATTTTGGTATTCATTTTCTTGGTTATTGTGAACGTAGGGCTACGCATATAAGGAAAATGGCTATGGCGTTTTGTGCTTCTCGGACAGATGATATGTTGCTAGATAAACATGATTTTAATAGAGCGAAGATGCTGCTTGAAGAAACAGAAAAATTCATGCCGTTTGTTTTTTCTGGTAGAGGAAGATTGCCTGAAGCTATGATACTATCAAGGATAATGGAACAACTGCAGATTGAAGGTGAGATGACTGTTTCACAAATTATGAAAGATAATATTAAAGATATAACTTATGATGATCTTCAAAATAGGATTATTAGGGCGTTGCAAAAAGCAGGTTATATTAGTATAACAGTTACTAGTAAAGACACTATTTTAAGATGGAAAGGAGATTTGTTATGTTAGATATTTCTTTGTTAACTGATAATCAAATTGATAAACTAATTACAGGTGTATTATATTGTTAATTAAAGGAGAAAGAAGATGAGAATAATAAAGGTTAACATGAAAAAAACAAGAAGAATAACAATTGAAATTAAGACAATAAAAAGATTTAAGTTTTATGTTAAGTTTTATAAGGGACTTTATGGTTTCACATTGTTTGTGCGCTTCGCTTATTTTAGCTTTTATATAAGCTATATACGTGTTTAATCCTTACCTGGTCTTCTCAGCTCTCTATAATGCCTTTGTGTTCTTCGTTTAGCAATAGTCAAGGCTCTCCCACTAGTCCTCTCCATCCTTTTTCTTTTACCTTCAATATCAAGAACATGATACATAGGACTATCAATAAGCCTTGCTGCTCGTTTCTTATATTCCTCACCGTAAGCGAATGAATAGGAACGATGTTGCTCAGTCGTTAAAAAGTGCCCATTCAATTTATTGCCTGGTATTGAAGGATAAACCTCAAGATTAATCCATTCCAATTCAATCTTGCTTGGTGTTTCACCAATAGAAACACTAGGTAATGGCAACCATTCGATAGGAAGAATATGAAGTCCAGCAATATCCCTTCTCCTTGTCTCACCAAAAACAGTATAGTCTTCAGGAATCTCATCTTCAAAACCAGGTATCCATTGTCCAAACCAATTAGCAACATGTTCTCCATATATTGGAACAACAGCTCTTTTTATCTCTTGTCCAACAACCTCAGCGCTTGTAAGATTAGGATCTGCGTGTTGTATTTTTCGTAAATAAGAAGCTCCACCTTTTTCATCATCTCTAAAGCTTCTCCAGGCAAAGTTACCCTGTCTAACCAAGCTTGAGAATGGTAGAAAACCAGTTAGTGGTCTTACAAAATCAACACTACCTGTCTTAGCAAGTCCAACTGTTTGTCTCATAAAGGAAGAGTTAACAAGGTATTTCCAGGTTGAACCATAGAATTGCATTTGTGCCTTCTTAGCCTCAGGACTATCAATACCAAATTGCTGTTGAACTTCAAGATTTTGTGCAGTGTTTATAACAGTAGTCAAGCTCATAGCTAAAAACTCTGGGAACTTAAAATATTGAACATCATCACCCCACTGCACCCTCCAAGAATATGGTTCTATTTTTTCCTGAATCATAAAAGCTCTTTCTTGCGCTGTTCTAGGAGCTCCTATAATTTTACCATTTTTATAAAGCCACCATAAGAAACTTGCAGCAGCATGAGCCGCAAGCTGTTGTGCGACTTGTTGTTGCCAACTTTTATTCCAATTCTTCATATTATTTGTTTGAAAAGCAGTACCAACAGCAAACGCAGCTGCTGTTCCAAAGTTGCCTGTTAGTGCATTGATAGCAGCAAGACCAGCGAATGGCGCCCAATTTGCCTGTGTCTTTATAAGGTTAGCAAGGATTGGTATGTATGGAGCTACTGTGAATCTTGTCAAAGGAATACCATGTAAAATATCATCATCAACAAACTCTCTTCCTTTAAGAAGCAAGT
>SDBU01009562.1_pt1 | contig 10845 bp, 5 predicted proteins | sample 2277071 | NCBI WGS metagenome assembly SDBU01 (sample SAMN10397929, study PRJNA504765) | marine sediment metagenome | isolation source: marine sediment core GS08_GC12, 126 cmbsf | place: Arctic Ocean: Gakkel Ridge, Loki's castle | collected 2008
GTTGTCCTTGAACTCCCGACAAGAAAGCCGCGTCCACTTGATGGCGTGCTTGCCCTCCTTGATCCACTGCTCGGCTGTCCCACGCTGGTTGTAGAAACCCACCACGTTCTTCGACCACCACGACAGGTTGGTCACGATGAATCCCACGCGTGGAAAGAACTCGCCCGCGTGCCGCTCCGCACTGGTGACATGCGGCTGGGGATGACTATTATCGCTGATGCAGGGCGGAAGAAAGCGCAGGCAAGATTGATAATTCCCTGTTGCATCGGGTACATTGCATCATCAGCCGAACGGGTTTTGGTTGACAAGTGTCACCTGGGAAAGATCGAGTCACACCTCTTGCGGGAGTTCCATGCAATGACACCACGAGCAAGATTGGCGCTACTGGCAATGAGCGCCTTCGCATTGTCTGGCTGCGCCGGTCCGTCACTCGTGAGGGACCTGAAAGCCCGCGGCGTTACCCCCCAGAACACTCAGAGGATCGTTATTCGGGGCTCCGACGCCGACTTCGGGTCAAGCACGGTTGTGCAAAAGAGTCCGCAGTTTGTCATCCAAGAGATTTGGGACAGGATCTATCAGTCAAGGCCATATGACCGCTGCTGTGCGTGCGGCTATCGGACGCTTGAGCTCTACGCCGATGAAGACGCGAGCACACCGGATGTCGTGCTCTTCGTGAACGCAACTGATAGGACTCACATCGGAGGCAAGGAGGGCGGCAAGGGCTATAGGTGCCCCGGGCTGGATGACTATCTTCTTGCGCTTCTCAAACAGGAATATGAGCAGACCCAACCGAAACCAGCTCGTTAACCAGAACCGGCTCGTCGGACAAAGAGTCCGACAAGTCTGGCCGGCAACCACTCATGGTTGCTGGCTTCGCTAAGTCGGCGGCCCTTCTCACGCAGATCATGAACCTGCGCCGGCTGGCACCCGACATCCAGGAGGAAGTCCTCTTCCTGCCCCGAGTGCTTCGTGGCAAGGAGCCCTTCGTAGTGTTGATGATAGCATCCAGCCTTATGTACGTTACTTCGCCCCCATCACACGCCAATTCTGCCTGCCATGGTAGATAATACCAGCCATTTCCCCCCCGCAGCAACGCCGGCGCGGGGGAGCCACTAGCCCGGCCATGGAGAAAGCGGACCATGAATCCAGGCCACGTATAGAAGGTTAATGACTAGGGAAGCAATCGGGAGCAAAACAGCCCGAAACACCGCTTGCTTCCATGTCCTGGCGCCACGAATATAGCATGCTCCGCCGCCCACAACTGCAATGGTTAACACCATCTCGAATCCAGTGGAACCCGCATGACACCCGTGGGCAGTGAAAACAGGCGACGGCACAAGTGCTAGAATGGCGGAGACCAGTGCAATTGGCAACGAAGCATATGTCTTCATTATGAACTCCCGCAATGCCACTCCAGCAATGGCCTCAATAAGCCCTTTGAAGCTGATAACCACCGCGAGGCTGACTACCACGCCATAAAGGCGTTGCAGATTATCGACAGACCTCTCCCTGGCTTTGTCGAGGTCCGGCGCGTCAGCATTCTTCCGCATGTGGCTCATGCGCCATCATGGGAAGCAGTTGAACGCAACCCAGCAACACTCAATAGCGCAAGCACCGCTCAAGCACAAACGACAAGACCTCGGATAACATGTCCCGCTGCTTGCTCATGTATCAGCGCCTAACGCAACGCGCATCATCGGCTGTCGATCCGCTGCATGCGCTGGTTGGGCGCTTCCCTCTGCTAAGCCCCTAACACCGTTACAGGATCGTTCTACTCTATTTAGCGCTCGGATCCCCGTCCCCCTCCTTGTCAGCCCACGCAGATAGCTGAGACGCTAATGCCGCTCCGCCGCTCTCTGCAGCTATACTTATGGCGGTTTCGCCCGCATTTGATTGCGCGCGGATGTTCGCACCGTTTTCAACCAGTAGGCGCGTCGTTTCCAGAAGGCCTTTCCGAGCCGCAAACATGAGCGGCGTCCGACCTATTGCGTCACCCAGATTAACGTCGGCTCCCGCATCGATGAGCACTTGAATCGTCGTTCTACGATCCCTAAGCACTGCGAAGATTAGCGGTGTACCTCCCATCTTGTCCTTTGCATTAACATCTGCCCCCTTGCCAAGGAGAACCTTCACGACTTCGGTGTTCCCATAGAAAGACGCTTCCATCAACGCATTGCGCCCCAATTCATTGGGTGCATCCACACTTGCACCATGATCCAGCAGGAGATCTACAACACCCGTGCGTGCCATAACGCTCGCAAGGATAAGAGGGCTCTGGCCAGACTGCTCTTGGGTATTTGGATCTACCCCTCTTGCCAGCAGCATTTTGCAGATGTGCACATGGCCACCGTGCGCTGCAAATGCGATGGCGCTTTGACCGTTTGGTGTAACTGCGTTTACATTGGCACCTCTCTCAATAAGCAACCTAGCAGTTTCGAGACGGCCGTACTGAAGTGCGACCAGAAGCGGGGTGAAACCGCGGTCAACAGTATCAATACCCGCGCCTTGGTCGAGAAGGTCGCGGACCTGTTGAGTGTCACCGGCGTATGCAGCGTACATTATTTTGGGCGGTGTACACCCCGATAAGGTCGTAGCCACCACTATCAGGACTAGCACGATAAGTCGCCTGTAAGCGAGATTGCTGTGAAGCATGGCCCCCTCCTGCGGCGCTAACGGTGAATTGAGTGGCCGGCGATTACGTCGATCCGCGCGAATGACTGCTTGAACCGTTTTCTTTCTTCAAAAGTGGCAGCAACTCCAGTCCACATCAGCCGACATTTCCCATTTACCAGTTTCGGTCAGGCTTTCCTGCCGATTGTTCGGAGTGTACGGGGCACCATGTGTGTTGTCAAACCTTGAAAACGGCCTTTTCCTGCGACGCATGGTCATCTCAGCATCCTTGTGAGGCGCGGAATCGGTCGGCAAGGGGCGTCTGATGGCCCTGTCGGCAGACCTCCGTTGCTGAATCCCTTGCCTGCGGTCCATATGTCGTGCCAGCGCCTCCTCGCGTCAGGTGGGGACCGGGGCCAGGCGCTGGATGCGGGCCAGGATGGCAGCGAACAGCTCCCTGGGCACAGCCACCTCGGCGAAGGCGATTCTCACCTGTTCGCGGCCACCGGTCCAGACGGGCGCAACAGGGAGTTCGACTTAGAGACCCTAACAGCATGAATCACAGAGACCGCAAAGGACAAGAAGCTCTTATGAGGAAGCCAGGAATGCAGGAGGATGAGGCAATACAAGAAAGGGGATTCAATTAACAGGATCTGAAGCGTTCTCAGCCCCTATTTGTCTGTCCTTCCGGCCTTTACTACTCTGCGAAGTAGCTTCGCTACGTAGCACGAGCGCAGTCCCGCCTGCGGGCGGGGCGGAGTAGGCTGCCGTTTCCTGGCTTCCTAATAGGTCTTTTTCGTTCTCTGGGTTGAATTGGGGATGTGCGGCCAGTGTCGTGAAAATCGTGGACAGCATCTGCCCTGCGGCTAAAGGCCCCGCAGGCGGCGCACGAGGTCGAAGTACCAGTGCTCCGACGGCTCCCCGCCGCGCGGGTCGCGCGGCTGAGCATCCTCAGGGCCAAGCTCGAAGTGGGGGCCTCCGTGGTCCGTCAGGTGCTGTTTCCACTGGGAGTGGTAGAAAACGAATCCTCTGCCGGAGCGCACGGTCTGGATCGTCTGCTTCCATAGGGCGTAGTCCTCGCTCGTGTAGAGCCCGCAGACCGCATCCGACCGGCGGCCAATGACCCCGAATCCCCATTCGTTCAATACGACCGGTAGCTCCCGGCCCGCCGCTGCCCGCACTTCCTCCGGTGGGAAGGGCTTGTGCACAAGCGCCACGTCCGCACTCGGAAAGACCACCGGCCGGGGGCCCAGCGGGCTGATGGAGACGGGGCTCTCCGGCGCGTGCGCTTTGAAGGCGCAAATCAGCTCCTCCCCTCCGTCGGGGGCGTAGCGCTCGGCCCTCCCGTAGCAGAGGGGCACCTGACTGAAGCCGCCGTGCCCGTACTCGTTTACCAGGTCCATGAAGACGTTTCGGTAGCCTTTGCCTGTGAGCCACCGAGCTGTCTCCCCAACCGCCCGCACGAGGGCCGCCTCGCCGGCAAGCTGGTGCACGCGTGCTTGATAGAACACGCCTAGGTTCACGACCATCTTCCGAGCATCGGCCTCCTCGATCAGTACGGCGAGCCGGTCGAGCACGTGGTTGCGCTCCGCAACTCCCTGCAGATCTCCGTGTCCCTTGAAGGTGTCGCTGCATTCCTTCCGCCGCGTTCTGCGCGTGAAGGAACCGTCGGCGTCGAAAGGATTCGCGCTTCCCGTGGAACCCCCCTGGAGAAACACCGAGAAAGTGTTTATGCCATGCTCCACGTAGTCGTCAAGCACTCTGACAAGGCAGGCGGCAGCGGCGTCGTTCTCCAGGACGTTTGCAAGGCGGATGCCCCACATGTCAAAGGGCTCACCGTCGAGCGCAAAGCCAGGGCCGCTAATCGTCAGGATGTGGGTCATGCTCTTCCTCCCTCGGCACGGATGTGCCGGCTCGAGATTTTGCGGCCACGTGGCGCTCAAGAAGCGCGGCGAGCGCCTCCTCGCTTCGGTGACCGACCGCGCGATCGACCTCCAGGCCGTCCTTGAATAGAAGCAGCGTCGGCACGCCCTCAATGCCATGACGCCTTGCCACCTCCGGCAGCTCGGCGGCGTTGACCTTTGCAACGAGGGCCCTACCGGCAAACTGATCGGCCAGAGCGTGGATGACCGGCTCCAGCCGACGGCAATGCCTGCAGCCGGGGGTATAGAACTCGACCAGCACCAGCCCGTCTGCTTGCATGACCTCTCGCTCGAATGCCTCTTCGGATTCAACCGAGATGAGGTGCGAACTGACATTGTAAGAGGCTGTGCGCCTGCCCCACATGCCGGCGATCAGGGCGCCAAGTATCGCTCCGTAGATGGCGCCGCCGTAGGGATTGCAGGTGATCGGACATGTCCCGCCCGAACGACTGCCGAAGTATCCGATGGCAAACCCAACCGTCGCGCCAAGCAATATCCCGAAAACGATTCTTGGGGCCACAGCTTTGCCTCCTACCTTGACAGGGCCTAGTAGTCCGTCAACGTAGTAGTGACGGGTTCAGTGTGCTCTATTTCGTCTCTTCCCCTGCTCTTTCTCTCTATTACGAGGACGACGAGGACGATAAGGAGCGTTAACCCGTCATCTTTAGACTTCACAGAGCACTAGGCGGCACCCCATGCCATAAGCCGTTGTGGCCGAACGCCCTACCGGTACATGAACCCCAGCGGCGGGGCCTGGCGCTTGTCGCCCGTGTGTTTGATCTCGTAGGGCAATTTCCCGAGGGTATCCTCCAGGAAATCCGTCAGTTGCTTCACGACCTCGGGGTGTTTCTCATAGACGTTCTCGGACTCGGACGGATCTCGCTCGAGGTCGTACAGTTCCTTCCGGTCCGTCTCGCCGGTTGAGTCAATCACCATGTTCCACTTAAGGTCGCGGACGCTCACGCTGCGGCCCCACGCTATGATAACCTTCTGCGGGGCGTCGGAGGAGGGATCGAAGATGTCCCTTCCGTCGAGCGGAAGCGATGGGTCCGGCTCCAGTCCCATTATCGGGCAGATGGTTGGGAACAGGTCCTGATGCTGAACGAAGTCGCTGCGCGTGGTTCCGGCTTCATCGCCGGCAGGCAGCCGGATCAGCAGCGGGATGCGCGTGTTGTAGGCGTAGAGCCTGTCTGCACCCTTGCCGAACTTGCCCTTGTCCCACAGCTCCGTCCCGTGGTCGCTCGTGAAGATCACGGCCGTCTTGTCCAGCAGATGCATCTGCTCGAGCTTCTCCAGGAACACGCCGATCCACTTGTCCACGAAGCTCACGTAGCCGTGGTAGAGCGCGCGGGTCCTCTCGATCTCCTCGGCCGACGGATCGGTGTTGTTGATGACCTGGGGCTGGATGTAGTTGCGACTCCTGTCGGTGACGTAGTAGGCGTCGGCGAATTCCATCGGCGGGTCCCATCTCTCATGGGGCGCGAAGGAGTCAATCCACAGGAACCACGGCTCGTTCTCCCGGTTCTCCTCCAGCCAGGTGCAGGCGCGGCGGAACACGCGCGGGGTGAGGTAGTCCTCCTCCGTGTGGCGGTCGAGCATGTTCAGCAGGTACTGCGTCAGGCCCCGCCCCGCTTTGCGGGCGTCCTTCCCCTCGGGCAGGTAAGGCGAGGCGTCCACCGCCGAGAGCGGGCCGCTGCGCATGGGGTCCGCTTCCTGGCCGCGGATCAGGTTCCACGAGCAGAAGCCCCGGGTGAAGTTCTGCGTCGGCTTGAACATGTGATAGGTGTCCGCCACGAGCCCCGTGATGACTCCCCTCTCGAGGAGTGACTCGGCCAGCGTGGTCTGCTCGTCGGGTATGCGGTGCCAGCCCGGGAGAGCCGGGCTGAGGCCGCGCGAGCCCATCTCGAAGCGCCACGGGAAGGAGCGGATGCCCGTGAAGGCCGTCCGCCTCGCCTGAATGGTCGGCAGCGCCTCGGCGAAGGCGTTCGTGAACGTGATGCCCTCGGCACAAAGACGATCCAGGTTCGGGACTCTGACAACTGCATGCCCGATCATGTCTGCGCGGAACGTGTCGCAGCAGATAACGACGCAGTTCATGGGCGGTCCCCTTTGTGAAGGCGAAGGCGATTCTCATCTGTTCGCGGCCACCGGTCCAGACGGGCACAACAGGGAGTTCGACTTACAGTCGAATGGCCTGAGGGCACTTGCCCCCTTCTGAGAGAGGGAGCGCAAAACCGATATCTTCGGCCGGCGCCACGATCGGGGCAGATAGGAGTGAAGGAGCCCTCACTTTGACATATCGGTCGTCTGCTCGATTACATAGAACGCACCCTCATGCGTACCGCTGACCACCGCCGCTTCAGGCTCCAAGGCCAAGGACTTTTCCTGCATCGCCTTGGCCGCGAGGATCAGCTCAGAAAGGGCGGCCTTTATCTTTCCGCCAAGCTCCTCGTCTTCCAGTTCAGGCTGCCAGGACTCGAGCCCCTCCAAAAGCATGTCGAAAGGGTCCTCATCCATCCCCCGGGCTTTTGCAGCAAGTTTCTGGACCTTCTGCTGAAAGGCCTTGGGGACCACGGCCAAGAAATTTGAATCGGCGTGTTTTTGCACGATCTCCCCCAGCAGCTTGTCCGCCTCTTTCGTTTCGGACTTCATCCGGCGAATGACGGTAGTCACATGCTCCCAGCTCCCGAAAGAGAGATAACGATCAACGATAGTCATTGCAAAGGAAGTGAGTCCATCAGGGTAAGTCTCCGGCTTTGTCACCTCCATACCTATACAGAACACGTCGGTTTCCTGGTAAGTACGCTTTTTGACCATCTGGTTGAATTGTAGATCTCCGGCGAGTGTCGTGAAAATCGTGGACAGCATCTGCCCTGCGGCCTGTGGATCGCTCAACCCACATAGGAGCGTCACTTCCGGCAGGGTCGCCATTTTTTTCTCTGTCACGAATTTCGGCTCTCCGGTCTCCTCGTCAAATACATATTCCCGCACCTCTCGCTCTTTTTCGACAACATCAATGAAAGCGTAAAGGTCGCTGGCCAGCAGGGCGAGCATCTCGCCGACGTCTGCCCCGATCTGCATCTTCATGGCGGCCATTGCCGCATCAAACTGCGCCGCCTCCACCGGGTATGAAGCTCTAAGCCAGTTGACGGCCTCGTCATGGATCCGCTTCAGGCTCACGCGGGCCATAATCGTTATGGTATCGGCCTTGCCGATTGCCGGCAGCGTGAAGGCGCCCGAACCTGAAAGAAGCTCCTCGAGAACCGGCGAGATGTTCTCGCCGTGCGCTAAGAGTCCTTTGAAATGTCTGAACGCCCTGTCCTCTGTGGCCGAGAAATAGAAGCTTGCCCCCACCTGCCTGCACTGATCGAGGCTAAGCAACTCTTTGTATATGCGGAACGCAGTGTAAGCGTTCTTCGCGCTGAGGACCCTCCAGCTTTCCTGGCTCCATTGTTCCTCACCGCCGCCTTCCTTTGCGGCATACTCCTTTTGAGCCTCCTCCAGTTCTCGCTTCAAGTCATCTTCAGCCTTCTTGACCAGGAGCTGGATGTTAACCATGAGGAGCCCCTGGGGTTTGCGATCGCCGCCCGTAAAGCGCCCATAGGCGGGTGTGTCGGAGACTGTGTCCTGCGGCGGGACCATCAGCGCCGCCCATAACTCCGCGGGCTTGCCGTTGGAGATAATAATGTATTGGCCCAGTCGGCCGAGAGTCTGCTCTCCCTCCGGATCGCCGATCAATTCACCCCTTTCGACCTCGATTTCCACCCGGTCGAAGTCGCCCGAATCCGGGCTCTTCTCATTTTCCCGGTCCAAGTACGCCTTGAACTCATCCATGAAATTCGCCGCTGTTTGCTCGTCAGGCGTCGCAAGAACCATCGAAAAGACGTAGTTCTTCGTTTCCGTGCTCGTTCGTTCCTCGAACTCTCCGGGGATCCGCTCGTACGTCTCCGGGTCATATCTGGGGACCTGATACTTGTGAACCTTCACCTCCGGCTCGTCTTTGGCCATCACCACGAAATAGAGTTTTGTGTCCATGATCTTGTCAAAAAGGCTCGGCTGGAACTCGTAACTCGCAGAGAGTTCTCTGAGGAGTCCGTAGAGGTTAGTGACCTGGTACACAACCTTCTGACCGGCCTCCCGGTCAATGAAGACCAGGGCCTTCTGTCCTTCTACCAGGATGGCTCCGACATCCATTTCGGCATAAAGGGCGGTCTTCTGCGTCGGCAGGTTTCCGGCCAGAGCGCCCTCTGGGGGCTGGGCGAGCGCTGCCACAGGCAACAGAACGACAAAGACAACCAGAATTCGAGCCGCACGTTTCAGCATGGTTCTTTCTCCGCGTGAAAAAATCCCGGAAAGCCGGGGCGGAAGGAATCAGCCGCCCTCTTCAGGCAGCGGCTCATTTTCTCCGCCCACCTGCTCGTCGGCCTCCTGCAGGTAAATCGCGATGCGGTCCTGAAGGATGAAGATCAGGTCGGCCTTCCCATTGCCATCCACATCGCCCACAGCAAGCTCCCTGGGCAGTTCATGACTATCGCTTTCGCCTCGCTGGGCGGTGGTCTTCTCGAAAAGCCGCTGGCGACAGATCGCCTTGAGCATGCCATCGCTTTGAGAGCGATGAATTTCGAACATCGCCTTCTTGCTGTCAAAGATGAGAACTTCGTCTTCGCCGTCGCCGTCGAGATCAGCAGGGAAAACGTTCCAGTAGGTAAAATGCTCCAGCCTGGCGTCGAACACAATGCTGGAGCGTAGAACTCTCCGCTGGCTCCTGTCATACACAAGCTGGAGCGTGTTCTTGCCCAACAGAACGATATCCGTCGTTCCGTTCCCATCCAGATCCGCCAGCTTGAGCTCGCCGACATCGAGACCGGCCAGGTCAATGACAGCCACCAACTTGAACTCTGAGGCCCCCAGATCGAATTCAACAATCTTTGCCTCATTGCCTGCCAGCGCCACAAAACGGGGCGCCCCCTTGGCAGGGTAAGGGACAAGACGGCTCACCTTATCGAATTTCCAGTTGAACTGCCGCTCGACATACAGCTTGTTTTTGTCGTCCACCTTGAGAACGCGCACGAAGTCGGGCTGCACAAGCAACACGTCTTCCTTTCCATCCCCATCAATATCTGCCACCAGAAGGGGCTGGTCCTTCTGCTGCTCGAGGAACTCCTTGTCGACAATTATGGACGTGAACTTGCCCTCTCCCAGCCCCAGGTAGAGGCTCTCCTTGCCGGAGTAAGACCAGTAGATGACCAGGTCGGAACGCCCGTCGCCATTGAAATCGGCAAACGCCAGCCGGTCAGGCTTCTTGGACAGATTTGCGTTCAGAGACTCCTGATCCTTGCCAAAGCGCAGCGTCCTGGCCTCCACATCAATGCTTCCCTTCTTTCCGTCGAAAGCCTTCTGGGCGAGCGCGGCGGCCGGGGCGGCACGCACTACATAATCGCTTTCCAGTTTTTCGACCCAAACAAGGCTCGGCTCTTCCCCGTCAATCTTCCCCAGCCAGATGAATTGGACAAGCCCCTCGGTATTGATAGGACGAGGGAATGTCACTGCTGTCGGATCGATCCGGCTGACGCCAAAAATCTTCTCGTCCCGGGAAAAGCTGAACAGCGCGGCCCTGTTGTCCTCAAGCTTGCATAGTGCCAGACCGGAGACCTTTTTGGGTCCTGGAGAGCGAATGAGCCTGAATCCATCCTCGAAAGCGCTGAGGACGACGAATTCATTCTTGCCCCTGTCAACAGTGACGATCTCGGGCTTCCCATCGCCGTCCAGATCACCGATCTCGAAATCCACAGCGGCCACTGCCTCAGAGCCCAGAGTTACGGCTGCGATCGAGGTGTTGATGCGGCCCTCTTGGGCAGCCTGATCCTCCAGCTCAAGGACGAGCTTGCGAGCCCGATTCTGACCCCTGTCCAGCGTGAGGAAGGAGAATCCGGCGGCGCCGCTGCCGTACAGTTTCACCGGGCCTGAAATGTGTGAAGGAACCAGCTCTTCAGCAACGAACCTACCCCCGCTGTCCTGCAGAAGGATGTGGGCGGAGTAGAACTTGTCGGCCGAGAAAAACACAAGATCCAGTCGCCCGTCAGCGTTCAGATCCAGCAGGTCGAACTCTTTGATCTTGTCGCGGAAGCTCGCGTTCAGCGGGAAGACGTGGCGCTCACGCCCGTTCTTGAACAGCGTGAATTCCTTGGTACCCAACACAAAGATGTCTTTCTTTCCATCCCCGTCAAAGTCGGCCACGCGGAGCGCATCGGTGCGTTTGGCGGCCTTGATATCGGCGATTCTGCGGAGCGAGCCGAAGGATCCGTCTTTCTTC
>SDBU01009563.1_pt1 | contig 10845 bp, 8 predicted proteins | sample 2277071 | NCBI WGS metagenome assembly SDBU01 (sample SAMN10397929, study PRJNA504765) | marine sediment metagenome | isolation source: marine sediment core GS08_GC12, 126 cmbsf | place: Arctic Ocean: Gakkel Ridge, Loki's castle | collected 2008
GACGTGAAGGCAGGAGAAAGCCAGACTCTAGTAGCAGAAGCTGAGGGCATTCTTATAGTGGATGAGCTAGCAACCCTTATAGATGCTAATGCATTCAAGACTGGCATGATACCTGTTCTGACTAAACTGTACGATGGAAAGGATTTTGACTATCATACCAAAGCTCGAGGTCGAGAGCTCATATGTAATCCGTGTTTGTCGTTACTAGGAGGTAGCACTCTACATTGGATTAAAGAGTCGATTCCTTCTGTAGCAATCGGAGGCGGCTTTACATCTCGAGTGGTGTTTGTATTCAGAGAGTCCTTTGAGAAGCTAGTTCCTTGGCCTACAATGACAGAGGGCAATGTTACTCGAGCTGACAACATCGTTCACGATTTGAATGAAGTTGCAAAGCTTCGAGGTATGTTTGCTCTAAACAAAGAAGCAAGGAAGTTGTACGAAGGTGAGTACGAGCACTTCTATAAGACAAGCGACCTCTTTGACGTACCGAGTCTAGCAGGCTATGCAGGAAGAAGACATACGACTTTACTAAAAGTTGCAATGTGTATATCAGCGAGCTTACGAGATACTCGTATGATTGATGAGAAGGATATTGCAGTTGCTATCAATGCTCTTCGACAAGCTGAAAGTGATATGCCAAGGGTGCTACAGGCGATTAGTAGAGAGTTCTTCGGAGATGTGTATGAAGAGTGCTTGACTATAATAATGAATAGAAAGACGATACTTCGGTCGGACTTACTAAAAGCAATGAAGCATAAAATGTCAAGCAGAGACATGGACGTTGTTGTTGATACTTTCGTCGAGCAAAAAGTTATTAAGGTTGGTAGAGCCAAAGGCGAGCTTGCCTATACTTACGTAGGAGATAGAAAATGATGATTGTTCCTAGTCACTATAATCATGCTGAAGTGCCTCATAAAGACATTGACCTTCTATATGTATTCGAAGAAGAGTGTATAGACGACGTGGTAAGGAAGTATCTACAAAGAAGGTTCAAATGCTCAGGGAAGATTTTATGGAGATACCATCCATTAAATCAGGTATATGATGTTTACTGGGAGCCTGAAGACAATGGCATCGATGATGCAGAAAAAACATAGAGCAGCTGCTAGTGAGAAGAGAAATCGATACGAGCGTAGGCTGGCTCACAAGAAGCTGATGAAAGGTCTGACAAAGAAAAAGGGCTAGACGCATTACGCATCTAACCCTTTATGCAAAAGCAGCAAAGACGGAAGATGATTAAGCACTATTCTCGATTTACTTTACTTACTGCAACATCAAGCTCTTCCTGTGAGTAGTCACCTTTTCTCTTTAGCATTCTTCCAATCTGCAAGCCGCCAGTCATGCCGGCCAATATACCCAAGATGCTGAACGGATGCTCTTCGCTTCCAATAACAATGTCTTGAACATACTCAGCTTCCTCAATCGATGTCTCAATGAATCCGATAGCATCTTTGTATGCAACTTCATCGTCCTGAGCAAGTCTTAGTAAATCCGTCTGTTCGTTCCTGTGCTTAATAATAACATCTGCTCTTGCAACTTTTGCATTGTAGAGTGATGTTACGTCAGATGGCTTGTCGCTCTCGAGGTACTGTCTGACATGCTTGTCTACACCAACAGGAGTTACTCTATCCACCATTGATTGACAGCTAATGGCTGCAAAGCACATAATACAGACAACTGCTAGTAAATAGCCCTTCCAGTCCTTCATTTGAGTTCTCCAAAATTAACTAAACATAACTGTAACACTCAACACATCGTATGGAAAGACCACCTTCAACGTGATACCTTCTATACGACGTACTATCATTTTGACGATATTTTATTGCGATTGTAAAATCGGTTGGTCGATTTAATTCGACCCGTCCTGGTGAATATGGGGACGTTTTATGCGTATTATTGGACACCATTCGGGCATTTATTTTGGACATTATTCGCACAATAATTTCAGGTACTTTGGACAACTTTCTCTTTGTTTTCACTAACCTCGTTCTGTAATCTGAATCAGATACATCATCGGAACATACTCCTATAATAGTTCTCTCAATATAGAACTTGTACACTAACAGCTGAGTTCGTTGCTCACCAGGTATTCGATGAAGCTTACTGTGTCTGTGGCAGTCTCGACACAGTACAATATAGTTTCGATATTTGTCATTACCTCCTTGTGCTACTGGAAAGATATGATGGACTTCTAATCTGCGTCCAGACTGACAATCAGGATGACAGCACCTGTTTATGGCTTGTCGATACAGAGCCATTTTGTGATGGTCTTTTCTCATTTTCAATCTAACTTACCTTTCTTCTCTGTTCCAAAGAATGCAGTTACCCATTTGTCAGAGAACTTCTGATAGTTGTTCTTTAGCAACCTATCATGTGCAATGTCGTACTTGGTAAGATGATGCTTTATTATATGATAGAGCTTCACTCCCTCTTTGTTGTTTGTTTTCTCGTGCCATTCTTTTGCGGCATCTACAAGAGGCAATAAGTACTCAAGCTGCCCAGACGCTGTCTTGATTAGCTTATTAGCAATATCCTCTCCTGTTTCTCCCTTTTCATGTAATGTCGCTGCCATCGTTAGAAGTACTGCACTCTTACCCATCCAGCTCAGACCAGGGCTCACCGGACTGTAAGACAGTGCTCCATAAGTTCCATAAGGCTCAACGAGTCCCTTAGTACCAATCGTGTTACTCATGATACTCTGAGCAAGTACCATTCCGACTACTGTTGAAGATAAGTTCTTTGCTCCTTCATATACCTGTGCTCCGTTATGAGTATATATCCCAGTTATAATTGGCTTCACAGCGTGCTGATAGTATCCGTCGATAGCTCCTCTTGGCCATGTTATTAGACCTATAAGAGGCAGATTAGAGGTCTCTTGCTCAGCAAGCGACCTGCCTACACGGTCGTACACAAAGTGAATGTTACGAACCTTGTCAGTAGCATACGAGTTTATAAATCCTCTATCGTCGTTATCAAGAATCATCTTACGAAGAATGTTCTTTCTCTCTGGAGTCATTGTATGAATCTTCAGTCTTCGCCAAAGTTTTGCTGATGATATTTTGCCCTGTCTGAATGCTTTTACATTATCAAATGCCATTTGATGAGCCGGCCACCAAGCAATATGTCGATTTATCTCGTCAGACAGTGGAATTACTTTGCCTCCATAGTCCATCAATCGAGATACTCCGACAGCACTGAATCTACCAGAAGTATCAGTTAGAGTTAACACTTCCCACATTGCTCGTTTCTGCGTAACAACAGTACTAAAGTACTTCTTGAAGTCGTCTAATATCCAAGGATTGATTTTAGTTATGGCTTCTGCAGACTTGTGTGTGATTATCTTCCCAGCAGCCTTAGTGTATTCTACAAACGAAAACTGACCAGGTGCCATAGCCAAGTTTTGAACAAGGTTTCGAGCCACAAAATACGCAAGCCTCGTAGGCTGTCTTGTATATCCCCACTCCCACCAAACTCGATTTACTTGGATAGCTGCCCTCGCAACAAGACCAGCATCCGGAAACTTGCCGAGGATACTATTTCTGTATATCGACAAAGCTACTCTGTCCTGAGGATTCAGATGCTCATCTAATGCAGATATTTTAGAATTGAAGTTCTCAAAGTCGTCATACATTCTGTATAATCTCATTGCTTTTAATAGATGCCTTCTAACAGCTGTATAAGGATTTTGTCCTTTGAGCGGAGTTCCTCTTTCCATTCTTGAGAACAAAGGCTGCCAAGTAGCTTCTCCCTTACCTACATGTTTTTCAAATGCTTGCAGCGTTGGTTCGTGTGTAAGAGTAATTGTGTCAATAGCAATCTTGTTCCAATCTTCGTCAGACATATAGTACACCTTCCTTGTTGCCCACTTCTGTCCTGCAATCCAGCCATCAAATGTTCCATCAGCTTTTGCCTGCCGACCGTCTTTTATCCACTTCGTAGTAAAGTCCCATCCCTCTTTCCATACGTCCGCTGGAGCTATTCGTTGAATGGCACTTTTCCATCTTGCAATCTTTCGGCTGCTCGGCTTAGGCTTTGCCTGCTCGCTCTCAATTCTATTTTCATATTTTCTCATTATTGAGTTGAGATTCATCCATCTAATGCCTCGAATAACATTAGCACCTGGACCTTGCAGGACACTGTCTAGAGCAGTAGCAATCTTGTGTTCCCTTGGTGATAGCTGCTTTCTTAAAGTCTCGGTCTTGAAGAATAACCAGTTAGATATTTTGTTTTGAGAGTCTCGAGGAAGGTTTGCAAGTTTGGATTGTGACTCTCCAATCGTCTTTAGTAATTCCTTTCCTAAATTGTGCCACTCATTTCTGCCAATGTTTGCAGACATCTCGAGTTTGTCTTTAAGTTCAAGAAGAGGCTCTCCAGTTGCTCGTGATAGAAAGTCGAAGTAGTGTCTCATTGCTTGAAAGTTTCGAGGATTAGCAAATGATAGTCTCTCCTGTTCTTTGAAAACTCTCCATCCACCTATCTTCTTATACTCACGCTGAGTTCGAGCGTCTAGCTTCATTTGTCGAATAGTCTCCAAACGAAAGAAGCTATCTTTAGGCAAAGGATTGTTGTTGTGTCTTAGTAGTGCTATGTAGTTTGGCATACTACCAGATGTCTTCTTTAGCATATTAGCCTCAGAAGCAGACATCCCAATTTTTGTCTCCATACCTGCAACTCTAGAAACGTCGGTCATTGCTTTGATGTTAGAGCTAATACGAATAAGATGGTCAGTAGACATTGCGTGCAGATTTGTTTTAGCAATGTTGTTAGTAGCATTGTATAATAACGCTCGCATTTCATTGTCTGACAAGTGCTGTTGCTTAGCATCTTTTTCAATCTTGTCTATAATGCCTATGCGGAGCTTTGCTATTTCACTAGCTTCTTTACGAGCAGGAGTTATTTTGACCTTCTTGACTTCAGTAAGTTTTGGAATGAAAGACTCAACCCAGTCAGCAAACTTGGATGTGTGTGCCATATGTCTGCCTGCAGGAGTTGCCCAGGGCTGCACAGCTATATGACCAAGCTCGTGTACCATTACTCGCTTAATATGAGATTGCGACGGGGTAATAAATTTGCTTACTACTCCCTCAGTAGGCTTGGTTCCAGCAAATAATCGAGTCGCTAATTTAGGCTCTTGAACTCGACCAGGAACATAACCCATCTTACCCTTACCTACAAACACAGTAATCGTATCAGCCATACCTGCTTCTCCCATTGTTGTACGCTCATGGGTAGCAGAAATACTGAAAGGCTTATTTACCCTTACAAACTTCCATGTTATATCAACGTCCCCTACTCCTGCATCTACAGCCATTTTGTTTCCGACTTCAGCAAGAGACGCAGAGTCGACAATCCTAGGACGACGATACTTACTTACTATCTTATCGACAAAATAGTCTTCAGCCTCTCGAGCTTCCACAGCTGCTTCTTTTCCTTTACTAACCATTGACCTTCTCATCTCGTTAAGAACCGTCAGCTCCTCTGGTCTCAACTTCCCTTGACGTTCCAGCTTCTCAAATGGCTTAATCAATCGTTTATTAGCTCTCCCAAGAGCATCCATTTTTGCTGCTGCAAAGAAAGCTTTAGAATGCTGCATAGCGTCTTTATGAGAATACTTATACTGCTGCTCCAGAAGACGAATATGATTGCTAGTTACTCTCTTCCAACCTCTTATCGTAGCTGCTCGTCTTTCAATGCCTCCTGTTAGATGAAATGCAATAAGCATAGATACGGTCTTAAGAGTATCCTGCAAAGCATACTCTGTAGGAGTCCCTCGTATCTTTGCCCATGCGAAGTCTTTAGCAGCCAAGCCGCCAGTAATCACTCCCATCGATGCAATAGAGCTACCAAGAAGCAATCTAACAGGACCAACTGCAGCACCTAAAAGCATAGAGTCAAGAGTGTTTAGAATCTTTTGCTGCGGGTCTTTCCAGTCTCCTTCGAGTAGAGTTACAGCACCTAGCTTTTGTGCTGAATCCATAGCAGCACGAACATAGGGGTTCGATATAGACTTCGTTCCTATCGGCAACCCAGCAGCTCCAGCTAACGCAAACTCACCAGTCATTCTTGCAATCGTTGGAGCAAGAGTGCCAGCAAGAAACTCGGCACTAAGAGCTGGCTTGCCAGCTGCACGTTGGTCATATGCAGACTCAACAACATCGTAAGCCTCCCTCATAGTCATTGGTTGTTCTTCAAAGAGGGGCAGTTTTCCTATATTGGATGTTCTGTAGCTTGGCTTAGCAGATTCGTATACACTCTGAGCTGCTCTCTTAACTTTATCCATAGGACCTATCAAGCTCTCTGCAAACGGGAACTGCATAAATCTTGTTCCTATTCCCAACCCTATGCCCTCAGCAGTAGACAGCTCTCCAAGCGGCTCGTAAAAGCGCTTAGTTGCATAAGTATCATTGAAGATTGGATATACAACATCACGCTTGAACTCATCATCAGACTTATTCTTATACAAACTCCGCTTCCTCACATGGTCAAGAAACTTCTTCTGTAGTCGAAGCATCTCCTGAGGACTATCATCCTTATGAGCAGGATGGTCAAGAATCTCATGCCACTCATCAACTACAAAAGGCCGCCTTGGTAGCCACTCATCTATATCAGGGTCGTACTGATACTTCCCTTCCATAAGCTCAAGAGGCCCAGGGTCGTACTTGGGTAGCAGTGATGTTAGTTTTTCTAAAAGTTCTTCACTCATTATATGTCTCCGATAAGTCCTAGGACTCGGTGCTTCGCACCCTCGTCCCTTGGCCTCTATCTCGACCGACGGGCGGATTTGAAAAGTTGAGCCAGCATGTCGGTCGCTGAGAGTTAACAGGCCAGTTAGAGCTCTTGCTTGTTAGCTGGCTCGACTTTTTCATTTTGTGGAATAGCTGTTCGTCAATCAATGTTTGAATCCGCCAGATGTAACATTCTTGCCTTTTTCTTTGTCGTCTTCTTTGTGTTGTTTGAAGACAGATAAGTCGATGCTGGAGCGCTTGCCCTGCTCTGATTTCTTGCTCTTAGCTTGCTCGTACTCCATAGGAATCCAATCTTCTCCGAAACCAGGATTGACGTCTACAGCTCGAAATTCTTTTCCAGGAGTCAGTGCATTCATACGCTCTGCATCGAACTCTGCAACTGCTTTGTAGTCTCCTGACGCTTGTATCAGTCTTCGTGTTTCAAGAGCATACAGTGAACTGAGCGGTTTTGCTTTTCCAGGAGCAAACTTTAGAGTATCTGAAATACCCTTTCCATCTGATACAGACTGCAGCTCAGTGATGTACTGAGCTAGGTCAATTTGACCATCAGATAGAGCCTTTTGTAGCACTTTGTTTTCTGCCTTTTGTTCTGGAGTCCAGTCGGCTTTCACTCCTTTTTTATCTCTAAGCTTTAAGGAATCTGGAAGCTCTACTCCAGTAAGCGATTTAACCACACCTTGTATACTTTCTGCATCAAGTTGAGAAATTAGAGACGGTAAGATTGATTTGGCTAGCTCCTCTTTGGTCATTGGTGCATCTTTAGGAGGAAAATCCCAGCCGAGAAAAGACTGCTGGTCGAGCAACGTTGCAAAGTCTCTGTTACCTGTTTGAATCGCTTGCGTTGCAGCATTCATTCTTGCCCTTGCTACTATCATTTCATCAGTTGCAGGGCCGCCCTCATCAGGAATCTTGTTGAGCTCCAGTTCGGATATTTGTTTCGACATGTTGAAGATTTTAGACATTGCATTCTTAAATTCCGTATCTGCTCTCTGTCGTTCTAGATTGCCCATCTTAGTCGATTCCATCTGCATACGATTTTGCTGAAGCTCTATATTCTGAAACTGAATATCTAGCTCGGCCGCTCGATGCGTGCCTAGTGCTTTCTGAACAGCATCTCTACGCTTGCCTTCTTCTTTGGCAATCCGCTCACGAGTTTCTTCTCGCTCCATGCTGAGAACGAAGTCGAGAATGTTTCTTCCCCATCCTGTTGCACCTACTGGTGCTGGAATCATCATAGCCATAATTAAGCACCTCCTCCTGCATACATCATAGCAGCTTGCAGTGCCAGCTTACCCCAGTCCACATCGCCGCCATCGCTTTCGCTACCGCTGCCTCCTTGAGAGTCGCCAAACATCTTGGAAGCTGCCATTGTTAGATTTGCAATATCACCCAAAGGACTATACCCCTGAAAACCTACTGTCTCCATTGTTGGAGCTCCGAATCCAGCTTGTGCTAGCGACCACCAAGGACTTGCCTCGGGTCTGGTTCTTAACCACTCCTGATATGCCGCAGTCAGTCCAGCCTGTTCCTGAGCTTGGAACATCTGAGATGCCCCAGCCTGTTGCATAAACCGTTGGTAGGGTAGAGACAGTGCTCCTGCCCTTCTTCCTGCTGCGGCCTCAAGACTTGCGGCTCCAAGCTGCTCACCTCGTTGCAGAGTAGAGAACAGAGTTGGAGCAACGTAGCCTCCATAGAACCTGCTGGCCTCTTCTGACACTCCTTTGCCCCTGCCTCGAGAGTAGTACACTCCTGGTATGTTGAAGCCTTCTTTAATCATTGGCATAACTGTATCTTCCCAAGTTCTCATAACTGGAGTTGCATAGGTTTCTTGCCACTGCTTGGTTGCTCTCTCTGGACTAAATGTATATGCAGGAGTTCCTTGAATCATGTCAAGAGTAGCTCTTGATATATCTTCACCAAATGGTGAGCCTGAGAATGTTTGATATGCTTGATTAAAGAGCTCAGGAGTTCCAGCTACCATTGTGCCAGGATAAGGTGTAGCTCCCTGTCCGAGCATCGGTAGAATGTTCTCGATGTACTTCTGAAGCAGCTTCTGCTGCTCAGTAGACAGCTTAGACACACTCTCTACCTTAGACTCTTGTCCTTTGAATAAGTCGTCAAAAAAGCCCATTGTTATAATCTCCTCGTAATTGTTTTAGCTAAACTTGGATAACTGATTGTTTACTATTGTCAGTCTTTCAAGAAGCCTTGCTCTTTCACTGAAAAGAAAACTTTTGTTTATTACTTCCTTGATAGTAATGTTTTCCGAGACTATAAGTTCATTACCATCAACTGTATATACTTTTTTGTTTAATTCCACTAGCATTTTATTATCTCCATTATCAATTAAAGTGTATAACACACCTTGCTAATATATGGGTTCCGCCTCCTCCGGCTGTAACAGTTTCAATACAATGTCCAAGTTCGTGCAAATGCTGGTCTATTTCAGGTATTCCTCCACCTGGTGGAACCGCATTTGTAGCATCTGCATACCCTGCTTCAGTTACGGAGGTTCTTACCCAGTTTCCTCTGGTTGCTGTGGTATTATCTTCCATAGCAATATCTACAATTCCGTTTACAACTACCCACGCTTCTGCATCATCTGCTATTCCGCTATCTAAAAATACCCCTATACATTCCGTATCATCAGCAGCAGTTAAAATAACTGCATCATTCGTTGCAGGGTCAGCTCGAACTATTTGTCCAGCTACAGTGTTGGCTCCTGTCGTATTTGTTAATTTTATAGCATAACCACCTATCGCAGTCATTTTTATTTTAGTTGCTACTTCGGTTGTTGAATTGATAATCAATTTACTATTAGTGTCTATACGTCCGTCAGTACCATCAGAGTATAATTCAAAATCTGTAGCAGTTGCTCCCATTCTAATGTGGTGATTGTCCGCCGCTACAGTAAAGTTCGTTGCATCAAATGTGAAATCTTTTGCTCCGAAACCAATTGCAAATGAATCCGCAACAGCATTAGCGGCATCTAATCCAATCATAGTCGCTCTATCAGCAGTAGCTTGGACGTTTTTACCTAATGCAATAGAACCTTCACCCGTTGATTGCATTATGGCACTTGCACGCCCCATACAAATTGAACCGGCTCCAGATGAATTTAATCCAGATGCTGATGTCGAATAACCCATAGCAACAGCCCCAGTCCCTGTTACTTTAATGTCTCCGCTGTTGGCATAGCCAGAAGCAAAACTACCAAAGCCACTTGCTCTAATTTCCGCAGTTGCACCAGCAGCATAGCCAGAAGCAGAAGCACCAGAGCCTGTAGCTTGTATTATGGCATTGTTAAGAACAGTTCCTCTTGCGTGAGTACCACTTGTTGTAGCTTGTATAGTACCAGCACTTCCGTCTCCAAAGGCTGAACTTCCGCCACCAGATGCAATTACTTCAAAACCCCAAGCAATAGAACGGCTTCCTGATGCTGTGCAAAGATAACCTTGTAATGAAACCTCTGCACTTCTGAACTTAGCCATATCAACAGGAGTACCAGCTGAGTTAACATTAAAAACAATATCTTTAGCTTGGTCGCTGTTTACTATCGTTAAATCAGCAGGAGTATCAGCGTCGTGGGTTATTGAAGACCCGTCTATAGTGATATTATCAACAACTAATTTGCCTGCGTGAACATCACCAGCTACATCAAGAAGGACAGAAGGCGTAATCGTGCCGATGCCAACAAAGCCGTCTTTATCAATTACCATTCTATCTTGGAGGCTCTTAGAACTATCTGCCACAGCAAAATATAACTTAGAATTTTCTCCTATAGTTCCTATTTCACCATATATCCTTGCTAAAGTGCCACCGAAGCTTGCATGCGAATTATAAAATTCAAGCATTGGACGACTGGTCGCTTTCCAACCAGTGTCAACTATCCTCAAACCGTCATAGTTACCATCCCCTATCTCTCCAGCATCAATATCAAGTCTATAATTCGGTGTCGTTCCAATACCGACATCGCCTGTTAAGTAATTGATAGACATAGCAGGTTCTGTATCTATAGAAGCTCCACCACCTATTTCCAACCTGCTTCCTCTTACATTGAGTTGAACAATATAAGCCCCAGTTTTTCCGCGTATCCATA
>SDBU01009564.1_pt1 | contig 10844 bp, 1 predicted proteins | sample 2277071 | NCBI WGS metagenome assembly SDBU01 (sample SAMN10397929, study PRJNA504765) | marine sediment metagenome | isolation source: marine sediment core GS08_GC12, 126 cmbsf | place: Arctic Ocean: Gakkel Ridge, Loki's castle | collected 2008
CCATCGTGGAACGCATCATTGAGAACCTGGCTGCATGCGAGCTGCGTGATTTTATCCTCGTGGTCAGCCCAGCGGATCGCGCCATCAGAGAGCACTTCCAGGGGGATACGACCCTGGATGTCAATATACACTCCGTCTACCAAACCAGAAGGTTGGGCACAGCGGACGCCCTCAAGCAGGCTGCACCGTATTTGAAAGACGATTTCGTGCTCTCGGCTTGCGACAACATTTATTCATCAGGAGATGTGCAGCGCTTGATTGCTGCCTGGTCTCACCAGCCTGAAATCCAGGCTTTATTAAGCCTGGAGAGAATCTCCCTGCTGGATACCTGGAAAACGGGTATCGTCACCCTGGAAGGAGATCGAGTGACAGGCATTGTAGAGAAGCCCACTCCCGATCAGGCCTCTAGCAACATTTCCAGCACACCCTTGTATTGCTTTTCAACCCGGATATTGGACTACCTGCCCCGGGTCCAGTTATCACCACGGGGTGAGTATGAACTCCAGGAGGCAATCCAACTAATGATCGATGAAGGAGAGAGAGTTTATGGGCTGTTTTTGCATGATCGTCTTCACCTGACAACTGCTGAAGACCTGCTTGAGATAAACCTGCACTTTCTCAGGAACCAGGTTGAAGACTACCAGGTTGACGCGCAAGAGGTTGGTCCGGGTACAAGCTTCCTTCCGCCAGTTTGTATAGAAGCGGGGGTTGTGATCGGCTCGGGCTGCAAGATCGGTCCCAATGTCTACATTGAGAAGTATGCGTGCATTGGGGAGCGTGCGCAGATGGAGAATGTGGTCGTTCTCAGGCAGGTAGTCATTCCGGAGAGGGTTGAGTTGAAGAACCAGGTAGTAATTTAATTAAGAGTGTTCCGCGGAGGGTTGTTTTACACAGAAATTTGTTAGATCTGATCTTCTTATACTGGAAATTTAATCGCTATGGTTCATTAACTATGTAGTGATCTACTCCTAACCACCCTTAGGATAGTTACGACTATGGCTTTATTTTATCCTGCATTGGACCGAAATCCTACAGATGTGGTGTGATGGTCTAGTTCACCTCAATCTCAGCCACGGAATTGTAAACACAAGTCGGAATGTAAGAATAACGAACGATCTGCTCTGACTTAGTGACCCCCGTCAAGACGAGAATTGAGTCCATCCCGTTTTGCACTACGCCGATGGTGTCGGTGTCTGTGTGAATATCGCATCTCTATTAGATCGTAAAGAAATCGTATTTTGACATTTAATATTCTTAGTATTCAGCTATACAATTACGCTAGAATTAGATCTGGGAAATTCTGTTATCGGGGAATCACGATTTTTTTGATTTTCAGCTCCGCCTTCATAAAATATTGATATCAATCTAGTAGTGCAAACCAATAATCAAGATAATCGTGATATGGTTTTGGTTGTGGAGGCAGCAAATATGCGAATCTAAGCGATTGAATGGTTCATCCAATTTGAATTATCCAAATCGAGATTAAATCAAAACGCGTGACGTTATTGGCATAATTCTTGTAATAATTCATCCTTGAGGATTATAGATAATAAATCCAGCAATAAACTGGACCAACACCATGCCCCGCTCCTGGAAAAAGATTTAATGATATCTCGATCGTTACCAAGCGATCGATAACACTATCTCTTGCTACTCCACTGCTATCGTTTACGACTAACTCTTGTTAACTGATGACAGTGCGCAATCGACTTCCCCAAAAATGCCATCCGAGTCAATCTGCCAGATTTGAAAACCATCGACCCCCATATGTAATTTCACCATCAATAAAACGCTGCCATTAACTTATTTGAAAAGCTGTTAGAACATCGCCAAAATATGGTATCCTTTTAGTGCGGGTATTCACAAATCAAGCGATCCCATTTCCATATCATAAAATTCGTTGAAGGGGTGTGAAAATTACAATGGAAAAGGAAAACCACAAGCTACTTCCCAATAAAATACACCTCCCCAGTCCCGGCAAGAAATCCCAGTTCGCTAGGTATAAATTTCCATACATCTTATACTCGGTATTTGCTTTGGGATTGGCCATGCTCCTTTCGTTCAATTGGTTCTCAGTTGGATCCGCCCAAGGTGCAGCTGCCTCTATCCGAATGGTTGGTGCAATCGAAGCTGAAGGGCTTGGTATACAAAACCCGGCTAATTTCGCTTTGTCCCAGGATGAGTCAAGTTTGAATGTACGAGTCGCGGCCAGTTCGGATGATGCCGAAGAAAGAGTTGATGGGTCATAAATGAGTGGATAGCACCGCTCAGTATTCCAAACCCAGCGAGCGGGATTTGGAATGTGCGGTTGAACGGCTAGAGTTGGAGGGATCTATGTTTTCAAACAATCAATCTAGGAGCTGCAGAGGCGGTTTTCAAGCCAGCGAGTTAGGAGTTTTTATTGCCGGAAGACAGGGTTTTCTTGTTTTCATTTTTCTGGTGGGTATTCTGCTCATCGTTTCGTCGGTGGGGTACTCCATTGGCTTCGCCGCGCCTGCGACCATCCGGATCCCCCAAGACTACTCCACCATCCAGGCGGATATCGATGCAGCCCTGAGCGGCGATATCGTGACGGATACGTCGACCGACCCCTTTACACTAACTCAGACGGCTTCAAACACTCCTTTGACGACCCTCACTTTCGATCAGAATGCCTTTCGGATACGCACCGATGACTCAGTGGGATTGAATTTCGACTCCGACTGGGCAGGGGCACTCAATGAGAATGTTAGCTTATGGCCTGACACCGAGTTTCGTATTCGCTTTGAAGTGGAAGTATCCGGGGGATCACTGAATGAGGGTTTTGAACTTTGGTACTCGCGCGATGGTGGTGCTTACGCTATTGTTCCCAACAATGCAACCCCGCATGCGGCAGGATCGAATGACGGGCAAAAAACTGTTCAGGCCGTCCCCTCGGCGCAATACACCGACCTTGACGCGACTACTAACCTTCTTGATGGAAGCAGTGATACGTTCATCGCCGGAACTGGAAATCATGATAATGCAGCACCTGCTGTCTCATTTTCCGACTCTCCACATACCGAGCTTGAGTGGACTATTATCATCCGCAAGCTATACGATGACAATGGGCACAACCCGGATGGGACAACCTTTGATTTCAGGGTCCGCAAAGCTGGAGGTATCGAACTTGACACTTACACTTACACGCCCAGAGTCACGGTGCTTAACAAACCCGGACACATTGGCGGCACGGTGATCGAAACCCCGATGCGCTATTTTGTGGTTGACAACGATGGCAACTTCTATTACTTATGTGAGTATTCGGATACCAACAACAATTCGGTGATGATGAAATCCATGGACGGGGGAACCTCCTGGAATCCGGTGGATGTAACAGGTGCATCGACAAGCAGCGATCTTGAAGCTGGGGACATGGACCTGCGCGGCAATACGATCTATGTCACATTACAGGGACCGGGTTCAGCTCAAACTGTAAGGCACCATCGGTTTAACGTTTCCACGCATCCCACGAACCCTGACATATGGGCGCTTATTGATGAGGAAGTCGATACCGCGCCAAATCCAGCCAATCAGAACACCGCGATTGTTCAACGATCATTAACTACAGTTATCGCATACCGTGGCGATCCGATATCCTCTAAAGAGCAAATTTACTACCGAATTCGCAGTGGAGGGTCGTGGGGATCGGAGCTTCAGCTTGACAGTGAGACAGGGGTGGATTTCAAAGGTGTTGGGATGGTCAGGGATTCGACAAACAAAATTCATTTCGTTTACACTGCATCTGACGGTACTAACGGATATATCTATTTGCGGACACTTTCGACCGACAATTCGCTCGAAATCCGTCAAACTATCCATTCCGAAGTGGGGTTGCAAAGCAGTAAAGATAAAGTCTACATAACTCCACCGTTTGTGTGGAATGACGGCGGCACCGAACGTGTTGGTATCGGTTTCCGAAAGGAATCCGATTTACTCTTCTTCAGGTCGTGGAATGCGAGCACCGAGGTATTGGATCCAGAGGAGTCTGTCTCCGATAACACGGTTGTGCCAAGTGGAGCCGACAGCCATACTACCGTTGCTGATATTGTTGCAGATGATGCCACTGGTGACCTATATGTGCTCTATGGTGAAAAAAATACTGAAGACATGTTCTACGATACACGTCTCGAGGGCGGAACATGGGGTATTGACACTGAGGAGCATGATATTGTGAACGTGGATTGGATACGTGCCAAAGTGTTTGCCCACAGTGCCATCAATGGCGGGGCCAAGGTGCTGGGGTACATCTGGGACGACGGGTCAGATGGTGGTGTAGGTAAAACACGTTACGACGAAAGGATGCTTGTAGAAGCGAACGTCGCCCCTATCGCCAACGACGACACCGCCATCACATCCCAAAGCACATCCAAGACGGTCGACGTAGCAGCCAACGACAGCGACCCAAATGGTAACCTGGACCCTGCATCCGCCAACACCGACTGCACAATATGCTCTGCTACGTCCAACGGCGCCCTGGTCAACAACGGGGACGGCACCCTCACCTACACACCAGATCCACAATATCAAGGTCCAGACAGCTTCGTCTACGAGATCTGCGATACTGAGCCGCTATGTGATACCGCTACTGTAACCATTACGGTCACGGTTCCAAACGATCCCCCGGTGGCCAACGATGACAGCGCCAGCACGCCCGAAGACACATTCGTGACGGTCGACGTGGCAGCCAACGATACGGACCCAGATGGCAACCTGGACCCGGCTTCGGCAAACACGACTTGTGCTTCCTGTGCAGAGCCTGAGAATGGGACGCTGGTCAACGACGGAGATGGCGCCTTCACTTACCTCACCAGCCCGGACTTTAACGGCGCTGAAAGCTTCGTCTACGAAATCTGCGACGTCTTGGGGCTATGCGACACGGCCGCGGTGAGTCTCACTATCACCCCAGTTGTAGATCCACCGATCGCCAACAATGATAATGTTGCAACGACGGCGGGTACACCAAAGACGATCGACGCTGCGGCCAATGATCACGATCCCGATGGCGACCTGGACCCTGCCTCCGCCAACACCGACTGCGCGACCTGCTCAGGACCCTCAATGGGGACGCTGGTCAACAACGGGGATGGCACCTTCATTTATACATCGAATCCGGATTTCGACGGTACCGACAGCTTTGTCTACGAGGTCTGCGACATCAGCAGCATGTGTGACACTGCCACCGTGAGCATCACCGTTGCAGGGACCATTTTTGAAGTACGGGTTGCGGCCAGTTCAGATGATGCTGAAGAAAGAGTCTCTGGCGGTGTGTCTCTATCTAGTTCGGATCTCGAGTTAGTTTTTGACTCCGGTGGTGACCAGGTGGTTGGAATGCGTTTCAACGGGATCAACATACCTCCCGGAGCAATTATTTCTAATGCCCTAATTCAGTTTCAGGTGGATGAAATTAATGCCGTGGCAACCTCACTCACCTTTCAAGGTGAAGACGTTGATAATGCCGCGACTTTTATCGACTCAAACTGGAATGTTTCCTCCCGTCCAAGGACAGCGGCTGCTGTCGCGTGGTCACCGGTGGCGTGGAGTACAAGGGGGGAAGCCGGAGTTGACCAGCAAACCCCTGATATCTCCTCGGTCATACAGGAAATCGTCAACCGTCCCGGATGGATGCAAAACAATTCACTTGTCGTCATAATTTCCGGTACTGGTGAACGGACGGCTGAAGCGTATGATGGCGATCAAGCAGGTGCACCCTTGCTGCGTGTTGAGTATATGTTGGGCAATACACCACAGGTTTCGATCAGCACCCCAACGGATGGAGCATCATTCAATCAAGGAGATGCAATCAATTTTACTGCCATTGCTGCGGACATCGAAGATGGAGACTTGACTCCGAACATCTCGTGGGAGTCAAACATAGATGGGTTCATAGGCACGAGTGGCAACTTCCAACGCTCCAACCTTTCCTTCGGTGTACACACAATCACAGCTTCAGCGACCGATAGCAGCGACCAGACTGGCATTGATCAGATCAGCATTTCAGTGACCGGCCAAGGGGGGAACCTGCCCCCAGTGGTCTCAGCCGGACCTGATCAAACAGTCAGCTTTTCCGATGGTGCTACCCTTGACGGGACCATTTTCGATGATGGCTTGCCGATACCACCTGGTGTAGTAACCGCTTCATGGGGCCTGGTTAGTGGACCGGGTACGGTCAATTTCGCTGACTCCAGTGCTACCGATACAACCGCAAGCTTCTCCTCGGAAGGTTTTTATACGCTGCGTCTGACTGCTGACGACAGTGAACTTTCTTCCAGCGATGAGGTGCAAATCTCCGTCTATCCATCAGCTCCATTTGACTTCGAAGTACGAGTTGCGGCCAGTTCAGATGATGCTGAAGAGAGAGTCAGTGGAAGTATGTCTCTGACAAGCTCCGATATCGAATTAGTATTTGACTCTGGCGGCGACCAGATAACCGGCATGCGCTTCAACCAGATCAATATCCCACCTGGAGTTACCATAACTAGTGCTTATATCCAGTTCCAGGTAGACGAGCTAAATTCTGAGGTAACATCGCTGACCATTCAAGGCGAAGACGTCGATAACTCAGCTACATTCCTGTCAAGCGGAGGGAATATATCCTCCCGTCCCCGTACAACAGCTGCAGTCCCTTGGTCGCCAATACCATGGACAACCGTAGGTGAAGCTGGTCTTGATCAGCAAACCCCTGACATCAGTTCAGTCATCCAGGAGATCGTCAGCCGACCTGGTTGGGTGCAAGACAATTCATTGGCCATTATTATCTCTGGTACTGGTGAGCGGACAGCCGAAGCGTTTGACGGTGATCAAGCTGGTGCACCCCTACTGCATGTCGAGTATAACTCACCTTCCAGTGTTCACGTCCCACTTGTAACTATCAGTGCTCCGCTGGATAACGCCACCTTTAACCAAGGGGATGAAATCATCTTCTCAGGTAGCGCTATCGACTATGAGGATGGTGATATCACAGCAAATCTCCAATGGGTATCTAGTTTGGATGGCCCCATCGGTAATGGTGACTCTTTCACCTTATCCAACCCATCAATAGGTGACCACTCAATATCGGCTATGGTGACAGACAGCGGTGGGAATTCTGGCTCCGCGAATATTAATCTCAAGGTTTTTGCCAATTCTTCAATGATTGTCGGTGCGGGAGACATTGCAAGTTGCAACAACGTAAGAGATGAGGAAACAGCAAAGTTGATCGATAATATCCCTGGTACCGTCATCACTTTGGGTGATAATGCTTATCTGGATGGATCAGACACAGATTTTAATGACTGTTATGATCCAACTTGGGGTCGTCACAAAGCCCGTACCCGCCCAGCAGCTGGCAACCATGATTATTACACCCCTGAAGCTTCAGGCTACTTCAATTACTTTGGTGAAGCCGCGGGTGATCCGGATAAGGGATATTACAGCTACAACGTTGGGGATTGGCACATTATCGCCCTAAATAGCAATTGTTTAGAGGTTGGAGGCTGTGACGGCGCCTCTACCCAGGGTCAGTGGCTGCAAGCTGATCTGGCTGCGAATCTCACCACATGCACGCTGGCTTATTGGCACGAACCACTATTCAGTTCCGGCACTGTCCGCGGCGGCGATACCAGTATCCAGGATTTCTGGCAACTGCTCTATGATGCTGGCGCAGATGTCGTCTTAAACGGCCACGAACACAACTATGAACGCTTTGCTCTACAGGATCCGAATGGCAATGCGGATCCAGGGCGTGGAATTCGTGAGTTTGTAGTGGGCACGGGTGGCGCTGGACTGTATCCATTAGGCCCACCTTTACCTAATAGTGAGGTGAGAGACAGCATTGCACATGGGGTTCTGAAATTGACGCTCAACCCAACTAGCTACGATTGGGAGTTTATCCCAATTGCTGGACAGACATTTACCGATACCGGTAGTGCAGCGTGTGTTAGCACATCACCTGTGAACCAGGCGCCATCGGTTAACGCAGGATTAGACCAAACCATCACCCTACCCAACAATGCTGGCCTGGATGGCACAGTCAGTGACGATGGCTTACCAAATTCACCTGGTACTGTGACAACAACCTGGAGACAAATCAGCGGTCCTGGGACAGTGACCTTTGGGGATGCTGCTGCAATCGATACCACTGCCAGCTTCTCCACAGATGGCCTCTACGTTCTGCGCCTGACGGCAGACGACAGCCAATTGACTGCCTTCGATGAGATCACCGTAATCGCCAGTACCCCACCACAGCTCGTCTCTCCTGCGGATGGAGTCACCGGCGTTTCCACTTCACCCTACCTGGAGGTAACTGTATCCGATCCGGAGGGGGATAATTTGACGGTGACCTTTTATGGCCAGCCTACGGTACCTGCAGCGGGTTCGGATTTCACTATCATTGCGATGCCCGACACCCAGCACTATGTGGATGATCCGGCCAATTATGCTAACTTCAGCGCCCAAACCGAATGGATTGTTGACAATAGGGTCCCCTCAAATATTGAATTTGTTACTCACCTGGGGGATCTTGTGGAGAACGGCAATAACAATGGTGACGATACAGAATGGCTGATAGCCGATGCGGCGATGGGTTTGTTGGAAGACCCCGCCACCACCCTGCTGACCTACGGTATTCCATATGGTCTGGCGGTCGGTAATCACGACATCTACAGTGGCGGCACCAGCCGGAGTGCCTCCTTCAATAATTTCTTTGGCGTCAGCCGCTTCCAGGGAAGGACCTATTATGGTGGGCATTATGGAACCCTGAACGATAATAATTACGAACTGTTCAGCGCCGGTGGCTTAGATTTCATCATCATCCATTTTGACTACAACAACACGCCCGACCCTGCAATCCTAACCTGGGCGGATAATTTATTGCAAACCTACAGCAATCGGCGAGCTATTGCGGTTGCCCACAAGATGCTTGACACCGGTAATCCCGGCAGCTTCAGCACCCAAGGGCAAGCAATCTATGACGCATTGAAGGGTAATCCCAACCTGTTCTTGCTGCTGGGTGGACATTTTTCCGGTGAAGGCCAGCGAGAGGATACTTATAATGGTAATACCGTCTATTCGCTGGTATCAGATTACCAGGGTCGCGCAAACGGTGGCGATGGCTGGTTGAGGATCATGGAGTTTTCACCGGCGAATAATGAGATTGGAGTTAAGACCTATTCACCCGTATTAGACCAGTTTGAAACCGACGCGAACAGCCAGTTTACATTATCCTACAACATGCTGGGTGATAATTTTCAAGTAATCGGTACAAATACAAATGTCCCTTCTGGTTCAAACACCAGCACCACGTGGTCCGGTCTAGACAACAACACCGAGTATGAGTGGTACGTAACTGTGGACGACGGCAGCACTATCACCACAGGGCCAACCTGGTCATTCACAACCGAGTCTTCATCCAACACAGCACCAATGGCGACGATCGGCGCTCCAACCGATGGTGCAGCCTTCGACCAAGGTGTCAGTATCACCTTCACCGGCAGTGCCAGCGATAGTGAGGACGGCGACGTCACCACCAGTCTCCAGTGGGTTTCCAACCTGGATGGATCCATCGGCTCGGGGGCCTCCTTCTCCCGCTTCGACTTGTCTGTTGGCTTGCACACCATCACCGCCACCGCCACTGACAGCGGTGGGCTGACCGGTTCTACTCAAATCACGATCACTGTCAACGGTCTGCCGCTGGCCAATGGCGACACGGCTTCGGTGGCTGAGGATAGCTCGGTCAATATCGACGTTCTCAGTAACGATGAATTTGGCGGTGACGGACCTTCGTCAACCCCCATCACCATTCTCACTCCCCCAAGCAATGGCTCAGCCTCGGTCAATGAGAAAAGCACCCCGACCGACCCAACCGATGACACAGTTGACTACACTCCGGACGCCGACTACAACGGCCCCGACAGCTTCACCTACGAGATCTGCGATGCAAACGCCGACTGCGACCCCGCCACAGTCGATATCACCGTCACCTCGGTGGACGATTTCCCGCTTGCCAATGACGACACAGCTACGGTGGCTGAGGATGGCTCGGTCAATATCGACGTTCTAATCAACGATGACTTTGGCGGTGATGGACCTTCATCGAGTGCTATCACCATTTTCACATCCCCCAGCAATGGCACAGCCACAGTCAATGTGAGCACCACACCGACTGATCCCACCGATGACACGTTCGACTACTTCCCAACCGCTAACTACAGCGGCCCTGACAGCTTCGTCTATCAAATCTGTGATGCGGACGCAGATTGCGTCAACGCCACTGTCGATATTACCGTCACCCCGATCAACGATCCTGTAGCCAATGACGATGTCTCTTCAGTAGATGAGGATAGCTCAGTTCATATCGATGTTCTTAATAACGATGACTTTGGCGGTGACGGACCATCCTCAGGCTCCATCACGATTGTCACACCCGCGAACGATGGCACGGCCACAGTCAATGTGAGCGCCACACCGGCCAATCCAACCGATGACACAATCGATTACACGCCAAGCGCGAATTACAACGGTTCTGACAGCTTCACTTACCAGATCTGTGATGCAAACAACGACTGCGACCCCGCTACTGTCATTGTCACCGTCAACGCGGTCAACGATCTGCCGACCGCCAATGACGACACAGCTTCGGTGGCTGAGGATAGCTCGGTCAATATCGACGCTCTCACCAACGATAACTTTGGTGGTGACGGACCATCGTCGAGCGCCATCACGATTGTCACAATCGCAGGCAATGGCACCGCCACGGTCAATGTGAGCGCCACCCCGACCGATCCCACCGATGACTCCATCGACTACTCCCCGACCGCCGACTATAACGGTCCCGATAGCTTCGTCTA
>SDBU01009565.1_pt1 | contig 10844 bp, 10 predicted proteins | sample 2277071 | NCBI WGS metagenome assembly SDBU01 (sample SAMN10397929, study PRJNA504765) | marine sediment metagenome | isolation source: marine sediment core GS08_GC12, 126 cmbsf | place: Arctic Ocean: Gakkel Ridge, Loki's castle | collected 2008
TGCCGTGTCCTTTGAATCCTGCCATGCTACTTACCCGTCTAAAATCTTACTAAGAAATCTTAGACTAAGAGACCCAAATAGATACTATAGTTTTTGGTAATGCTCAAAAACCAAGGAGGTAATAATGAGCAAGAAGCTGTACGTAGGAAATCTATCGTTCACAACTACGGTAGAGGAGCTGAAGGATCTCTTCAGCGAATACGAGAGTGTCGAAGATGTCAAAGTCATTACGGATCGTGACACAGGTCGCTCCCGTGGATTTGGCTTTGTAGAATTAAGTTCCGATGAAGAGGCTGAAAAGGCCATCAAGGCTCTTAATGGACATTCCCTAGGGGATAGAGAGATTGTGGTCAATGAAGCGCGCCCCAGGAGAGATCGGGATTCTGGAGGTGGAGGTGGAGGTGGTGGTGGCTACCGACCGTCCAGGTACTAAGAGATAAATAAGAATTACGAGCTCCGCCGCTGGTGTCATTCGCCAGCGGCGTGCTAGGCAATATCCCTCCAACTACTACTCTCAATCCCCTACCCCACTTAAAACATGAGCATCTTAGGATTTTTGAAGCTGGTTAGAGCATTCTCGAATGAGATAATTAGCAATAATAAAGACTAGGGTTTACCTGGGGGGGGTCTTTAAAAACTCGTACCTCGAAGTGACCATTTCCTTCTCCGCAGAGTGTTTCTGAGCTTACTATATGTTCAACAAAAACGAACCGATCCGAAATCTCAGAACAGAACTCAGAGAGAATTACAAACGGACTAACCAAGAAAGTAATTGCCCAAATTAAGGATGGGGTTCTCCCGGATGGTAGATCATGGTGCCGCCACTCCTCTTAATGGATTACATCGCTTAACTTAGAGTTGACAATGACACAATTGCAGTTTTGCGCTAGCCGAAGGTTGTCTGACTCTATATACCTTGTGAGCTCAAAACATTTTCCTCATCCTTTCTCGCAGCAGCCATCAAATTGCGGATATGTGCCTTTGCCCAGAGGAAGGCCACCGCCGCTCCCACAGTGTTGCCCACTGCTATGCCAAACCAGACTCCCAGAAGACTCTGCTCTAGGAGGAAAGCGAACACCAGGGAGAATAGAGGCGTCAATAGGAGGGTGCGGATAAAGGTTGCTATGAGGGCGTTGATTCCCTTGCCTGTACCCTGGAACATAGCAGAGGACAATATTCCAAAGGCTGCTACCGGATAGAACAGGCACATTATTTTCAAGAAAACTACCAGATCATCTGCGATCCGAGCCGTAGCCTCGGCCTGGGTGAACATAGCCGTGATCTGGTGAGAAAGTAGGAAGGTGGCAATTGCTATGGAGATCTCGATGACAATACCTATCTTCAAGGCATAGATAAAGGCGGTATTAATCTTTTCCAAGGCACCTTGGCCGAAGCTAGCGCCGGTAACCGAGACAACAGCAGTGGCAATTCCAAGAAGAGGCAGTATGGCAATGGTGGCTACTCTCCATCCCGTGGTGTAAACTGCTACCCCGTCGGTGCCGCCGATGCGCACAAGAATGAGATTTATGATCAACATGGTGAATGCCATGGAGAGCTGCTGGGCCGAGGCGGGTAAACCCACCCTGAGGATGTCCCTCACGATTTCTCTTTTGAATCGAAAACCACGAAAACTGAATGAGATGTAGGTGTTCTTCTTGAGGAAGAGCCAATAGAAGAGGATCATGGATGTGACGGCTAGCGATACCATCGTAGCCCAGGCCGCCCCGGCAACGCCAAGCCTGAGCGTATAAATAAAGATAGGGTCCAGTACCATGTTCATGCCGGAACCCAATATCATAGCGAACATAGCTCTCTTGGCATCTCCTTCACTGCGGAGTATGGTAGCTGCAATGCTGACGAAAAATACAATTGTGGTACCGGCGAACATTATTCTGGCATAGGATACTGCCATTCCAATGGTTCTTCCGGCGCCCAACCGAAGAAAAATGTTCTCAGCGAAGACGAACAGCGGGATGGTGAAAAACACCGCTGCCAGGAGCATTATAATGATGGTATGGGCTGCAACGGCATCTGCGCCCTTCTTATCTCTGGCTCCGATCCTGCGGGATATGGCAGACCCACCCCCCAGTCCTAGCCCCGTAGCTATGGCCATGGCCATGAAGAAAAAGGGGAAAAAGAATCCCACCGCCGACAAGGCATCAGCACCCAGGCCAGAGACCCAAATAGCATCAACCAGGTTGTATATTATATGTACCGACATTGCTGCGATCATTGGCAAGGCGAGCTTGATGATGGCTTTTTTGGGGTCACCCAACAGAGTCTTGATGCCCTCTGTCTCGATTTTGGGAGAGGGCGTATCTGAGGGGGACTGTCCGGGGGATTGTTCAGTCATGAGAATTTCCTTCGTTGTTTATCGAACTGGCTAAAAAACAAACTATGGCCACTTATTTCCCAATTAATTCCGGTGCTATCAGTTTCTGTTTCTCCTGTGCGTAGATTGTTACATCATATAGCACAATAGTTGGATGTATAACTATTGTTTCTGGCAAATGTTTCTGGCAAACCAAAATCAGCCTTGACGGCAAAGTTGTTCAATTAGAATTATGATGTGGCCGTAGCAGGCCTCATTTCTCTACCAAAACCTAAGTTCGACAGCTGATGTTGCTATTTCTTGCAACTGTTACCGAGAATCCAAGGACCGAAAATAGCGTTTTCCTGTCAAACTTGGGTTAAAATGTAAAAGTGTACTTCTTAGTGATTTTGTATGGTGCCATATGGCCTCTGATGATATAGTATAGGGAAAAAGAGATTGAGCTTGGAAGACTAACAGGAGGTTAATGGCTATGGTCCTATCGAGCCATGTTCTTGAGCTCTATCCAGAAGGGGGCAAACTGTCCTTTCCTTTGTCGCCCGGGCGATCCTGGAGGTAGCAAAGTTCACGTTCAATCTGGGCGAGTGAGGGATTGATAAACTTCTCTGGCTAGTCTTTCCTGCTCTTTTTCATTTAGCGTAAACCCACCCTCTAATTGGCTGAAATATTTATCAATTACTGGGTTTCTTCTCCTCAGTTTGTGGAGCTCTTCATTCTGTGTTTTGATTTTCTGTGAAATCTCTTCTAAATCAATATCCAGACTAAACTTTTGATTAAAAAATTCAAGTACCTTTTTCCAAGCTTTCGGATCTTCTACTGGAGCAAGATAAAAAGGAATTTCTGCCCAAAGACTCACTCCAGGAATATTTCTCTTTTTGGCTGCACAGAGGAGATGATTTGATAGAGCTGATTCTCCTGCGTAGTTCATATCTACCAGTCCAAAATCCTGAAACATTTTTTTAAGCCCTGGCTGGTTAAAAACCGTGAATATCCTCCTAGGGCTGGTGTGGGAGATTGAAGAAATAGTTCCACCGATAGTGTAGAGGATTCTTGTGTTAAACATTTCAGCTATGTCTAAAACCGAATTCAGGAACTTATACCATTCGTATTGGGGCTCGCTACTCTTAAAAATTATCAAATCCTTTCTTCCACAAAAGTAAAACGTACTTTCTGGAAACTGCACAACATCATTTTCAACTTCAACTCCTCCTAAAGAGAAAAAATCTGTAGGTTTAATTTGGCAGAATTCTTCACTACCTAATTTTTCATTAAAAAAATCAATTACCTTTGTCCCCAGCTTACCAGCATCTTTACCCCAACCTACTATTAAAGATGGACGCTTAAGTTCTGGTGTTTTAGAAAGTCCAAGGAGGTCTTTGTCGATCAAATCTGGTCACCTTCCTTTTGGAGAAATTTCTCAATATCTTCCATGAGTTTTTTCTTATCTTCTGCTGTCATGGTTGGTATTGTGGGGGCAGATTTGACATAGTGGATATCTTTAAATTTCTCAAGTTGGTTTCTTAGTTCTGGAGGCAAGTGCTCATAGAATTTTTCAATAGTTGTCTCTGTTTGAGCAACATGATGATCGAGCTTCCTCAGGTCAAGACTTATTCCTAAAATTTTGGTTAAAACCTCCAGAACGGATTTTGAAGCCTTTGGATAAGCAAAAGGAGATATTTGGAGATAGAATGGTATCTCTCCCATCAAACAGATACCTTCCAATCCTCTCTTTTTAGCTACTCCCAACAGAAGACCATTTAAGCCAGTGATGACATTTTGGTCATCTGTTCCTTCAATCTCAGACATTAAGATGGTATTCTCATATCTTTTAATCTCCTCGATTAGATCTTTTTTATTGGCCACTGCCCACACTTTTGGTTTCAAGGTATGGTGGATCGGTGCTACTGCTGCCCCAGAAGTGTAAACCCTCTGGCACTGAAACTCCTCAGCAACATCTAAAACAAGATTTGCCATTTCATAAGCTTTTTCTCCTCCAGCATAAAGGTTTCCTTTCTCACCAGGTTGTTCTTCTCCGACAAAAAATATCAGGTCTTTTTCACCAACTCTTTTGAAATAAAATTTACTCCTTGGGAATTCTAAATCTCTCAATAAACCTTCTTTGATTGAAACCTTTCTTGGATAGAAGAAGTCCCAGGGTTCTATTTCTCCAAGTTCCTCTGCTCCGATCTCACTTCTTAGGGTATCAACAGCAATTAGCCCAATATTTCCAATGCCTGACCAACAAGCTATCAAATATGGATGGTTAGCTTTTACCTTTTTGAAAATTTTAATTCCCATCTTTACTCCTTATTGATGTTTTTATTTCTCGAATTCTCAATTCTCAAAGACAAGTGTTATTAAATTGTTCTTATTAAATCAAGTTCCCTGCCTCATTTTCTAAAAATTTTTAATTTTCTTTTCCATATTTCCTAATTTATCCTTTTTTCTACCTTAAAATAATACTGCGCAAAGGTGTGGTGCAAACAATCAGCAGACCCATCAGCCCCAGCGCAAGAATCTTTCTCCTATTACTCAATGGTATGGTATCGTCTACCGGTCCGGGATGACCGGCTCCTCCAAGAAATAATATCAGTAGAGCCATCAACCAGTAACCTAGCAGCACCGTTATCAGAACACCTATCAGTGAAATTACTCTGGGTAAAGAGGGTTCGAAGAAGAAAAATCTAAAGAGTTTTTTGCCGCCAAATAAGGCCCTACTTATATGGCCGCCATCGAGCATTCCCACCGGCATCAGATTTAGCATGGTTATCACCATTCCTACCCATCCGGCAAAAGCTAACGGGTGAAGTAAAAGTACACTCTCTGATGGTACTCTGACTAGCCAGTTCCCTAGCCATTGAAACAGAAGTGGCTCAGGTAAGACTATTCCTCTGACTGATTCAATTGGCACTGAAAATGACCAGAGAAGCCCTAATATTGTAACTGGAATCACCACCAAAATCCCTCCAATAGGTCCAGCCGCTCCTATATCAAAAAGTGAATTTCTATTTTCGGGTCGCGTCCTCATCCGGATTACGGCCCCAAAGGTACCTATCAAGGTTGGAGCAGGGATGAAATAGGGAAAGCTGGCCTTTATTCCCCTTCTATCTGCCATTAGCTTATGGCCCATTTCATGACAGCCCAGGATTCCCAAAATTCCCAGGCAGAAGGCTATTGCTCCATGCCAGGCACTCTCAAGTACTCCTAGACTGACAAGGGAGAGTGACTGCAGATAACCTGCTGCCAAAGTAGTGCCCACGGTGGCCACAAAAAGCACCAAGTTTAGCCGAGGTATTGCTACTTTTAGCTTAAATCTTCTGGAAGTATTCTCAAAAGTCATTTTTTTAATTAAGTACCCCCCATGATTTTATTATTGTGTTTAGGTGGCTAACTTGCGTTCCTACTTTCATCGTAATAGAAAAACATCAGTAGGCATCTCTAAAGACAATTTCGATGTGCTAATTCATTTTTAGCACATTCAAGAACCTGTGTCAAGCGAAATCACGATTAGAAGCTAGCTCCAGAGATTTCAGTGCTTTAAAGCGGTCCAAATTTTCTGGAAGACAAACAATCTCTCGGAGGTGAAAATGGAGTAAGACAAAAAAATAAGAGTTTTCAGTCAATAAGGAGGACAAGGCTGGAGGGGATAAGCTAGAAGGGAGGATATCGCTTAAGACGATGATAATATAGCATTTCTGGAGGTAGTTGTCAAATTCTTGAATGGGAATGGTGAGTAGTAGTAATGAGGATTCAGGAGGAGTGTCTCCTGTCCGGACACTTCCTTTTATGTCTTGGGGGAGTTTCAGTAAGGTCAGCGTTTCATTAACATAAGTTTTCGGGAGTCCTACTTGTCTACAGGAAGAATCTGAACCGGCACTGATGCTTTCTCCTTGAAGTGTTTGGCATCAACCAGGGAACCAATGTGTCTGCCTACGTGCATGGGAATGGCTATTTGAGGTCCGATGGTTTTGACTGCCTCTACCGCTTCATCGACGGTCATAACATAGGTGCCGCTCACCGGCAAAAGAGCGATATCGGCATCGATGGACTCCATCTCAGGTATAAACTCGGTGTCACCGGCCTGGTAGATGCGTTGTCCCTCGACACTGAGGAGGAAGCTGGCGTGGCCCAGCCAATGGATAGCTGTTCCAATAACCGGCAATGCTGCCATTAGATAATTTGAATTGCTACTTATGGTTCTAGCATACTAAATCCTGCTTTTGCGTTCTTCTTACGATACGCAGTGCTCTCGGTAATCTCAAGAACTATGACTTCTCCAAGTTTCCATACTTCGATACCGGGGCGAATGCATCCGGATCTCGTCTTTCCCTCTCGTCCCAGTGCGGCGTGCATATGAAGTCTGGGCTTTCCATCGATGTCAGGGAATATAGTTCCTACCGCACAGATCTCATGAACTCCCTCGAGGCCAAAAATTATAGGAACTACGGGTATTGATTTGGTGTCTGCAGGTCCAACAACAATTTTTCCTCCATTTCTAATTCCTCCCACAAGGATACACATACCCCGGGATACCTTGTTTTCCCGGGCAAAGGATTCAATTGCCTCGGGCAACTTATCCCCTTCTTCTAATCTTACGACAAATATTCTCCCAACCTTTCCTTCAGTGTACTTCATTAGCTCGATACCCTATATTGGTTCAAGTGCTCTTATGAAAACAGAGCCTGGGGGTTCTGCGGGACAAAATCTTTCCCCATAGATTCCCAGCTTCATGATTAATTTCGTTAGAAAATTAAGGTACGATTATTTTTGCTTTTTGGGACGGAGCATTCCGCCAATCACACCACCAATCAGGCCAAGAAACGCTGCATAGAGGGAAAGGATCACTAGGCCTGCCCCAATGATACCAGCAACTATCCCGCCCAGAACACCTCCTAGAATTACTCCTAAAAAACCCAGAAGAAACCAGACGATCAGTGCCCCAATTATCCCACTTAGGAATCCCGTAAGAGCTCCTCTCCCAGCTCCACCTCCAGTAATAACTCCATCAAATAAAGCCAGCTAGTATTGGTCCCAGAATAGGCAGGAAACTGAGAAAAGCCATAGCAATAAACCCCACGATGATTCCTACTGCTAACATTTTTGTCTCCTTATCTCTCTTTGACGAGCACCTTTTCACTCACTTCCCTTATGAGTTGTATCACTTACATTAGATGCAGTCATCGTAGTATTTTCGGAGGTCATTGTCAAATTCTCAAATAGGACTTCTAAGTATGGTTTTCTTTTGGTAAAAGACCGATTAGAGAACATAATCCTTTTTTTTACCTTGCATGGGAAAATATGCTATGATGTGAGAAAATCCACAGAGCAAAACTTAACCTGGACCAAGAGTTTTGAGAAAGAAAAAAAGCATATATTTCGACTATGGAGAGAGGTAGAAATGGCAAAAGTGAAAAGAAAGCTAACCTATGGCTTATGGGAAACTCGTATTACTCCTGAGAAAGTGTTCTCTGATATGGTAGTTCTCTCTGAAACTAGAACAGTTGGCAATATGACTTACTGGTTAGAACTCAGGCCTTGGGAAGGAGGACGCACAGTTCTGGTTAGAAGGGATCAGGAGGGAAAGCAGAAAGATATGATAATAGAAGGATTTGATGTGAGAACTCGTGTCCATGAATACGGTGGAGGTGCTTTCGCTATCCATGAAGATTTCTTGTATTTTGTGGACTTTAAGGACCAAAGAATCTACTGCCAAAAAATGGCTACTGAGGAGGCTCCTGTTCCACTAACACCCGAGAAGAATAGGGATGGCTCGCTAGGAAAGTATGCTTCCCTGGAAGTTTCTCCAGATGGTAAAACATTGGTTTTTGTCTATGAAAAAGAGTATGAAAAAGAAGAAAGCGAGAACTTTATTGCATTACTCCCTCTTAGTAGGGATGGGATTCAGGAACCAATTATATTGGCTGGGGGGAATGATTTTTACGCTGACCCAAAAATCTCGCCAAGTGGAAAGTATATTTCCTGGCTAACCTGGAACCATCCCAAAATGCCCTGGGATAGTACCGAATTGGTCCTGGCTCTTTTTGATGGAAAAGGAGCAGTATCTGGCTCAGAAAAGATAATTGCCGGTGGGCTGGAAACCTCAATTTGTCAGACTAAATTTGATCCCCAAGATAGGTTATATTTTGTGATGGATGAAATTATCGATGACTATGCAGATCCTAAAAATTGGTGGAATCTTTATCGGTATACCGAAGGCAAAGTAGAGTCCATTACCGCAAGAAAAGCAGAGTTTGGAGAACCTTTATGGACATTTGGAAGCTCTAGATATGACTTTACCGCTGATGGAATAATTATATGTAGCTATCTAGAAAAAGGAAGAGAGCATCTTGCGAAATTAGATCCAGAATCAGGCGTCTTAGAAGTGCTCGATATACCGCTAGAAGATTTTGCTTTCCTGGATATTGCAGAGAATGGCGATCTTGTTTTCATTGGATCAAACCCAGATCGAGTAACCTCTGTCATGAGATTGAATCTCAGCTCATTAGAAGTTAGTATTCTCAGGAAAAGCTCATCCGTTCAGGTAGATAGAGGTGATCTTTCTATTCCCCGGACAATTGAATATCCTACTTCAGATGGTGCATCCAGTCATGCTCATTTTTACTTTCCTCATAGTAGTGAATTTGAAGGACCAGATAAAGAGAACCCCCCTCTTATCGTAATGGTGCATGGCGGACCTACCGGCCGAGCACGCTCCGCAATGTCTTTGACCAAACAGTTTTGGACATCACAGGGTTACGCTCTGTTAGATGTCAATTATCGTGGCAGTACAGGATATGGGAGAAAGTACAGGGATGCACTTCTAGGAAAGTGGGGGCTTGTTGATGCTACTGATGTTGCAGACGGAGTTCGCTACTTAATTACTCAAGGTATGGTAAATCCAGATCAAATAGCCATAAGGGGTGGAAGTGCAGGAGGTTATGCTGTACAGCGATGTTTAACAGAATTTCCAGAGCTTTTCAAATGTGGTGCCAGCTATTATGGTATTGGTGATTTAGAAATACTGGCAAAGCTGACTCACAAATTTGAATCCCAATACTTGGCAGGTTTGATTGGTGAACCTTATCCGGCTGGGAAGGCTCTCTATAAAGAAAGATCTCCTATTAATCATTTAGATAAATTAAAATCTTCCATGATTATTTTTCAGGGCTCTGATGATAAAATAGTTCCTCCAGAGGTTTCTCGACAAATGGCTAAAGTCTTAGAGGCTCGGGGGATACCTTATGAATATATTGAATATCCGGGCGAGAGGCATGGTTTTCGCAGGAAGGAAAGTAATATTGATGCTCTCAAAAAAGAGGCTGAATTTTATAGAAAGAGTCTGAGAATAAGTTAATATACTCCTCCTTGGAAGGAAAAGAGTTGTGAGCTGGCAAGAAGGAAAGAAAGCCTCTATGGTTGACTTTTTCTGTAATCTGGTATTATAAATAGTGATTTCTTGTATCATATCATATCAGTTAAGGAGGTTTTCCGATGTGGTTCGGAGTAGTACTGGTGATCATGGGGGTCCTTCTTTTACTAAAGACTCTGGGAGTTCCCATAAGGGGAGATCTCTGGGGAATTTTTTGGGCATTAGTCCTGCTGGCAATTGGAGCCAGCATGATTACTCATCGCACCAAATGGGGTCAACGGTGGGGTTTTTGCTCGTGGCATCCAAAGCATCGCGGTAAAAAACAGGCACTGGATGCTCTCAAAAAACGCTATGCCCGGGGAGAGATTACTAAAGAGGAATTCGAGAGAATGAAGCATGATCTTTCTGAAGAATAAAGGGAGGATTATTATGGCTAACGGTATTCCTGAGCTAAAGATGAGAAAGGATACCGACCGGCGACTCTCATTTGGTATCTATCTAGTAATTATTGTGATCATGGTAGCTCTAGTGATTGCCGTAGCTGCTTCAATGGGAATCTACTTCTGGACACGCGGTATGCCGCAGCAGGTTCAGTATGCCTTCGATCCTGATTTTGATTTTGGTCCTTGGTTTTCACCCGACCTGATTGCGTGGATCACCGGATGGATCTTGGTTATGGTAGTAAGCGGTGTTATTATAACCGTCGTATTCTGGTGGTACCAGTGGCAGCTATACTCGAGACGAAATAATCACATCGAGCGAGCCAAGCGATTGAGGGTAAGCCTTTCCCGCTGGCTGAAAGAAAAACACCAGATTGATCTATCTGATCCGGCCAGCTCCGACATGCTGCTAAGTGTCCGGGAACAGTATCGCGGCACTGCTTTTTTCGTTCTCTGGGTGATTCTCGGTTACTTCGTCGGCTTCCCAGTGGGATTTATCCTGACCCTGGTCACCTGGTACTGGCTTACTATCGACTATGCTATCCATGAGCGGGGGGAGCTGGAGTTCTTTCGCGGTGTATCTCAGAAACTAAAGGAAAAGGGTATTTCCTTTGACTCAGAGATTACATATCCGCTGATTCCCCGAAATATGGCCCTGTACGTGGTTTTAATGATCATTCCTGGAGTGAATATGGTCTGGGGT
>SDBU01009566.1_pt1 | contig 10843 bp, 9 predicted proteins | sample 2277071 | NCBI WGS metagenome assembly SDBU01 (sample SAMN10397929, study PRJNA504765) | marine sediment metagenome | isolation source: marine sediment core GS08_GC12, 126 cmbsf | place: Arctic Ocean: Gakkel Ridge, Loki's castle | collected 2008
AAGATCTTCTTTTATTATTAAATCCGACCATTTAATTTTCCTGGAATTAAATTCTTCTTTATTAAACCCTGTTAACAGCTCAATTTTATCATCAACGAATTCAACCGCCCAGTCTTTGAATCCCCGGTATACAATACTTGGAAGATTATTCAGCAGCAACCGATATTTTTCTTCGCTTTTGCGTAAAGCCTCCTCTCCCTGCTTGCGTTTGGTGATGTCGCTGATAAAACCGACCATGCGGATAGGCATTCCTTCTTTGTCGTAAATCGCCTGCCCGCGAGAGTGGTGCCAGCGATATTGGCCGACTCTATTGCGATACAAATATTCCACATCGTAGATTTTACCCTTTTCCAGATGATTGTGCAAGGCATCTAATACACGATTATAATCCCCGAGGTGCAGGTTTGAAGCCCAATTGCCGAATGATTCCGAAAATTCCGAATCTTGATATCCGAGCAGTTCCCTGAGACGCAGGGAGGAATATACTCTGCTGGTGGTGATGTGCCAGTCCCATAAACCGTCTTTGGACCCGCGCACCGCCAGATCGAAACGTTCCTTGCTCACCCGCAGCGCCGTCTCTACTCCTTTGCGCTCTTCTATTTCACGTTTCAGTTGTTCGTTGGCCTTCACCAGTTCAGCGATACGTTCTTTCACCTTTAGCTCCAGTTATTCATGAATTTATTTTGCGGTTAAAAATATATCCTCGACCGCTCTATCCCCAAAATTCCACGAAAATTATAGAAATACACCAACTTTGACGGTTTCGTAATACATTCGAGATAGTTATAGTTAGCGCCCATCCATAAATACATTTGAGCACGATGTAGTTTCCAATTCAGAAATGAGCAATTTTTTCGATGAGCAAGGCCGCACAAGGGTTTTCGCTCGAGGCGTACTTTAAGTATGTCGAGGACGGAAACCCGCGGAGAACGCCGCTCATCGGAAAAATAGCCATTTATGGATGGAAACTAGCTACTGAACGGTATGGTATTACGAATTAGCATTCCAGCCTGGCATAGTCAAAACGTTTTTACCGGCACATTCGGGATAGTCCGGATTTCTGACCATTTCATTTGATGTTCTTTATGGTAACTGGGGATAAAGCAGGACAACGAATCGTATCAGGCGCATGCGAATCATAAATTACGGTTAAATATATGTCATTCGCGGAGGTGTTTACTACGGCATGTTCAACATCGGGTGGAATCTTAAACAGGGCCGGTTCGGAATCGCCAACCACAATTTGATGGACCGCACCCGCTTTGCCGGCCTTCCAAACAATTTTTGCTTTTCCTCCAAAGACAAAGATCCATTCCGTGGCATTTGTATGATAATGATTACCTCTTACGGTTCCAGGCTTAAGTGAGACCAGGTGCATACTGCCCGAAAATCCATCTGAAATACCCAATGCGTCTAGAGGATTGATCCCCCAACCCCTTTCATCTTGCCAGGTGTTTTTTTTTAATTTAACCTGTATTACAGTATCCATATGGGCTTTTTTATTTTTTTATACAATAGGCGATCAAATTTATGAGGCAGAAATTATGGAATGTAAAAAAGAGCAGACTTTAAAGTCATGTAACTGCAGTTACGAACCGTGTTCGCGCAAGGGCAATTGCTGTGATTGCTTAAGCTACCATCTAAGGGCGCGGGAGCTTCCGGCTTGCTGTTTTCCAGATGATGCGGAACGGACTTACGACCGGTCTTTTGATCATTTTGTGCGTCTGGTTGCCCAAAAAAGAGTGTAAGGTCATTTGTTATGGTTAAGTTTTTCGGCAAGTCCTCCTCGTCTAAGATATTTTAGATAACACGAACAAGACTCATCACAGCTATCAACTACAGTCTTCAAATAATTAATATTGACGACCATCGATTCCTGATACAAGTCCCGATCAATGTCCCAGCGGTTTTTGAAGTGGGACCGCATGCTTGCAAAGATGTTTTCGAATCCTTGGCTTAATCTTGGTAGCGCCACGTATTTATAAAAGTCTTCGGTTTTTTGAAGCAGTTCCAGCTCTGATCCATATCCTGGTATACCGGCTTCCTCAAATTCCTTAAAGAGCATGAACAGTTTTTCCAAATACTCCCGATCGGCCATTTGTGCCAAAAGGTCGGCTGACCCTACTATTTTGCCTAACATAGCAATATCATTGGAACGAAAAGGAATATCTTTAATTTGAAGATTCAGTATTGTGCACATGATGATGTGGGCGCAATCTTCAAGATCCTGTTCCGAAAAAGGTTTTTGGGAAAGATATTGTTTCATAAAGTGGATACTGCGCTCCTCGTGGCCGATTGTATGTTTAGCCCCGGTGCCGTTTACTTCGGAATCGGTCTGGATAAAACCAATGTCATGAAAAATGGCTCCGATCAATCCCAGTAAAATAGTTTTTGCAGAAAACGAAAACCCCTCGACGAAGGCGCCGTGAATCAGGCGGCCGGTGGCCAGTACAACTGAGATTGTATGCTCCAGGTCATGATATTTTGTATTGCTGGCCCGATAGCCTGGAAAATTTCCCTTGAATAGCATTTTAATATCGGCATAAATCTGTTCGAGCATTGAATGATCAAAATCATCTGCCATCAGCGTAACAATGCATTTAATTTCATTGAGGACACTTTGCGTATTAGTTAAATCGACAAGATCGTACAGTTTGACGCCTTCTTTTTTCATAATTTTCCTTTTAATCCGGGCGCATTCCATTGCGCTGAAGCCAAAAAAATACGAGACCTTTGAAAAATGTTCAACTTTGTTCAAGTTCAAGAAAGGCAAAAATTTTAACCACCGGAATACATTGAGTATTTCGAGGATGGCGCTAAAGATTGCGCCTGACGGCTTGAAAAAATGCACTTCGTGCAAAATGTTACGTCTGACACCGAAATTTGGCAAAAGAAGACGTTTTGCAAAGGTTTCGATACTCGGCAAAGACCGCACCCTATAATTGCGAACTACCATGAAGAAATCATTAACTCAACAAAATTTTTAAGGACAATGAGCAATATGCTGTTTTCGTTTTCAAATGCACATAAAAATGTGCACAGATCAACAATTTTCTGTGCATTTTCTTGCCATTGCCCACAAATTTTAAATCTATAATGAAGCAAGTAATAATTGTATCCAATTTTGGTTGCCGATAGAGTCTGCGTAACAGGGAGTTTAAAGAATCCAACCAAGAAACATCCTTTCATCGCCCAATCAATTTTAAGCATATCGTTCTTTTGGCACGAAATTTGATACGATTTACTTTAGATCGTTATTTTGAATCGTCATAACCAGGATTTATCACAAGCCTGATTCGTGTAAAAAATCAGACAATTTTTCATGAAAAATTAGGATTAACCCGGGAGGGCGCAATGAATAAACTCGTGCTTATTGATGATGAAGAAGGCGTTCGGCGTAGTGTAGCCCGGGCTCTTAAACGTGAATCCTATCAAACACATACGGTCGAAAACGGAGAGGCGGGGATTGCATATATCAAAAAAAACAGAGACCAGATCGCCACGGTAATTTCTGATTACAAAATGCCGGGCTTAAACGGTCTGGAAACACTTTCGGCCATCGGATCGATCAATCCGGAAATTACCCGGATAATTTTGACGGGATATGCCACCATGGAAGCCGCAATTCAAGCTACAAATGAAGGCATAGACGGATTTCTGACCAAGCCCTTTGACAACCTGGAACTCAGAGCAAAGATCCACAAAATATCCGTACGCAAGCGCCTGAAACAGTTTATACCTGAACAGATCTATAAAAGGATAGAAAAATCACCGATTGCCCTGGACCCCACATTTCATGAAGTTTCGATCCTTTTTTCCGACATTCGTGGTTTTACGCACATGTCCCAGAAAGTTCCGCCGGAAAAGCTTGCGGCATTTTTGAACAACGACTACTTTACACCTATGGGTGAAATCGCCTACACACATGACGGTATGGTGGACAAGCATATCGGTGACAGCATTATGGTGGTCTTTGGAGCACCGGTTGAACGTCGGAATGATACTATCAGAGCGGTAAAAGCCGCCGTGGCAATGCAGCAAAAAGCAAAAGAGATCGACCGGGTCCTGGCAATCCAAAATGGGCTTAGACTTAAAATTGGGATTGGTATTGCTACAGGAAACGCGTTTTCGGGCATTATAGGCTCATTGAGGATAAAGGAATTTACCTCCATAGGAATGCCGGTCAATATTGCCGCTCGACTTCAAGGAATGGCCGGGACGGAGGAGATTCTTATTTGCAACACAACCTTTCAAAAGCTTTCCGGCAAGATAGATGCAAAACCCCTGCCTCCGGTTGGCGTCAAAGGGCTTGACGGGCCCATTACCGTGTACAGGGTAAAATACTGATAATTCGAAAAGTCGAATTCATCAAGTATTTAGTATTTTATTTGAAATATATGATAGTTTACCAGCTTTTTAGACGCCAAATATGATACGGGACGTTCGTGCAGAGATTGCATCAAGCAGGCACGTTCTGCACGAACGTCCCCTAAGAACGGAAAAGCTTGCGATGTTTTTGAACAACGACTATTTTACGCCTATGGGTGAAATCGCCTACACGCATAACGGTATGGTGGACAAGCATATCGGTGACAGCATTATGGTAAAGTTCAGTTTTTAGTTCATACAAATGTGATCCCATTTAAAATCAGAGGGACAATACACACAAAAGCCTCCAAGAAAACTAGTTCTTGCGAGGCTCTTTTGCGTTCTTGCGGAGGTATTAAATGAAGGCCAAAATCCATTTCAAAAGCAATCCCAATGCAATTACCAGATCCAAGCAAGGGGAAATGAGAAACAGCGAATAGTAAACCATGATACGGGACGTTCGTGCAGAGATTGCATCAAACAGGCACGTTCTGCACGAACGTCCCGTATTCTTGATACTTTGGTGATAACAAGATGGAAATTAATGCAAAAAAGTGGCAAACTCGAATCGTTTATTAAAGAACTTCAAAAATATTTAATATCGCGAATATCTCCATATGATTTTATTGATGGAAAGCCGGAATATAAATGTAATATAAATGATAAATGGACTAACTTCTATAAGTTCTGTGAATTGAAGGGTTACGATTGGGAAGAAGTAGTTCTTATGATCAATGAGTATTCAGGATTGGATTGTGATTGTGAATGTTGGATTTTAAATAGTGTTGAAGTTCCAGATTAGTGATGTAGATTCTATATAATATGATAACAATCTAAACATAAAGAACCGGGATCGATCTTAACTGATTGGTCCCGGTTCATTTATAAATGAAGATTGTTATCATGAAGATAAAATTTCGTCCAAAATACAGCGTGGTGGTCAACGCGAAAATTTAGATGGTTACAAATTTAATATTATTGTATGTATTAATCTTATATTTTGAAAGGACATTCAATGCTCAAAAATACATTTCAACACATACCCGGTATAGGCGCAATAACAGAACAGCGGTTTTGGAATTCGGGAATTCACAGCTGGGAAGATTTCACACAAAATAATTCAATTCGTATGTCGCAATCCCGGTTGGACATCATCACCGCCCATATTGAAGCATCAGAACAAAACCTCAAATCCAACAATCCAAATTATTTTTTTGACCGTTTAGCGCCCAACTTACACTGGCGGTTATTCCCTGAGTTCAGAGATTCAACCGTGTATCTTGATATTGAAACCACCGGTTTGGAGAGCTGGAGTAATGAAATAACGACCATCACACTGTATGACGGTAATTTGCTGACCTGCTATATCAATGGTCGGAACCTTGAAGCTTTTCTCGATGACATCAATAAATATAAGGTCATTGTGACCTACAGCGGTAAAACTTTTGACGTTCCGTTTATAGAAAACTATTTTGGAATTAAACTGAATCACGCCCATATTGATTTGAGGTATATTCTGGGGAGCCTGGGATATAGAGGTGGTCTGAAAGGCTGTGAAGCTAAATTGGAGATTGACCGGGGTGATCTGGCTGGTATCGACGGGTTTTTCGCAGTCCTTCTGTGGCACGATTACCAGAGAAATGGGGATCAGAAAGCACTGGATGCCCTGCTGGCGTATAATATTCAGGATACCATAACCCTGGAGAATTTGATGGTTACTGCATATAATTTGAAAATAGAGAATACACCGTTTTCTGCTAACCAACTGGCGGAACCAGTGTTACCGGAAATACCGTTCAAGGTCGACCTGGAAACTGTGGAGAGGGTTAGAAGAGAAAATCTCCTTAAATTTCATAGTCCATCGTACTATTGACTAAATTTATCTATTAACCGCAAATGATAAAAACTATGAGCAACAATATAAGTTTGAATAAAAACCAGCAGATAGCAGCTGAGTATAAAGATCAACATATTTTAGTTTTAGCTGGAGCCGGCACAGGCAAAACACTGACAATAATAGCACGTGCTGAACATCTAATACGAAAAGGAGTCGATCCAAGACGCATACTTCTTTTAACGTTTACGCGCCGGGCCGCCAGGGAAATGACAGATAGACTATATTTGAGTATTGGTGATGCCGCTAATGCAGTCACAGCGGGAACATTTCATCATTTCTGTTTGTTAACCATGCGAAAGATGGCCGATAAATTTGGAATCCAGGATTTTACCGTAATAGACAGGGATGATCAAAATAGTCTCATGAAGCTTGCACGGGCAGGTTATGTAATAAAAAAAGAAAAGTTTCCACGCGCTTCTCAGTTGGTAAATATTTTTTCGTATTCGCGTAATACAAACATGAACGTATTGGAATATTTAGATAAGTATACAGAATTTGACGAGGAGACTTCCAGTAAAATGTTGAACGTGTTTAACGAATACAAACAAAGAAAGCAATTAAACCGTTATCTTGACTTTGATGACATTTTACATCACTTCGGTAAAAAGCTACATGAAGATCCTTCAATCCGCAAACGATTACGAAGTCGCTATGATCACATCCTCGTTGATGAAATGCAAGACACAAATCCTCTGCAGTGGCTTATTTTAGACGGTCTAAAAGATCCTGCCAAACTGTTTTGTGTAGGTGATGATGCCCAGAGTATCTATGCATTCCGGGGAGCTGATTTCAGAAATGTACATTCTTTTAAAGATCGGGTTCCGGATTCTGTTGTTCTTAAACTTGAGGATAATTACCGTTCCACCCAGGGAATTTTGGATGTTTCCAACTGGCTGCTAAAAGAGTCTTCTTTGAAATATAACAAAAAACTCAAGGCTCAGCGGGGTGCCGGAATTAAACCCCTTCTGGTTGATTTTGATAGTGATCTTGATGAAGCCAAATGGATCGCCGAGAATCTTATCGAACGCCATGAAGCAGGATCTTTATGGAACGAACATATGATTCTTACAAGGACTGCCTGGGGTTCACGAAGTGTGGAAGCCATGCTGATTGAAAAAAATATTCCATATATATTTATTGGTGGAACAAGCTTTCTTCAAGCTGCCCATGTAAAAGATCTTCTTTGTTTAGTTAGAGCAGCAGCCAGTCAAAATGATGAGATTGCCTGGATTCGATATTTGACACTTTGGCCACGAATTGGTGACGTTACAGCATCGCGCCTGATATCATCGATGAAAGAAATGGAATCTATGGACGAAGCGTTAGACCAATTATCGGATACACTTAAAAAGGACCAGCAGAAAATTGCGAATGGACCTAAAACAATATTAAAATATTGGGACGAACCGACTAAAGCATTGCAAGCAGGAGCAAGTTTCTTGGAACCTATCCTGTCTGAGAGATACGATAAGTGGGATCAGCGAGAAAAAGACTATGATTTACTGGTGAGACTCGCGGAACGATATCGAAGTCTAATGAGATTTATCGAAATATATACTTTGGACCCGATAACATCAACAGCTGTATCAAGATTGGAAACCCAGGATGTGGTAACTCTAATAACAGTTCACAGTGCCAAGGGTACCGAATCGCCGGTTTGCTATGTTATTCGCGTTGAACCGGGAATGTATCCTCACATTCGCAGTTTAGGTGCTGAGGACGAGGAGGAAGAAGAACGGCGGGTATTATATGTTGCCATGACCAGGGCAAAAAATGAATTGATACTCACGCGTTCAGAAGGTCGAAGCAGCTTTGCATATTATTATAGCGATGCGGCCGAAGCATATTTTTTATCAGATGTGCCTGATAAGCTTGTAGAAGAGCGCTGGCAATACGAGATGTATCTTGATGACGATGATGATTTTGGTGATTATTCCGTTGTATGATCACAGAATGAATGTTAATAAAAACTATAAACTACAACAGATTAGTCGATATCAAATATAGTTCAAATAAATATGAAGAAACTTATTCTAATACTTTTACTGGTGTTAATACCCTTTCAAGTTCAAGCTTTTGAGCGCTATAACAGGGTTATAAAATATGACGAATATTTTTCAAAATATTCAAAGAGATATTTTGGTGTGAACTTCGACTGGCTTTATTTTAAGGCTCAAGCAGTAGCAGAATCAAGATTGAAAGCTAAGGCTAAATCAAAGGTGGGCGCCGTGGGGGTGATGCAAATTATGCCCAAGACATTTGAGGAAATTTCAAGAAAAAATCCAAGCATCAAGGGCACCAGAGAACAACCACGTTGGAGCATTTCTGCAGGTATATATTATAACAGAATGATATGGAAAGCATGGAAAGCAGACCGCTCATTTGAAGATCGAATTAATTTTATGTTTGGTTCTTATAATGCCGGGAAAGGAAATATTTTAAAAGCACAAAGGATAGCAAAGAAAAAAGGGCTGAATATGAACCAATGGCAGTCTATAGAACAAACTCTGCCCAAGGTTACGGGCAAACGAAGTGAAGAGACTATTGGTTATATCAGGAAAATTAACAAAATTAAGGGGGTATTGAAATAATGGAACTTTCCATCACATTATTAAATTTTGGTTACGCCATAGTTGGTGCAATTTTAACATTACTATTTATGATGTTAGGTTATAAAACCTTTGACAAAATGACTCCATTCGACACTGCCAAACTAATCTTTGACAGTTAGCCCCAGATTTTAGGCTTTCAATGCGTCTAAGTCCTTGAAATTACAACAACCGAATTTGGCGAGCCACCAAAAGGTAGTGCCACAGAATAATGCTATAATTGTTGACATAGCAGCACTTAAATTACTATAAAGGGAGTGTCCAACAGAAAGGAGGCTCCCTTGTTTGCACGCATCAAAAAATCCGGAAAATACCAGTATCTTCAAATCGTCGAAAACCGTAAAGAGAAAGGGAAAGTAAAACAGCGCGTTATCGCTACCATCGGTCGTCTGGATCGGATGCAAGCCAAAGGCAGGGTGGAGACATTGATCCGTTCCCTGTCCCGGTTCTCCGAGCGGACTATGATGATCCTGACCGGGAAAAGTGATGTCTCTGCCGAAGCTGTAAAGATCGGTCCGCCAATCATCTTTGAGCGATTGTGGAAAGAAACTGGTATCGGCAAAGCCATTAAGGGCTTGCTGCAAGATCGCCGGTTTGAATTCGATGTTGAGCGTGCCATTTTTCTCACAGTGCTGCACAGGCTGATGGTGTCGGGCTCCGACCGCTTCTGCGAAAGATGGCGGCGAGACTACCTTCTTGAGGGCACCGAAAACCTGGACCTGCATCACCTTTACCGTGCTATGACTTTTTTGGGCGAAGAACTCAAAGATCAAGAAGATGCTACGCCTTTTACCCCCAGATGCAACAAGGACTTGATCGAGGAGATGATCTTCTACGATCAACGCGACCTGTTCTCAGAATTGGAACTGGTCTTTTTTGATACGACCTCCATCTACTTTGAGGGTCGCGGGGGTGAAACCATCGGGCAAAAAGGATTTAGCAAAGACCACCGACCTGATTTGAACCAGATGGTTGTCGGAGCCATTATTGACGATAAGGGCAGGCCGATCTGCTGTGAGATGTGGCCCGGCAATACCACCGATGTTAAGACACTGATTTCGGTGACCGATAGGGTTCGCAAGCGCTTTGGCATTAATCGTCTTTGCATCGTTGCCGACCGGGGCATGATTAGCGCCGAAACAATCAAAGAACTTGAAGAGCGAAATATTGCCTATATCTTGGGCACCCGCATGCGGTTGGTCAAAGAAATCAAGCTCGATGTGCTGTCCCGAGGCGGCCGGTACAGCAAAGTTTACCCAGAGGGTGCAACCTCAAAAGACCCGGACCCTTTGAAAGTTAAACAGGTGCTTCACAACAAAAAGCGCTACATCGTTTGCTTAAACCCGCGTCAGGCCCGAAAGGATGCCAGGGATCGAGAAGCTATCATTGCTTCGTTAAAAGAGCAGCTTAAAAAAGGTCCCAAAAGCCTGGTCGGCAATAAGGGTTATCGTAAATACCTGAAAGTCGATAAAGACAGTGCCCGTATCGACATGGACAAAGTTGAATACGAATCGCGCTTTGACGGCAAGTGGGTTCTGACAACCAACATGGATCTTCCGGCAGACAAGGTAGCGCTCAAATACAAAGAGTTGTGGCAGGTCGAGCGTGTCTTTCGCGATGTCAAGTCAATCCTTGAAACACGACCCGTATATCATCAACGAGACGAGAACATCAGGGGTCACGTGTTCTGCAGCTTTCTGGCGCTGGTGCTCAGAAAAGAACTTGAACGGCGTTTGAACCAAGCCGGCCATTTATTTGAGTGGTCAGACATTAAACAGGATCTTAAGGCTCTTCAGCAAGTAACCATCGAAGAAGACGGCAAGCACTTTGCCATCCGCAGTGAGTGTAAAGGCCACTGCGGGAAGATCTTTCAGGCAGTAAAAGTAGCCGTTCCACCTACGATCCGAGAAGTAACCTGAGATTTAATAATAGTAGTCGGTAGTGCCAAGAACTTTTTGGGGTGTCTTAG